>OHRU01001119.1_pt1 | contig 9508 bp, 9 predicted proteins | sample 1578491 | NCBI WGS metagenome assembly OHRU01 (sample SAMEA3879565, study PRJEB24766) | human gut metagenome | biome: human-associated habitat; feature: feces | place: USA | collected 1985/1987 | reverse complement strand
AGAACAACTCTCTTGACGCCTAATTCTTCAAAATAGCGTAATGCTTCGAGTGACATGACACTCATCTGAGTAGAAGTATGAAGTTCCATATCTGGATATCTTTCATGTACAAGCTTTAATAAGCCGATATCCTGGATAAGTAATGCATCAATCTGTAAATCATATAAACTATCAATTAATGATAAAACATCCTTCATTTCATCATCTTGATATAATGTATTAACAGTCACAAATATTCTAACATTTCTTAAATGGGCATATTGTACAGCTTGATTGAGTTCTTCTAAGCTAAAATTCTTTGCAAAGGCACGTGCTGAAAAGGCAGTTGTTCCAAGATAAATCGCATTAGCGCCATTCGCAATAGCGCCCTGCAGAGACTCAAAATCACCTGCAGGGGCCAATAATTCAATTCTATTCATTTTATATGAGCTTCTGAGCTAGATCATAGCACATATGTGCTGATGACTTTGCAGCTTCCTTAAGATATTGATCAAACTGGATAGAACTGCTGCCTTTATCAAAAATATCACTTAATCCACGTGCAATAATAAATGGTTTATTAAAGACTGTACATACCTGAGCTACTGTTGCAGCTTCCATTTCTGAGCACAATGCATCAGGGAAGTGTTCTTTAATTGCATCTACCTGGTCTTTTCTTGCAACAAACTGATCACCAGATACAATAAGACCACTGTATACAGTTAAGCCATTATGTTCAAATATTTCTTTTGCATAAGATATAAGAGTAGGATCTGCTTCATAGTAAAGAGGCATATCAGGAATCTGTCCGTAAGGACGTCCAAAAGCAGTGACATCTACATCATGATGAACAACCTTTTCACTAATGATGACGTCACCAACATTTTCTTTTAAATCAAGTCCACCGGCAGAACCAACATTGATTACATGATCAATATCAAAGTTCTTTAATAAAAGAGTGGCTGAAATAGCGGCATTGACTTTACCGATACCACCTTGCACGACAACAACTTCTTTTTTTCCTAAGAAGCCTTCATAAAAATGATAATTACATTCTTGGTATTCGTTTTCAACTTTCATCAACGCAAGAATTTCATTCACTTCTTCTTCCATTGCTCCAATAATACCTAACATGTTAATCCCTCACTTTCTTTACTACAAATATAATGCGTTCACACTCTTCCTGGTATTCACCAAAATCACTATAATAAACAATAGACTTAAAGCCTGCTTTTTTAAGCATTTTGACATATTCTTCAACAGGAAGAGTTTTTTGATGATGTGTTTCATCAACATGATGACCGTCTTCATCAATAATAATATGATGCGTAATCCCACCTTTGTTGTCACTTTCCACATCCCATGAGAAGAAGAAATCTTCATCCTCATTTTTTTCATGATAATCATCTAAGATCACATTGCATTTATAAAGGCTGTTGACATCAAAGATGAAAGTACCATTGTATTTCAATCCTTCATAAACGTTATTGAAGACATCCTGTACCTTTTTCTTACTTAAAACATAGTTGATAGCATCGGTTAAACAAAGAATAGTATCGACAGGCTGAGAGAGTGCAAAATCACACATATCGATTGTTTCAGTTAAAAGTTCAACACCTTCATCCTTTGCTTTTAAGGCTGTGATGTTTACCATATCTTCAGATAAATCAGTGGCTAGAACCTGATGCCCTTCTTTTGCGAGTTCAATAGCAGTCAAGCCTGTTCCACATCCAAGTTCTAATACTGTTTTAAGATCAGCATGTTCATGAATGAATTTTAAATAATCTGAATAGAAGTCTGGGTCCATTAAAGAATCATAATAATAAGAAAACTCTTTATAGGCAGCCATTATGCAAGATACTCCTTGATATCAATAGTAGGCATATCGCTCCATAATTTTTCTAAATTATAACTTTCGCGTTCTTCAGCTTCAAAAATGTGACATACAATATCACCAAGATCAATAAGTAACCATTTTGAATTCCTTAAACCTTCAATACTTTTGATCTCAAAATTGTTTTTTTCACATTCATCTTTAATATTTTGCAAAATAAATATTAATACTAAAATTAGAGTATACTTTTTACTTAGACACTTTTTCAAGTATTTAAGCATAAGGATATTAGATACAAATAATTTATTAACTATTAAAATGTTCTCTACGAATCACATCATCATGCCAATGTACAATGTAGCTACTAGATAGACAACTGGTATTTTCTATACCCAAGTGTACACAACCATCTATCTTTTTATCACGATACAAGTTATAGATTAATTAACGACAAAACGAACATTTGTAAAACGCCCCATAATTTTCGGTTCGATACAATGTAATAATTCTTAATTGCATATTCAAAAATCACTAATACTTTTACGCCTCAACAAATCTTGATTGACGTCATTCTTCTTTTTTTATTATTTATATACATTACTATAAACATTATCCATTTGCATTTACATTTCAGCAAATATCCATAAATCTTCCATGTTAAAGGAAGATTATAAAACGGATAATCTTTTATTAAAGAAGAAATAGTTGTATCTTTCATGATTTCAGTAACCCGCCTTAACTTCTCTTTAAATGAAATATCTGTCCTTCTAATTTCTTGCCCTATACCTGAACGAGTATAAAAAATCGCTGTTCTTGCCAAACGTAGCCGAAACTCTTCTTGATGCTTAAACTGCTGTCCCTTTTTATCAAGTATCTCCAGCATATAAAGCAACTTTGGCCAACGATCTGGACGATATGTATGTGAAAGCGATGCTCCGTTCAAACAATAATGATACATCTGCCAAGGAACAGTCTTTACCTGCATTGCATGGTAAAGCACATCTAAATTAAACAGCATATCCTCTGAAATATACTGCCGCTCAGAGTGAAATTGCAAATGATGTTCTGAAAGTAATTTCATAGAATACAACCCTTTACAGGCAGAACATTGAAACTTCACACTTGATCTATGATTTGGCTCTGCCCCTACTATGTCTAAACGCAACTGTTCTATCTCTTCTCTGCCTGTATACAGCCGCTCTGGTTTGAGAGTTATACGAAAACCCGGATATTCATCCACATTAAATTCAGAATAAATTACATCTAAAGAGTGTTCCTTACATTCATCGTAAAGTCTCTCCATCATGTCTGCATCTATAAAATCATCACTATCAACAAATGCGATATATTCACCTGTGGCGACTTCCATACCGCTGTTGCGAGCCTGTCCAAGACCATCATTTTTTTTATGCACCACTTTAACATAAGTATACTTTGCTACATACCTGTCACAAATCTGTGGGCAATTATCCGGTGATTCATCATCTACCAAAATGATTTCTATTTCTTTTAATGTCTGTGCAAGAAGTGACTGGATGCAGCGATCTAGATATTTTTCCACATTATAAATAGGAACTACAATACTTACCTTTGGTTTATTCATTTTTGATTATATTGTTATTTTCACTGGATATAACTCCCTTTTTGTTTACGTACTGTAAAAATGCCTCATAATCTTTGAAATTCGCTTCATCACGCTGGATAAAATCAGTATACGCTATACCAAGTTGGGACTTTACAGGAGAACCTTCTTGCTCATACTGTTCTATATTGTCTTTATGGGTGAAGTAAATAAACTCTTCATACAACTCACGTTTAAAGGGATCGCGTTTAAAACGTTTTTGAATACTCTGCACATACTCCACTGCTTCTGCAAGTGCAACCTGCTTTCTCTTTCTGTAATATTCATCTATTGAGCATATCACCCGACAAGGTACACCGGCTGCCACTGAATTAGCGGGAATATTCTTTGTGACTAATGAGCAAGCACCTATTACACAATTATCGCCAATCGTCACACCTTTCAGCAATACTACATTAGTTCCAAAATAGATATTATTACCAATCGTCACATGTCCAGACGAATTCACAAAGTCATTATATTTAGTTCGGAAGACAAGCGAAGCCCAGTCATGCGTCAATATTTGAAAGTTCATATTCATATCCACATTGTTACCTATGGTAACTAATGAGGGGCGTGATACATCTATCCGTGCCGTGCGAGGAGCACGAATTATGCAATGCTCTCCGATATGTATTCCTTTTTTACGAAGATATTTAATGTAAGCTGAGGAACTTCGCTTTGCCAAATCATTTTTATTTGATTGAAAACACCCATAATATAATTAATCTTATTACATTAAACTTCTCTGCAAATAAGCGATAGATTCTTCACGCTTTTGTCTTAGCCGTGTCTCACATCCGTTTATATCAAATGACGTAGAGACTCGCACTTTCCTTGTGTTAATTATTATACCCCTATCTTCCATTCCACACAAACGTAACAAGTTGCCCATCCGGTCGTCACTACTGCTTTTATCATTCAGCAATGAATAGAATGGCACACCGAAATTCAAAGCAAATGCTGTTCCATGAAAAGACGTAGTTATCACAAATGAAGCGTTTGCAAACAAACTCAAAAACTCTGCTGGTCCCACAGCATCATGTAGATGAATCATATCTTTTATTCCAAGATGTTGTTTTGCCGAGAAGTCCAAACATACCACATGCAATCCTGTTTGCTGATATACTTCACGAATAAATTCTGTAGCATACGGATAAGGGTCATATGCATATTGCAAAATATAAACCAACATATAAGGCTTTTGAATATGCAGTGAACTTTGCTTTATAAGCGGTCCATAATCGTCTTTACGTAAAAGAAGAGTAGGATCTAATGTAATAGGAACATCTTTTCCGATCAATTTCTTTACAATTTTTACGCCATTACTCTCACGTACAGCTATTGAGAAAAATCCCCTTAAACTATCTGCCATATCCTTCCTAAACTTTTCTTCTAGTTTAGCTTGGGCAAAACTGGAGGCATAACTAATACGACGTTTACCATTCGTAACAAAATCCAACAGAAAAACGCCATCCCCTTTTATGCATGTAGGATTCCATATTTGGTCACTTCCAGCCACATAAACATCAAAATCTGGTGGATTGTTATATATTGACTCTACACAAGGATATGTTTGCGTAAGATTAAAATTATCATTCCAAAACTTTTCAAAGTGTTTTCTTTTTTTCTCCCATGGAAAACCTTGACAAAAATGAAGACACCATTGTAACACACTTCTTGCAATATTTCTCTTTTTGTCCTTAATGTGAAAGGCATTGGGATAAACATAGTCTATGATTAGAACATCATACCCCAGTCTACGAATCACTTCCTGTGTAGCCCATGCTTGTAAAGCCGACCCATAGTTCACAACCTTGTGCATAGTCACAATTCCTACTCGTTTCATAAATGCATTTTAACCTTTAGGATGTTCCCTATACGCAACATCTGTATAATACGATAAATAAATTTCAGTTTTAAAGGAGTTCTCAACAAAGCCATAAGCCCTCTATAGTAATACGGTTTAGTGATACAGCTTTTCATTTGTCCCTCTGTCACTACTTCAACAGATTCGTTGACAGTCTCTATCCCCGGACAATTAGCTATAACCATGCGCCCTCTCTCAGTGAAAGCTAATATTCCCGTCACTCCTTTCTCCTCGTCAACATATTTACTTCCCCATAAATCACCAATACGAATGTCCGCTGCAGAGTTTAAATATTTAAATTTACAATCTTTATAGCAGGCTCGTCCCAAACACATATTACCGAGAAAGAACTTATAAAACAAATCTCCTTCCGATCTTTTTTTATTATAATAGCTTTTCTCTCCTTTTATGAACATCCCCCATGAGTCATGCCATCCCGACTGTTTGTTGCGCCATGACGCATATGTTACTTTACCTATTTGATTTTCAATCTCTGACACATACTTGTCCCATACCAATTTAGATGGTACACCATGACAAAAAAAGTCCATCAGTATCACATCATCTTCTATCCGCCTCATACGGACGTATCTCCGCATAGAAGCAATTTGACAAGGTGTACCTGTAATTAAAAATTTGCCGCCTTTCTTTATCTCCTTGAAAGCCTTATACGAATAGCTCTGAATATATTTCGACCCCATTGAGGGTATTATTTCTTCTACGCATCTTGCCACATAGTGCTCTGCCCGTTTTTTATCTGCATTATAGCAGACTGACACAACATTATATCCTTTTCGTGATAGCATCCTTGCTATCTCAAAACCTGTACCGCCTGAGGAAGATTTCTTTCGAACAGAGGGTTCTCTGCTCCAAGAAGCAAAAGACCTAATATTTTCATTCTGCCATTTTTCATCATTAATGAAAGCACATACTTTACTACACAATCCGCAAGCAGTACATTCATCATTTTTTTCAATCACAGGTTGGTAGAACCCTTCCTTATCCTGACAAAGCGTAATAATCTGCTGAGGGCAAATGACAGCACACAGAGAACAACCGTAACAATGAGACAATTCTGAAATATTTTTCATAGTCCTAATTATTTTTTTTATTTGCCCACATACACATTGGAAGAACAGCAAGGAAACGTAACCCTAATGTTATCTCAATGCTAGACAACACTATATATGTATAGATTAAACATATAAACGGATTAATCCTTGAACTTGCACTTCTCAGGACTGAATATGTAAGGATAATCAAGCAAATGACCCCAATAATTCCCCAATCAATATAATCATTGAGCAATCCATTTTGCGTATTCGTTAACTTCTCATGGATGTAATACGTTGTAAAAAAAGTAGCAGTTCCATTCCCATAACCAAACCAAGGTTGAGTATCCATTAGATCCAGCATTCTAGTATATATATAAGTACGTCCTGTCAATGTCAAATCCTCATTCAATATATCTACTATTAAATACTGAACCGAAGGTATAGCCAAGATCGTCTCATACAATAAAAAAAATGCTCCAAACAACAACATCAAGATTATTGCAAAAAAGGGGCGGAAAATGAAACGTATCTTCTTATAAAGAAATAAAAATACTGCCAAAAGGACTACCCCTAAAACACCTGTAGAACACTCTACCCCGATCGCGATAAACAGAGTTAAAACTAAATGCATTACGAGAATAATGTATTGTCGCAAATAAACTTTCATACCAGTGCAAAAGACCTGATAATATAATGCAGAAAAAAACAAGTGCATATATGTCACCTCAAACTTGTTACCTATTAAATAAATGATGGTACTACTCTCCATACCTGATACTGAAGGCATCTGAGCCAGTAACAATAAGTCATTCACCAACAAATAACCTAAAGTAAACCTATACATAAGAATAAAGAATGACTGATGAAGATTCTTCTCATTCACATATTCCATCATAAAGAAAGAACAAGCTACACATAGTACCAATAAAACTCCACTTAATGGAGAAACTTCCTTAAATCCAGGAGGAAAATGGATTGTCAGCATATGGATCGATGAGAAAAGCACAGTTCCGCCAAATAAAAGTAAGGCTTGGTTCACCGTTCGATACTTGCGCTGTAAAATAAACCTTTTTTTGTGAAAAAGGTATACCATGAGTAAAACCACACAAATGTATTTTATCATCTTTGAATCATTCCCCAATGAAATAAAAACAGCATGAAACAACAATAAAACAGGATAGAACAGTGATTTCATAAAAATAAGTAGCTAATCAAAATTTAGTAGCATCAGATATTTAGTCAGATATAAAATAATTGCCAACAATTGCTAAACCGAAAAAATCAGCAGCCCATCTTCAGCAGAGCCCCCTTTAGCCTCTTTCCTACAAATGTACGCTCGTTTTCATCAAGTCCGAACACATAAGATATGACAGAAACACTTACCACGCATACCACACCTGTTACAATAAAAGAGGTATGGAGATAAAAACTGATGACCAATGGCACAGGAACTGACAATACGACAACTTTGAGACTTTTCAATATGACTTCTTTAATGTAAATATATAGAGGCATATTTATCATCCTAGTCACAATACACAAACGGATTGCAAAAGCTACAACACTTAGCAGAAAATGAACAACCAATACAGATGCTGGAGAACACCCAAGTTTAAGCACTCCATACGACAATGGAATAATGGACAACAAACAGCCACCAACAATTATATGATAACGTCTTATATGCCCTGTGGCAGTAACTGCAACCATGAGCGGATTTGCCATAGAGTCAATAATTGTCGTACATAATATAAGCCGAGTGAAAATTACCGTATCATCTGGAACAACAGTTAACCACAAGTTCAACATATATTCCGTTTCTATCATTACGGGTAATGAGAGGAACAAGAGTAGGAAAAATGTAAATTTACTACTTCGGTATATTAGTGTGTACATTTCCACATAATCAGATGCTGCATAACTTTTGGTAATCTGCGGATTAATAGCAGTCTGAAAATTCTGAGAAAACATATTAACAGCATGTTGTACTTGAACAGAAATAGCACGAGCCGCATTGACGGTTGGTCCGAAAAAGATATTCAACAGTACATTAATCCCTTGCGTATACGCCACGTATGCGGCATTTCCGACTATACTCCATCCTGCAAAAGAAAGCATCTCTTTGATTAAGCACCTATTCCAAGTCAATCTGATTCGTGTTTCCTTAAAATGGCACTTACAATACCAACCATAACATATCCTAACAGCAAACTGAACAGCAACTATTAATACGGCATATAAAATAAGCTTATCTACATTCAATAATAAAAGTAAGTAAACTATACCCAGTTTCAGCAATACCTCCAATACCGAAATACAAGCAAAAGCCGACATCCTCTCATGCGCAATAATCGTGGCATTATAAGGAATACTCATTATCATAATTAATGCGGCTAATACAGAAGACTGATAAACCCAGAAAGCAGCATCAAGACGTCCAGTAGGTATTTGCATTTTATTCCATAAAAACCATAGCCCTATGGTTTCTGCTACAACCAGTATCACGAGTGCAACTATTCCATGTATCAAAATAGAAACATTGAATACTTCCTGTAATCGTTTAACTCTTCCTTTTCCTAATTCAAAAGTTAGATAACGTTGTGTCGCCGTTGACATACATCCACTTATAAAGCCAAACATAGTTACGACCCCACCCACGACATTATAAATACCATAGTCCTCCACCCCCAGAGTAGCTAACACCACACGAGATGTATATAGAGTTACAACCATCATCAAGAGCATACGGAAATAAAGCAGTAACGTATTCTTAGCAATACGTTTGTTGTTGGATGAGTCATTTATGCTTGTTTCGTATTTCATATGGTTAAGATATTCTTCTTCCCTCTTTTAAGGGAAACAGTTCATATTGAATTACATTATCATTAGTTCTATTTATATACTATTTTGCTATCTTTACGGTTACTGGTATATTAAAAAGCAACCATAAACAAGAGAAGTTAGGCTAATGATTAAAGATTATAAATTATATAGCAACTATTAAATCAGTTTACAGAAGAAATCAGTCCTTTTTTCCACATGTTTCAGCCACGTAACCATACCCATACTTGTGTCCATATCCATAACCATATTTATACCCATAGCCACTCTTTCTTGAATTCAAATCAATGCTATTAATAACCGTAGCC
>OHRU01001115.1_pt1 | contig 9531 bp, 9 predicted proteins | sample 1578491 | NCBI WGS metagenome assembly OHRU01 (sample SAMEA3879565, study PRJEB24766) | human gut metagenome | biome: human-associated habitat; feature: feces | place: USA | collected 1985/1987 | reverse complement strand
AATTTTCGGGATTGACCCCGGCTATGCAATAGTCGGTTGGGGTGCAATCGGTTTTAAATCAAATACCTATAAGGCACTTGGCTTTGGTGCGGTTGAAACGCAGGCAGGTATGGATTTTAATTACAGACTTGAGTATATTTATGATGAAATCTTTAATGTGCTTAATCGTTGCCGCCCCGATGCGCTTGCAATAGAAAAACTGTATTTTCAAAACAATCAGAAAACGGCAATTATGGTTGCGGAGGCAAGAGGAGTTATTCTGCTTGCCGCACAAAAACTGAAAATACCGATTTACGAATACACGCCGTTGCAGGTAAAAACTGCCGTTACAGGTTACGGCAAGGCAAAAAAGCCGCAGGTTATGGAAATGACACGCAAACTTTTACATTTGTCGGAAGTGCCGAAACCCGATGATACGGCGGATGCACTTGCGATAGCTATTTGCCACGCTCAGGCGGCAGGTTCGGCACTTAGAAGAACGATGTTTGAAAGGAGAATAGGGGAATGATTTATTCGGTAAGAGGAAAACTTATACATACGGAAAATTCTGCGGCAGTAGTTGAGTGCGGCGGAGTAGGTTACCTTTGTCAGACTACAATGAATACCCTAAAAACGCTCAAACTTAATTCCGAGGTAACTCTTTATACCTACCTTAATGTGCGTGAAGATGCAGTCGATTTGTTCGGATTTGCAACTCAAAACGAACTTGCAACCTTTAAAACACTTATAAGCGTAAGCGGAGTCGGTCCTAAAGCGGGACTTTCTGTTTTGTCCGAACTTACCGCAGAACAGGTAGCTATGGCTATAGCGACCGATGATATAAAAACAATTACAAGAGCGCAGGGCATCGGCAAAAAAATTGCCCAGCGCATTATACTTGAACTTAAGGACAAGCTTGCAAAATCAGAACAGACTCAATCGGGCAATGTACAGATGCCGCAGACTGCCGGCGGAAATGTTGCTAAGGCAATAGAGGCACTCGGTGTGCTTGGCTATACACCTGCCGATGTTTCGCCTGTTCTTGCAAATTTTGACGCAGGTTTGCCTGTTGAACAGCTTATAGCAATGACATTAAAACAGATGGGAAGACAGTAACATATGAGTAAAATGGAATTCTCGGATGAATTTGATTTTGAAAACAGAATACTTGATACATCAGAAATCCCTGAAGACAATATAGAGGGAGATAATCCTTTGCGTCCGAAAACCCTTTCGGAGTATATCGGACAGGAAACTGCAAAGGAAAATCTTAAGGTTTTTATTGAGGCTGCAAAAATCAGAGGAGAGTCGCTTGACCATGTACTTTTATACGGCCCTCCCGGACTCGGTAAAACAACACTTGCGGGAATTATTGCAAACGAACTCGGAGTTTCTTTAAGAATCACCTCCGGTCCTGCAATAGAAAAACCGGGTGACCTTGCCGCTTTACTTACAAACCTCAATCAGGGTGATGTGCTTTTTATAGATGAAATTCATCGTTTGAGCCGTTCGGTAGAGGAAATACTCTATCCGTCAATGGAAGATTTTTCAATAGATATTATTACGGGTAAGGGTCAGATGGCAGCTTCGTATCACTTGCCTTTGCCTAAATTTACGCTTGTAGGCGCTACAACAAGAGCAGGACAGCTTACAGCGCCCTTGCGTGACCGTTTTGGCGTAATTTTAAGACTTGAATTATACACGCCGCAGGAACTTGCGGAGATTGTAACACGAAGCGCAGGTATTCTTGATATAGAAATCAAACCTGACGGTGCGCTTGAAATTGCGTCACGCTCAAGAGGTACACCACGAATTGCAAACAGACTTTTAAAGCGTGTGCGTGACTTTGCACAGGTTATGTCTGACGGAATTATTACCTGCGATACGGCCCGTCTTGCTCTTGAAAGACTTGAGATAGACGAACTCGGACTTGACAGGAATGACCGACGACTTCTTGAGGCGATACTGAATTTCTATAACGGCGGTCCTGTCGGTGTTGAAACTCTCGCAGCGGCTATCGGTGAGGAAGCAGTAACCATTGAAGATGTTTATGAACCGTACCTGCTGCAAATCGGTTTTTTAAGCAGAACACCGAGAGGCAGATGTATTACGGCGGCGGCTTGCCGTCACCTCGGATATGATTTTCCGAAAGGTGCTGTAAATGCAATGCCGACACAACCTAATCTTTTTGATAAAAACTCACAAAATTAATAAATACAACTTTAAATACAAAACTTGGAGGAAAAACTATTATGGGAAGACTTTTTGGTACAGACGGCGCAAGAGGCGTGGCTAATACAGAGCTTACAGCCGAGCTTGCAATGAATATAGGCAGAGCAGCCGCAATGGTGCTTGTAAACGATGAAGTTAAGCATCCGACAATTCTTATCGGTAAAGACACAAGACTTTCGGGCGATATGCTTGAGGGTGCGCTTATTGCAGGTCTTTGCTCGGTAGGTGCAAATGTTAAACTTTTAGGTGTAGTTCCTACTCCGGCAGTTGCTTATCTTGTAAAGAAATACAATGCAGATGCAGGTGTAATGATTTCTGCATCTCACAACCCGTTTGAATTTAACGGAATCAAAATTTTCAGTTCAGAGGGATACAAACTCCCCGATGACCTCGAAAACAGAATCGAAGAAATCGTACTTGACCACGCAGTTCCGTATGCGACAGCAAATGACGGCGAAATCGGCAGAGTAGATACTCTTGAGTCTGCAGTTGATGATTATATTAATCATGTTGCAGAGGCTGTCGGCGAAGATTTAAGCGGTATGGAAGTTGCTCTTGACTGCTCAAACGGTTCATCTTCAAGAACCGCCGAAAAGCTTTTTACAAAACTCGGCGTTAAGGTTCATATGCTTTTTGACGAGCCTGACGGTATTAATATCAACAAAGACTGCGGTTCAACCCATACAAAGAAATTACAGGAATATGTACGCCAAAATAAGCTTAGTGCAGGTCTTGCTTTTGACGGTGATGCAGACAGATGTCTTGCGGTTGACGAAAACGGTAATCTTGTTGACGGTGACTTCCTCATTGCTATTTGTGCAAACGATATGATGAAGAACGGCAAACTTAAAAAGAATACAGCCGTAGGCACTGTTATGACCAATATGGGCTTTTCAAAATTCTGCGAGGCTAACGGCATTGATTTTGTTTCCACAAAGGTCGGCGACCGTTATGTACTTGAGTCAATGCTCCAGAACGGCTATAATATCGGCGGCGAGCAGAGCGGACATATTATTTTCCTCGACCACTCAACAACAGGTGACGGTGAACTTTCGGGTGCTATGCTGCTTTCAATTATGAAACGCACAGGCGAAAAACTAAGCGACCTTGCAAAGATTATGGAGCGTTATCCGCAGGTACTTATCAATGTTAAGGTAAGCAACGAGGGCAAACTTTCTTTCTATACGGATAAGGAAGTTAAAGCGGAAATTAATCGTGTAACGGAAATTCTTGGCGACACAGGCAGAATTTTAGTTCGTGTATCAGGTACGGAACCACTCGTAAGAGTTATGCTTGAGGGCGAAAATCTTGAGCAGATTCAGACTCTTGCAGAAGAGGCAGCACAGGTAGTAAGGGAAAGATTGGCATAATGCGTTTATCTGAAAATTGGAAGGATTATGAGCTTATTGACGCTTCTGACGGAGAGCGACTTGAGCGTTGGGGCAATATTATTTTAATTCGTCCCGATCCGCAGATTATCTGGTCAACAGAAAAGGAAAATCCGCTTTGGTATTCGGCTCACGCACGCTATCACCGCAGCAACAAAGGCGGAGGCAGCTGGGAGCAATACAAAAAAATCCCAGCACAATGGAGTATAAATTACGGCAGTCTTACATTTAACATAAAGCCTATGGGATTTAAACACACGGGTGTTTTTCCCGAACAGGCTGTGAATTGGGACTTTGCCGCAGAAAAAATAAAAAAAGAGGGCAGACCTCTTAAAATATTAAACCTTTTCGGCTACACCGGCTGTGCAACGCTTGCGTGTATGAAAGCAGGTGCAAGCGTATGTCATGTAGACGCTTCAAAAGGTATGGTACAGTGGGCAAAAGAAAACGCTGTATCAAGTAATATTGCCGACAAACCCGTAAGATGGCTTGTTGACGATTGTGCAAAATTCGTTCAGCGTGAAATCAGAAGAGGCAACCGATATGACGGTATCATTATGGATCCGCCGTCATACGGAAGAGGTCCGGGCGGTGAAGTTTGGAAACTTGAGGAACAGCTCTATCCGTTGGTTGAACTTTGCAGACAGGTTATGTCAGATGACCCTGCTTTCTTTATTCTTAATTCCTACACAACAGGTCTTTCGCCTGCGGTTATGGAGTATTTGCTCGGCGTTTTGCTGAAAACAAAATTTGGCGGTAAGGTTTCAAGCAGTGAAATCGGATTGCCTGTAACTGACACAGGACTTGTTCTGCCGTGCGGCTCAACAGCTATCTGGGAGAAGTAATTAATGAAGTTTATCTCTATTCAAAATATATTTTTTTCTTATATGTCCGAAGACGAGGGTCAGCCTATAGTAAATGCAGTTGACGGTGTGTCTTTGGAAATAGAAAAGGGCGAGTTTGTAGCCTTGCTTGGTCATAACGGATGCGGAAAATCAACTGTCGCCAAACATCTGAATGCAATGCTTGTTCCCGACAAAGGAAAAGTATTTGTTGACGGCGACGATACGGCAGATGAAGAAAAAACTCTTGATATTCGTAAAAAGGTAGGTCTTGTACTGCAAAATCCCGACAATCAGCTTGTAGCAAGCGTTGTTGAAGAAGATGTTGCTTTCGGCCCTGAAAACCTCGGAGTTGAACCGTCTGAAATAAGGCGTAGGGTTGATGACGCACTGAAAGCCGTTGATATGTACGATTTCAGAAAAGACGCACCTTACAAACTTTCGGGCGGTCAGAAACAAAGAGTTGCTATTGCGGGCATACTTGCAATGCAGCCTGACTGCATCGTACTTGACGAACCTACCGCAATGCTTGACCCGAACGGCAGAGAAGAGGTTATGTCAACCCTTTTAAAATTGAATAAAGAAAAAGGTATTACCGTTGTACTTATTACACATTATATGGATGAGGCGGTACTTGCCGACAGAGTAATTGTAATGGACAGCGGTAAGGTGCTCACAGAGGGAACACCCGACAATGTTTTTTCACAGGTTGAACTTTTGAAAAAGCACAGACTTGATGTTCCGCAGGCAACAGAACTTGTCTACCGACTTATCGGCTGCGGTGCGAAAATTGACAAAATGCCGCTTGACAGTGACGAATGCGTCGATTTGCTTATGGAGGTGTTGAAATGAGTATCCTTGAACTAAAGAATATTTGCTACACCTACGGAGTAGGAACACCTTTTGAAAAAAAAGCGGTTAATGATGTCAGTTTTTCCGTAAATAAGGGCGAGCTTATCGGAATTATCGGTCATACCGGTTCGGGTAAGTCAACGCTTGTGCAAATGCTTAACGGACTTATGAAACCGACAAGCGGTCAGGTTTTGCTTGACGGAGTTGATATATGGGACAAGCCAAAGGAAATTCGTAAAATACGCTTTAAAGTGGGTATGGTTTTTCAGTATCCCGAATATCAGCTTTTTGAAGAAACCGTATATAAAGATATTTCTTTCGGCCCTTTCAACAAAGGACTTTCACAAGAAGAAATTGATAAAGAAGTTCGCAGAGCCGCAAAATTTACGGGCATAAAGGACGAACTTTTGTATAAATCACCTTTTGACTTGTCGGGCGGAGAAAAGCGCAGAGCGGCTATTGCCGGTGTAATAGCAATGGACCCTGATGTACTCGTGCTTGACGAACCGACGGCAGGACTTGACCCGATGGGCAGAGATGTACTTTTAAGTCAGATAGTACGCTATCACAAAGAAAGACAGAACACGGTTCTGCTTGTTTCTCACAGTATGGAGGACATTGCCCGTGTGGCAGACAGAATTGTGGTTATGAATAAATCAAAGCTCGTTATGTTTGACGAAACTCAAAAGGTTTTTGCGAGAGGAGACGAGCTTGAAAAAATAGGTCTGCGTATTCCGCAGATAACAAAAATAATGTCACAGCTCAGAAAAAGGGGAGTAGATGTGCCTGAGGGCATACTGACTGTTGATTCAGCGGTTGATTACCTTCTTCCTTTTATAAAAAAGGAGGCAAGGTAATGGTAAGAGATGTAGCTTTCGGTCAGTATTTCCCCGCAAAGAGCCTTATACACAAACTTGACCCACGAGCAAAAATTATTATGCTTATTGCTTTTCTGGCGCTTGTGTTCTGCACATTTAACTATGCCGCTCTTGCCGTTGTGGCAGTATGCACAGCCGCTATAGTTCTTATGAGCGGAGTGCCTGTAAAGTTTTATTTTAAAAGTTTAAAAATTATTATTTTCATAGTAATAGTAACTTCAATATTAAATCTGTTTTACGGTACGGGAGATCCGATATGGCAGTGGGGAATAATTAAAATTACGGTCAACGGAATTAACCGTTCCGTGTTTGTAACGGTTAGAATTATTTGTCTTATTCTCGCAAGCTCTGCACTCACCTTTACAACATCTCCTACAGAGCTTACAGACGCAATCGAAAGATTGATGAAGCCTTTAAATAAAGTACATTTTCCTGTACACGAAATTGCTATGATGATGTCGCTTGCACTGCGATTTGTGCCTACTTTGCTTGAAGAAACCGATAAAATTATGCAGGCGCAGAAAGCAAGAGGAGCAGACCTTGAGGGCGGTAATGTCATTGCACGAATAAAAGCATTGATTCCTATTCTTGTTCCGTTGTTTGTTTCATCGTTCAGAAGAGCGTATGACCTTGCAACAGCTATGGAATGTCGTTGCTATCACGGCGGCGAGGGCAGAACAAGAATGAAGAGTATTCATATGGCAAAACGAGATGTTATCGGTTTGATAACAGTTGGACTTGTAATTTGCGGAGTGGTTTTATGCAACATATTGATTCCGGCAGCACTTTAAGGAATTTTAAACTTACAATTTCATATGACGGCAGGCAGTTCCACGGTTGGCAGATTCAGAACAACGCAATGACTGTGCAGGAGGCTTTTCAGACTGCATTGTCTAAAATTATCGGTGATGATTTTGATTTAAAAGGGTGCAGCCGTACGGATAGCGGAGTTCACGCAAATATGTACTGTATAAGCCTTAAAACTTCACATCCGATTGCCGATGTAAGGTTAAAAGCGGCATTAAACCGATGGTTGCCGCTTAGTATTGCGGTGCTTGACTGTGAAGAGGCAGACATTGATTTTCACGCAAGATACAGTTGCACAAGCAAGGAATATATTTATAAAATATGGAACACCGAAGTGCGAAATCCGTTTCTTGACGGTTATGCTCTTCATTACAGATATAAGCTTGACGAAGATATGCTTAACAGTGCGGCGCAGGCTTATGTGGGTACTCACGATTTTACTTCTTTTTGCACTCTCGACAGCAGAGAAAAAGGAGATATGACACGAACAGTAAAAGCTTTTTCGGTTACAAGAGAGGGTAATCTTGTAACTATGAAAGTAGAGGCTGACGGATTCCTTTATAATATGGTAAGAATTATGGTCGGTACTCTTTTAAGGATTCAGCAGGGAAAGATACCTGTTGACGGAATTGCGGGTATAATCGAAAAAAAAGACAGAAAATTTGCAGGCCCTACAGCACAGCCCTGTGGTCTGTATCTTAACAGGGTTAATTACGATTAAGGGGTTATTTACCTGAAGGAGTGAACAGAAATGTTTTCCGGTAAATTTGAGAAATCTAAAGATAATTCAAAAACAAAATCAAAACCAAAGTCAAAAGGTCATCGCTTTGCCGAAACAAAAGCAAAAAAGACTGACCGTGATGTTATAAGTTACGAAGATGTACCGCTTGAGGACTATGAACTTGAAAAAACAGAAATGTCGCCTGCGGCAGTCAAGAAAATAATTATTTCCGTATGTGTGGTACTTGCGGCAGGACTTGTAGTGTTTGCTTTTGCCAACAGAGACAGACTTTCACCCGAAAGTATTGCAAACTGGTGGACATACGATGTACTCGGCAATGCGGGTAACGGGTATCCCGTATCTATTACGGGAACAGAGGTTAATACAAATAACTTTGTGCTTTCTGACGGACACATAGCTTATGCATCTGATACTTCCTTTGTCACTTTAAATTCATCGGGAAGTGATATATTCAGTACACAGCTTAAGTATTCAAAGCCGATTCTCGTAAGCAACAAAAATATGTTCCTTACATATGACCTCGGCGGTAAAGGATACGAAGTAAACTCGCTTGATAAGCAGCTTTTTGCATCAAATACGGATGATGATATTTACACTGCCGATATTGCATCTAACGGTGTATATGCAATTGTTACCGAGGGCAACGGTTATCTTTCTACACTTTTGGCTTTTAATAAAGATAATAACAGAATTTTTAAATATTCTTTTTCGGAATATTATATCACTTCGGTTACATTAAACAGTAACGGTACAGGCTGTGCCGCAACGGGCATAACTACTGAAAACGGTAAAGTTATTTCCGCAGTATATATGCTCGATTTTTCAAAGCAAGAGCCTGAACAGGTTATAAAAATTGACGGTGATGTAATTATCGCATCAAAATATTTGACCGACAACAGAGTTGCACTTGTGGGCAATACAGCGTCTTATGTTGTAAAAAAAGGCGATGAGAATTTTGTAACAAATTCTTATGAGTCAATGACACTTTCAAATTATTATTTTAATATGGATACATTGACATATGCGGTTGCACTCTCAAGAAGCGGCGACGGCAGAAGTTGCTCGGTTTATACATATGATTCAAACGGCTCTCAAAAATCTAAAATTGATACAGACAGCAAAGCTGACGCCATTTCGGTTTACAAGGACAAAATCGCTTTGCTTGACGGAAATACCGCAAATGTTTACAATACAAAGGGCGATAAAGTATTCGCAACCGAAACGGGCGCAGGTTCTAAAAATATAATTCTTTCTTCCGATACTACAGCTTATGTGCTGAGTGTAAATCAGATAAGATTTATTGAACTTAACAATAATCAGAAAGCAACCGAGAAAGTTGCGACTGATGATAAAGCCTAAAGAGGGGAATTTATGATACTTGACATAATTTTTCTTGCTGTTATAATTATCTTTATTATCAGCGGAGCAATCAGAGGCTTTGCAAGAGCAATTATGAATATAGCTGCGGTTGTAGCATCGGCTATACTCTCAAATTTGCTTTCGGGTGTAATATCGGACTGGATTTTTAATTCTTTCGTCAGAAATGATTTAATAGCAAACCTCAACAATGCGGTAACAAATACAGAAATTTCCGTAAACAGTGCACTCGGCGATTTGCCGGGATGGGTGTCTTCTGTAGTTTCTTTTTTCTGCAACCTGTTTAATTTTGATGAACAAAGACTTGTAGATTGCTTTGTGGGAACGGCATCAACAGCTAAACTTACAGCCGTTCAGGTTACCGATAATTTTGTAAAACCGATTGTAACGGGTATATTCTCATTTTTTATTGCAATAATATTATTTATACTTCT
>OHRU01001109.1_pt1 | contig 9563 bp, 4 predicted proteins | sample 1578491 | NCBI WGS metagenome assembly OHRU01 (sample SAMEA3879565, study PRJEB24766) | human gut metagenome | biome: human-associated habitat; feature: feces | place: USA | collected 1985/1987 | reverse complement strand
ACAGTGAGCGATCAGGTTATGGTGATAAGAAGCTTTATGTCCTCCCCAATTGCCTCCATATCCATGTGCCCCTTTTACATGAGTCGCTTTTCTTAATGCTTCAGAGCCAATACACCATTGTACCGTAGAGTTTTCCATACCATAGACGGAAAGACATTCATCCACACTCCAACTGACAGAGCAATGGTCTACCATAATATCCTTTTTATCACAGCCGCCCAACCCATCGGGTTCTTTCCCACTGACTTCTCCGGGGCGGAAACGAAGAAAACGGATAATTACATTATTAGAATTAATAGAAAAGCCATAATCAGCCAGACAGATCCCTCCGGGAGAAGTCTGTCCTGCAATGGTGAGATGATCTTTCCCTGTTCGTAATTCCGATTTCAGATAAATCGTACCTGCCACATCAAAGACAATCGTTTTAGGTCCATTTTGTTTCAAAGCCCAACGTAAAGTCCCCTGCGAACCATCGTCTTCCAAAGAAGTCACATGATACACTTTACCACCACGGCCGCCTGTCGTGTATCTACCGTGTCCTTCAGCTCCGGGAAAAGAGATCACTCGATCTTCCCGGACGCCTGTCTCCTGTTTTTCGGGTATGTCATAGGAAAAGGACATCATTCCTCCCGCAACCATTGCCAGCAGACAAACATAAACTAATTTTCTTTTCATTTCCTTATTCACATTATTAGATGATGGAAACAAAAGTAGTGGAAGCTTTTCATTCTGACATTCATTTTTTGACCGATATGGGGGAAAAATCAGTTTTTATGATAAGATTGAACAAATTTTAGATCCCCAATCGCTCTTTTAATAACCGGTAACCGGAAAGACTTACTTTTAGTTTCACGCCAGTCTTCAATAACAACTGATAAGTTTCTTTTCCGAAAAGCTCGACTCGCGAAATTTGTGTTACGTTGACAATCGTAGAACGATGTACACGAACAAAAGTATCAGGAGACAGATGGGTCTCAAAATATTTCATAGTTTGTTCTTTCAGATATTCTCCGGTAGGGGTTATCAACATTACATAATCTCCACAGGCTTGTATGTAGATCAGTTCGTCTGTCTTTACCAGATGAATGCGGGAACCGTCTTTCACCGTAATGCGATCTATTAATTCTGTCTGTGGTTCTCCTTGTTGTTCGGTCACAGTTAGCTGATGCGCAGCCAATTCTTTATCCAGTTCCTGATTCTGTACTTCTTCTTTAGTTACGATCAGGCGATACCATAAAGTAATGGCAATCAAGGTTGGCAGTCCGAACAGTAACCGGAAAGGTATTGTCTGCGCAAAAGGAATATAGGATACGCCTACAATCCTCACCATGATATCACAAATCATCTTTGCCAATCCCGTTTGAAAGATAGCCGCCAGCCATAACAGGCTTCCAACGATTATCATGATTATATCCGTCTGGAACAACGAAACAAGACCGACCACAAACCAGGCCAAATAGGCTATGGCTGCCAGCCAACCAATTGTTGCCACTCCATCTACCAGAGCAGGAAGATAGTCGTTTCCGGTATATCCACAGACTAAAGCCACCTGTGTCGCAACCAGAATCAACGCCAGCACCAGCATCGGAATCCAGCGGAATGGATAATCTATTATCGGATGTGCTTTCATACGCTAGTCTTTAACTTCCAAACCTCCGAAAGAAAGCGTTCCACGAATGACCAATATACTCTCCTTGTTTACATTCCCATTTTGCCAGCGTTTGTCATCACATCCTCCAAAGAAAGCATTGCATTTGAACACGACTGTCCAATCCGACGGGACATAAATCTCGACTCCTCCCCAACTGCAATCCAAATCAATATAGGTTTCTCCCGGTGCAATATGGGTATGGCGAAGATCAATAGTTGTTCCTCCGAAAGAGGTACGAATCATGGCTCCTTTAAACAACTCATCAAGTACTACGTGACGTGCAGCTCCCCAGACATTCTCCGAACGCAAAAAGCCATCTACTGATTCCGATTGTTGTTGCTCACTCTCAAAGTTCATGCCGGGTCTACCCTGATGCATCTTCATCCATTGCCGACGATGTTCCATTGTATGCTGACGAGCCCATTGCGCCCTCTTATTTCTGCCGGGTTTGAAGATAAATAAAATACCTGCTATTATCAGAGCGAGGGGCCACACCATTGCCTGTGAATTCTCCGGCAACCAGGAAAGTCCTCCTATCAGAAAATAGACACCCGCCAGAAAAAGGATGATTCCACCGATGAAATGGCGGCGAATCATTGCATATATACCTAATAATATAAGGAGTGAATGCCAGGATACGATCAAATCAAATACTTCTGAAGTTATCCATCCCATATTACGGGCAAACAGTAGAATCCCGGAAAGGATAAAAAGCAAAGCTATCAGTATTTTACCGGAAAAGCCTGTAGCGCGGGGAAAATTTTGTTTCTCTTCCATTGTTTCTATTATTAATTGATTAATGGTTCAAAGATACATCATTTCCCTATGCTTCCACAGGCTTTTCAGTTGATTTACGGTATAAATTCCGATGAATGCCGGATAAAAACCGGTGAAAAAATCAATTTATAAATCTCTGATTCGTATATTTGCCGGCCTTTAGAACACAAATAACACCCTTCAAAGCTAATAACTACACCTCGCAACAAACTAAAAAACAAAAAATACGAGGTGAAAAACAAATATTGCACATCACTATATCTTCATTCTCATACTTTTGTAGCGATGAATGAACTCTCATCGGGATTTTTATGAAATATCAAACAACAACCATTAATTAATAAACATGCAAAGAATGTCTAACAAAGTGAAAAACATGCGCTCCTTATTGCTAATACTATTTTCAGCAATATCGCTTAGCGTATCTGCGCAAACGATTACCGTAAAAGGTAACGTGAAAGACACCAGCGGAGAGCCTGTTATTGGAGCCTCTGTTGTAGAAAAAGGTAATACTACCAATGGTACGATTACAGATTTAGATGGTAATTTTTCTATTAAAGTTGATGGCAAAAAAACATTGGTTATTTCATACATAGGTATGAAAACTCAAGAAGTAGCCGTTCAAGGTAGAAAAACAATTAATGTACAAATGGTCGACGACTCGAAAGCTTTGGACGAAGTCGTAGTAATTGGTTACGGTACGGTCAATAAAAGAGATTTAACCGGTTCTGTAGCCTCTGTTAGTGCCAAAGACTTAGCTGCTATACCAGTAGCAAGTGCATCTGAAGCCCTTACCGGTAAACTTGCCGGAGTTAGTGTTACTACTACTGAAGGTTCTCCCGATGCAGATATAAAGATCCGTGTTCGCGGTGGTGGTTCACTATCACAGGATAACTCTCCTTTATATATTGTAGATGGTTTCCCTGTTTCAAGCATTAGTGATATCGCTCCCTCGGAAATTCAAAGCATCGACGTATTGAAAGATGCTTCTTCCACAGCCATTTATGGTGCCCGTGGTGCAAATGGTGTAATCATCATTACTACCAAGAGCGGAAAAGAAGGTAAAACGCAAGTAGACTTCGGTGCTTCTTTCGGTTTTAAACAGGTAACCAAACTGACTGAAGTCTTGAGTCCTTACGATTTCGTTGCTTATCAGCGTGAAATCGGTTCTCTGGATTATGGTAACTTTGCCGATATGGATATCTGGCGTTCTATTGATGGTACCGATTACCAAGACGAGATGTTCGGACGTACTGGAAACCAGCAACAATATAACATTAATGTAAGTGGCGGAACCAAGCAAATGACTTATAGTGTCAGCTATGCCCATAATGAAGAAAAAAGTATCATGCTTAATTCCGGCTTCAAAAAAGACAATGTAAATGCAAAAATTAAATCAGAACTGAATAAATGGATGACACTGGACTTTAACGCCCGGTTAAGTTACTCTACCATTGACGGTTTAGGTGGTGGTGCTGATACCAATGAATCCAATGCAGCCAATTCAACTGTGGCTAATGCTACCGTATTCCGTCCGGTTGATTCACTTAAATACAGTGATGACGACGAAGAAAACAGTTCGGCACAACAGAAATCTCCATTGGAACGTCTGCTTGCAACAGATAAAACCCGCAATACTTTCAACCAGAACTACAATGTAGGTTTAAACTGGAAACCATTCAAGAACTGGACATTCCGTTCCGAATTCGGATATGGATGGAAGTTTGACGATACAGAACAGTATTGGGGAGTAGATGCAGTATCTAATTCTAAATATGGATATAACGGTCAGCCACAAGCCTACCTGTTGAGAGAAAAGACGATGAGCTGGCGTAATGCCAACACATTGACCTATGATAACAAAAAACTGTTCAAAGGTCGTGATAAACTCAATGTATTGATCGGACATGAAGTAAGCAGCAGCCAAAGGAAATCAATCGAAAATGTATCTGTAGCTTTCCCTGTCACTATGAATTTCGATGATATGAAAGCAAATATGGGTTCGGGCAAAGCTTTAGCCAACCAATCTACCATTGCTGCAAAAGAAAACATATTATCATTCTTTGGCCGTGTAAACTATACCATGATGGATAAATACTTGCTTGCTGTTACAGTACGTGCAGACGGTTCGAGCAAGTTCGGTTCCGGAAATCGTTGGGGTGTTTTCCCGTCAGCAGCTTTGGCATGGCGTATCTCTGACGAGGCTTTCATGAGTAACACTCAAGACTGGCTGTCAGCTTTGAAACTACGTTTAAGCTTCGGTACTGCCGGTAACAACCGTATCAATTCCGGTTTGCTTTCCACCACTTACTCTTTGGGAGGTAATGATGCACGCAATCCTTTCTTCAACGGAGAAAGCACTACCATGTTGGAACATGGAACGAACTTATACAACCCCGATTTGAAGTGGGAAACAACAGTAACCCGTAACATCGGTATTGACTATGGATTCTGGAACAATCGTATCTCCGGTGCTATCGACTTTTACTGGAATACAACCAGAGACTTATTGATGCGTACTGAAATTCCTTCTCTCTCCGGATATAACTATCAGTACAAGAACTTCGGACAGACATCCAATAAAGGTGTAGAATTGTCTGTTAGTGCTGTTTTATTTGATAAAAAGAATTTCTCTTTGAACTTCAATGCCAACATTGCTTACAACCGCAACCGCATTGATAAACTGAATACAGACTCTCCCTGGCAAAGTAGTAACTGGTCAGGTAGTACAATGGCCAAATACGAAGACTTCCGCGTAGAGAAAGGCGGACGTTTGGGTGAAGTTTGGGGATATAAGACAAACGGTTATTATACCGTATATGATCCTGTCACCAACCCTACCGGCGAACTGGTTTGGGCAGGTAGCGAATGGGGATTAAAAGACGGAATGCAAGATAACAGTCCTACTATCACCGGTGGTAAATACTATCCGGGTGGTTTGAAACTGGAATGTGATAAAGATGGTAACCCTCTCAAACAACGTTTGGGTAACACTATCGCTCCTACAACCGGTGGTTTTGGATTCGATGGTCGCGTAGGTAATTTCGACTTCAATGTATTCTTCAACTACTCTCTCGGAAATGTAATTGTCAATGGAACAAAACTGGCAGCTTCTTTCCGTTCAGGTTCAAGAACCGGTTATAACTTAAACAATGATTTCAGACTGTCTAACCGTTACACATGGATTGATCCAGAAACTGGTTTAAACCTGTCGTCCAGCTCTACAGATGTCCTTAATACCTATGGAGACATGACAACAGCAGGATTACGTCTGAATGAAATAAACGCTAACGCCAATATGTACAATCCGGCCAGCGCTACTACCATGCAGCTGACTGATTATGCAGTAGAAAAAGCCTCATTCCTGCGTTTGAATAACATCACTATCGGATACTCTCTTCCGAAAACAATTGTGAGGAGAGCGTTTATGCAGAATGTGAGAATCTATCTGACAGGATATAACCTGTTCTGTTGGACTAACTACAGCGGAGCAGACCCTGAAGTCGATACAAGCAGTAAGAAAAATGCGATGACTCCGGGCATAGATTACGCCGCTTATCCTAAGAGCCGCACATTTGTGGGTGGTATTAACGTTACATTCTAATTAAAACATTAAACAGATTGATCGTATGAAAATATATAAGACATTATTCCTGGGGCTGGGGTTAATTGCCCTGTCTTCCTGTTCGGACTTCCTGAATCAGACCTCACCGTCTGAATTGGATAATGAATCAACTTTTAATAATGCCTATTATACAGAATTGGCACTTAATAAAGTTTACGGCAGCCTGACGCAAGACCAGACTTATTCTAACTTCCTGCCTATCATTGCCGGAACCAATACCGACTGTGAACTGATTGACGGTTTGGGTACGGATGCAAGCAACACGTCCAGCGAACGTGGTAATATGAACTACAACGCTAATCCGGGATGGTCACAACTTTCCAAAGTATGGGATGCCATGTACGGAGTAATCGAGAATGCGAATCTGGTAGTAGATGGTATAAACAATAGCCAACTGATACAACAAGCAGGAGCAACCCGTACCAGCATGATGAGATTCCGTGCAGAAGCGATGACATTGCGTGCGATGATTTATTTCGATCTGATCCGCTTGTTCGGTGATATTCCTTTCAAAACAGAATCTTCCAACAGCGACCTGTCTAATGTTTATATTGGAAAGGCAGACCGTGACGATATCATGGATGAATTGATAATCGAACTCGAGGAAGCTATCGGATATTTACCTTGGGCTGGTGAAGACGGTTATACAACCGAACATGTAAGCAAAGGCTATGCTCACGCTCTCTTGGCTAACATTGCAATGACACGTGCCGGATATGCTATCCGCGAACAAGCTAAAGACGGATATATCACCGGAGATAACAGTGACGCTACTTATCCTACTCAACGTTGCAGCGATACCAAACGTAGAGAACTATTCGAATTGGCCGAAAAACATCTGGCAGCTGTTGTCAGTTCAGGAAAACATAAACTGAATCCTTCTGTAGAAGAATACTGGCGTTTAATAAATATCGGACAACTAGATCAGACTTATCAAGAAAACCTGTTCGAGATTCCAATGGGACTGAACAAAAGTGGTGAGCTAGGATATACTATCGGATATCGTATAAACGGTGCCAGTTCCCTATTCGGTCCGAAAGGTAACTCATCCGGTAAGTTGAAACTGACTGCTCCTTATTATCTGTCGTTTGGCGAAGGAGATATCCGCCGCGATCTGACTTGTGCTATTTCACAACTTTCTACAGACAAAAACACCAAAGTATTTAAAGAATATATGTTAGGAAATGCTCCTTTCGGTCTTTATTGTGGAAAATGGGATTATCGTAAGATGATGGAAAACTCTGAATGGTACGCAGCTGTATTGGCCAGCGATCAGAAAGTTTGTTCCGGTATCAACGTAGTGAAAATGCGTTATCCGCAAGTATTGCTGATGTATGCCGAAGTTGTGAACGAACTTTATGGTAAGGGTGCAACAGCCGAAGGTTGTACATTAACAGCCACAGCAGCCCTGAAAGAAGTACACGACCGTGCTTTCACCGATGCAACCAAACGTGATGCTGCATGGACTGCTCTAATGGGAAAAGACTTCTTCGATGCAATTGTTGACGAAAATGCATGGGAACTGGCAGGAGAAGGTGTTCGTAAGTTCGACCTAATCCGTTGGAACCTGTTGAGCGAAAAAATAGACGAGTTCAAAAACGAATATACAAATGCAGTGTATAATGGTACATATCCACAGTATGTGAACTATAAATATCGCACGGACAATCCGATGTATATCGATATGACTTCTCTCGTATTTGGAGCTAAAGTAGGTGGAGAATATGAAAACAAGAGCTTCTTCGGTGCTGAAACCAGTGACAAGGAGCAAAAGAATCTGAAAGTAAACTTGCCTAGTATTTCTGGCGGATTGAACAAGGCTGTGAAGAATCGTTATTTATTGCCGATAGCTTCTACAACCATCTCTACCTCAAACGGTAAATTACATAACTCTTATGGTTATTCGGATTAATCTTAAAATCGTAAAATGATGAAGAATATAAAAAATATATTGGGAATGGGAGCTTTCATGCTCCTGGCCTCTTTGGCTGTATCTTCGTGTACAGAGAAAAGTGATTGGGATATTGACTCTTCCTATAGCCGTCCTTTCGGAACTGATGAAAACGGAATCAGTGTAGAAACAGACAGTAAAGTAGCCAGAGCGGTAGTAACTTGGAGCTCAACATCCAATACCGACTATTACATTATCGAGATTAGTCCTAACGAGATGACTGACGAGACTCCAATGGGATCAGAAGAAAATGGAAATATCGTTTATGGAAATGATCCTGCCAACCGGATCAAGCAGTCACCTTACACAATGGATAATCTGGCGGTAAATACGACTTATTATATGCGTATCAAGTCTATTTCCGGAGAGAAGGAATCTCGTTGGGTAAATTATAAAAAGACTTTTGCTTCAGTTAAGGAAGAAGCTATCCTGAATATCCCAACTACTGAAGACTTACCTGAAGGTCAAGGAAAAGTACGCATGTCATGGGAAGCCGGATTAGCAGTCGATCATTTCGAAATCATGGAAACGGGTGCCACAGAAGCAACTTCACGTATTATTTCGTCAACAGAAGCTGCCGCAGGTGAAGCATGGGTTGAAAATTTGAAGTCGTTCACTGAATACACGATTACTATTTATAATGGAAATAATCCGCGTGGTTCACAGACTGTTACCATCCCTGGTTTGGAAATCGAATCTACCATCAGTGATATAACAGCAAATTCAGCTGTATTCTCATGGGAAGAAACGGTGGATGTAGATGAATATGCTTGTGTTCTTTCTACCGAAGGAGTACCTGAATCAGGAACCCAATTATCACCAGCAGATATTGCTGCGCATAAGGTAACAATCACAGGTTTGGCTTCCAGTACGGAATATACGGCTTATGCTTTCGCAAACGGCTCTATATGTTCTCGTATCACCTTTACAACTAAGAAAGGTAAACCGACAGGTTATACTGAAATGACATGGGAAGATGCCCTTGCCAACTGGGATAATCTTTCAGGAAAAATATTAATCAATGTTTCCGGAACAGAAGGATTTGCACAAGAAAAAGAAAGCATTGCTGCCGGCGTGACTCACCTTATTTTCTGGGGTGACAGTCAAGACGGACAGGTTAATATGACTATTAAAAAGGGCGTAGGTGCCAGCGGAATATGTGATAAAGTAGAATTCCATAATCTGAATATTACCGATGAAGGAAATACAACCCTTATTTATCAAAACGGTGCTTCAGGTTGCATCAAAGAAATAGAAGTCACCTCGTGTACAATTACCAATATCCGTGGCATCGTTCGTATGAATGCAAGTACAAGTAATGCTATGTCTGTTACTATTGATGACTGTATCATCAAAGGATTGGGAAGAGCAGCAACATCCAATCATTATGGATTACTTCTTTCTGACAAGGTAACATTAACAACTCTCAACCTAGCGGTTTCCAATACTTCTGTTATTGTAGCCAAGGGAGCTTCTGCGTCTCAATTCATAAGACACAAGTCCGGACAAACCGGTACAATAACAATCAAGGATTGCACATTCTATGATATGTCAGCAAG
>OHRU01001106.1_pt1 | contig 9577 bp, 5 predicted proteins | sample 1578491 | NCBI WGS metagenome assembly OHRU01 (sample SAMEA3879565, study PRJEB24766) | human gut metagenome | biome: human-associated habitat; feature: feces | place: USA | collected 1985/1987 | reverse complement strand
TCTGTTGCCGGTTTCACTTCCTGTTCTTCTTTATCATCACTGCACGATACCATAAAAAATGGAATGGTCAATGCTGAAAGAAATAAAAAACTAAGTTTCCTTTTCATTAGATTAAAGATTAATAAATTAATACTTTTCAAGTTTATCTATTTAAAAACTTCGATGAGACAAAGATAAAATCACTAAACTCTACCAAAAGAAAATTAACTATCCTTTTTTACCTTTTGGCACGGATATTTACTATATTAACACGGATATTTACTTCTTCTTTTTCTTTAAAAATTCCCGCCACAGGCTACTGCTGAACCTCTTCCAAATGTTTCATCCGAAACTCTTTTGGCGTGCACTCATACTTTTCACGGAACACCTTAAAGAAAGTAACTTTGTTCGAGAATCCCGAATCGAATACAATTTCATCAATCGTCTTTTTAGTGGTCAGCAATAAATCTTTCGCTATGTGCAAACGACATTCCTTAATCAGATCGGTCGGGCTATCCTCTCCTATCTCTTCCATCTTCCGATAAAGACTCCGGGGACTGATTGCCAGTCGATCGGCGATATAACGCGGAGTCAAATCTTTGTTCGTTATATTATCATTGATAATCTTCAAAACCGACTGAAGGAACTTCTTCGACTCTTTATGCGTCAACTTCCCGTCCGACTTTTCAAAAGAACTGATCGGCGAACTGAAATAATTCTTCAACACCTCTTTCCGTTCCATCACCTGACAGACAGAAATACGAAGGTACTCCGCACTAAACGGTTTCGTGATATACATTTCCGCACCAGCAGAAAGAGCCTCCATCTGTTGTTCCATCTCGTGCCGTCCGGAAACCACAATAATAGGAATATGCGCCGTCTCTTTCACCGATTTGATCCGCCTGGTCAGTTCAATGCCACCCATTCCCGGCATCATGACATCACAGATTATCACATTCGGATAAACCTCATTCATCACCTGATCCAGCCGTTCGGGATCTTGCAAGGTTACCACATTGAAGTCAGCCGAGAAGATTTCTCCAATAAACCATAGCATTTCGATTTCATCATCGACAACCAAAAGCGTAGGACGCATCTTATCAAACTCATACTGGGGAAGTTTCAGTATCGATTGAGTATCTATCTTAGGGATGTATTCCGCTGTGAGTCGCTTGGTTTCCACCACTCCGGTAGTCAGTTCCACGACCGGCAAGGTTAGTGTAAACATCACCCATCCGTCAGGAGTATTTTCCACTTTCAACGTACCATTCAGCAACTTTGCCATATTATAAGAGATGGCTAGTCCCAGGCCATTCCGTGAAAAGTTCTTTTCATCCTGATTCTCAAAATTATCCAAAATGGCATACCGATTAAAAATATACTGAAAATCCTTTTCCTTGATGGTACTTCCTTCATTCGCTACACGAAGAGTCAGCATGTTTTCCCCGCTCGTATCCACTTCAATCTTGATACTTTGTCCGTCGGGAGTATATTTAAAGGCATTAGAAATCAGATTAATAATAATTGTATTCAGGAATCCTTTGTCCGAGTTCCACATCACCTGTTCGGGTATCTTGCTCAAGAAAGTGATGTTTCTGGATTTAGCCATCTCGACAAACGTTTTGGCTATTCCTTTCACAATGGAAGACACATTCAATGACTCAATCCGTACTTCCCTGTTTCCCGTTTCAATCCGACGGAATTCGATCAACTCATGAATCAGGTTGTTGAGACGCTCCGCATTCGTCTGAATCATCTGTACGTAGTCTACGACAAATTTACTAAGTCCCTTCGATGAAAGGATTCGTCCGCAAGGACCATAAATCAAAGTCAACGGAGTACAAAATTCATGTGCGATATTAGTAAAGAAACGAAGTTTGGACTCAAAGACATTCTTTTGATGGCGTTTCTCTATCTCGTTCAGCAATTCCTGCTTTTTACGTTTGGAACGCAGGATAAAGGAACGTATCAGTAAGGCTGCCAGTAAAAGCAGACAAAAGGCATAAATCAAATAAGCCCACCAGGAAGCATACCACGGATCGCCTATACGAATGACCAGGGAATAGACATCACTCTCTTTATCAAAAACACTATTGTAATATTTCACCAGTAAGGTATATTCGCCGGGAGCCATATTCGTAAAAGAGACTCCGCTTTCCGAACCATTGTTTACCCATTGGTCACTCAATCCTTTCAGTTTATAAAAATAGGTACAGTTATTACCATTCAGATAATCCACAGAGGCAAATGAAACAGAAAAGAAATTCTGGTCATACTGCAAATTCAAGACTTCAGTTTCTTTTTTCCGAGTGAGAAATTCGCCCAGATTGTATTGTTCACCGAAGATAGACAGCTTATCAAAATAAACAGGAGGCATATAAAGCTGCTCCGGACGGCCATCCGCCCGGATAGCTACGACTCCATTGATTCCGCCAAAGAACAGAGTACCAGTCCGGGAATCCCGAAAAGCGGCACCGTCACTAAACTCTACCACTTTTAAACCATCTCCAAAGCCATACGAACGAAAGACATTCCGTTTCGTATCGAAATTGATTAATCCGAGATTGGTGCTCAACCAGAAGTTGTCGGACGAGTTTCTAAGAATTGCATGAATGGTATTATTCAGGAAACCATTCTTGGCATTGAAGAGCTGATAAGAAGTTTCCGAAGTGTACTTTATCAATCCGTAGCTCGTTCCAAAAAGATAGTTATTGCTGCTGTCTTTACTGATGGCGAGAATATTATTCAGGGTCATGTTTTCGTATTTATGAGTAGACACCGGTTCCAGGCCGTTCGTCGTTTCGTTATAACGGAACACCCCATATCCTTTATTACCAAACAACAAGTTGGCTTCATTCTCTGCATAAATAGTAAAGAAATAGTTCGATCCCAGTTCGCCGTCATTGATGATGTAACGTTGCGCATCCACAATCACCGGATTGTCCGGTGTTCCGGCAATACGAGCCTTCACCACTCCCATGCCGACACTCGCCAGCCACAGTTCGGAATCTGCTGTTTCGTAAATGTCATGGATGTATTTAAAATCTTCGTTACCGATCCGTATCGGTATACTCTTGATACGTTTTTCCCGATATGAATAATAAGTTAGTCCTTCTTCGTCTCCTATCCAAAGCAAATTCCGGTGGCTCTTGGCAAAACAATAAACGGCATTACTACTCAAAGCACTATTAGAGGTAGTCAACACCTCTGCCCGGCAGTCGGAGATGTTTTTATCGAATTCGTAATCATAGATTTTAAGAATTCCGTTTCCTTTGGTTCCCACCCAGAAAGTACGTTCATCATCAAGATAGATGGCACGCACGGGGCGTTCTATTTTCTCGGTGTAATTGCTAAGCACCATTGATTTGATAGAATAAAGCGGGTTCGAATAAAGATAAACGCCCTGCCCGTCAGTACCAATCCAAACAACATCCTGAAAACGGTCTTTCTTGAGACAGAATACACCGCTGTTGATAGGTAACGACTGAATTTGATAATGCTCTGTCTCCTTCTGTTTCTCCAACAGGAGAATACCATCCATCAAAAAGCCCACAAAATAGCTGTTATGATAATGAACGATGGACGAAATTTTGCCACGTTCCTGTATTTCCTTACCCAGATTGGCAATAAATTCATTCTTCTGGGTCGGAATATGGAAAGCATAAAAATTAAATTCCTTGTCTATGTAATAAAGAGATTGCTCGTCATTGAAACAATAAATCAAGGAAGTCTGATAAATCAGGTTTGTTTTCTGGGGTAACAGGGTGATATCTCCCGATGCGGCTTCCTGCTGTATGTCATAACAGCGGTTGTATCCTTTCATGACTACCCACATCCGGTTGTTACCGTCGATAAAGAAGTTTACGATATCGGAAATCGGGATTCCCGTGATGTTGATTTTCTTGAAGACTCCTTCTTTTTTATGATAATAATAGATGCAGTTACTATCCTGGATAATGAACAGATTACCATGACTATCCTTATTCATAAAGAAGAGTTTCTGAAATTCATTATAGTGAGTGATTGTATTGGTTTTCCGGTTCAAACGGTTCAACCCATAGTAGGTTTGAATCCAGTAAATATCTTCGCCCGTATACACAATATTGTCAATCAGATTACCAGATAAGTAATCCTCCTTGTCACGAGTCTTAAATTCCTCAATCTCCTGTCCATCATAAATATTCAGTCCGTCGCAGGTTCCGATCCACATCAATCCACGCTCATCCTGGCACAGAGATGTAATCGAACTATTAGACATATACTCTTTATCTGCAACTTGCTTCAAATTATAAGCATAAGCGTTATGTATCAACAGATTAAGAAAAAATAATAGAATAAAAACCGACTGTTTTCCCATAGTGTATTATTCTTAGATTTGCTATATGACAAAGGTAAACAAAAAAACATTCCGAGCTTTTTTTTGGCCGGAATATAAGTAAGGCTCCGTGCCAGAGTAGTTAATTTCAGCGACAAGAGGCGATTTAGCCCCTCTATTACTAGAAGCACATTCCTTTTCTCCCTATTTTCGTCGTAGAAATTATTTTCAAATCTATAAATTCATTTGTTCATGAAAACACATTTTTCATTTAAACACTTGCTATTTCTTGGAGGTGCCGTGTTGTACAGCCTGCAATCTTCTGCCGTTAAGAATCCGGTAGACTATGTCAGCACACTGGTAGGCACTCAATCCAAGTTTGAACTGTCTACCGGAAACACGTATCCGGCTACGGCATTGCCGTGGGGAATGAATTTCTGGACACCGCAGACCGGTAAAATGGGAGACGGTTGGGCGTACACGTATGATGCCGACAAAATCCGGGGATTCAAACAAACACATCAGCCCAGTCCCTGGATGAACGACTACGGGCAGTTTGCCATCATGCCTATCACAGGCGGACTGGTATTCGATCAAGACCGACGTGCCAGTTGGTTCTCTCACAAAGCGGAAGTTGCCAAACCTTATTATTATAAGGTGTACCTTGCCGACCATGATGTAACAACCGAGCTTGCTCCTACGGAGCGTGCCGTCATGTTCCGTTTCACGTATCCGGAGACAAAGAATGCCTACGTGATTGTAGACGCTTTCGACAAAGGTTCTTATGTGAAAGTGATTCCGGAAGAAAACAAGATTATCGGCTATTCAACCAAGAATAGCGGCGGTGTGCCGGAAAACTTCAAAAACTATTTCGTGATTCAATTCGACAAACCGTTCACATTCGTTTCCACAGTTTTCGAAAACAACATTCTTCCGAATGAAACAGAAGCAAAAGGAAACCACACAGGGGCCGTGATCGGATTCGCCACGAAAAAGGGAGAAATCGTACACGCACGTATTGCTTCCTCCTTTATCAGCTCCGAACAGGCGGAGTTGAATCTCAAAGAGCTTGGCAAAAACAGTTTCGACCAACTGGTAGCGAACGGAAGAGAGATCTGGAACCGTGAAATGAGTAAAATAGAGATAGAAGACGATAATATCGATAATTTACGCACCTTCTATTCCTGTTTATATCGTTCCATGCTTTTTCCACGCAGTTTCTACGAGATAGATGCTAAGGGACAAGTCATGCATTACAGCCCCTACAACGGCGAAGTGCGTCCCGGTTATATGTTTACCGACACCGGATTCTGGGACACGTTCCGTTGCCTGTTCCCTTTCCTCAACCTGATGTATCCGTCAATGAATCAAAAGATGCAGGAGGGACTAGTAAATACTTACAAGGAAAGCGGTTTCCTGCCGGAATGGGCCAGCCCGGGACATCGGGATTGTATGGTAGGCAACAACTCGGCTTCCGTAGTGGCCGACGCTTACATCAAAGGATTGCGCGGATATGATATCGAAACTCTTTGGGAAGCATTGAAACATGGAGCAAATGCACATCTTCGCGGGACTGCTTCAGGTCGTCTCGGTTACGAATCTTACAACCAACTGGGATGAAAGAGGATGTGGGAAGTGAGGGCAATAGCTCTATGGTACCTCTTGAAGAGTCGGCATGATATATCTCTACAAATGGACTTAATCCGATTTGTTGGGCATAGGTACCCACATTCTCCAGTGCACTCTTTTCTAAATCAAAGAATACAAACCTTTTTGCTTGCTTCCCTAATACATTCATAGCCAAGGCAGGTGAACCTAAATAATTCCCTTTTGCCATCTCTCCGCTTTCCAGTTGGTAATATACAGAATCTTTTAGAGATGGGACCTCGTCTGCTTTCTCCAGGAAATGATAGATGCCATATTGTTGCTCCGGGGTTTGTGTCATCGGATAGATGGCACATGCCGAATTGGTCTCTACATATACTTGCGGAGTTTCATTCTTGAGTACTTTACAGAGTATCAGATGTTTCAAGACATCGGGTTGTTTTGCGAAATGAGTGTAAGTTGCCATGTGTGAGTGTATTAATTATGCAAATGTAAACAAATACATTCTATTTATAAACAAAAAAGCACTTTTCAGTTCAAGTCTTATGCTGTATACTAGAATGTATGTATATGTTCACCCGATGCAGTGATAATTAATCCTCCGCTATTACTTACTATTATTTCATGTTTCCCCTCTGGAGTGACTAAGATTGAGCCCATCTGTACGAAGTGTTTTCCGTCTGTTGAAACCCGGACCTTGGAACTTGTCTCCTTTTCAGAAGATTTGTCTTCCTTCTTTTCTTTGCTCGTCTTGTTTTCGTCACGGCAATTATCATATCTGTCCAGATAACTCTCCATCTCTACCACCTTATTATCCACAAACCTGATTCTTACAACTCTGGCTGGAGGATATTCGGAAGAACGAAACTCAAGTATTTCGCTTTTATCATCAAAACTTCGATAAATGGGTTCACCCAAAATAGCTATCACATCTTTAGGAAACATTCCCCGTTCTATACGATTCAAGTTATTATAACTGATTGCAGACGTATAGCAACTACTGAATAGTATTGTCAGCAGCAAAAGCAAAAAGGTTGGATTCTTTTTCATATTAAGTATAGTTTATGTGTTTTCTTGATGTTACAAATGTAAAGTAAGAAAACTTCCTATACGAGTGATTCTCCCTAATTACATATAGGGATTTTCCTAACTTTTCTAATGCTTCCCGCATTAAAAATGCCTTTATTGCATACTTCTTTTGCTAATCTAATTTCTTTTTATCTTGATATTACGAAACCATACGTCATGACCATGATCCTGCAATCCGATATATCCCTCTTTCGCTTTTTCTTCTCTGTTGTTCAGTAACTCAAAAGCCAACGGCCATTTGGTTTCACTGAATTTACTGTTTTGGAGCCTTTCTTTCCATTCGGGTGTCCAAAGCTGACATTCCATGACTTTGGTCCCATTTAATTCATGGATGACGTGCCCCTGCCTGACTCTAATTTTTGTTTTATTCCACTTTCCAAAAGGCTTGGCTATCTGCGGAATGGCGGGGATAATGTCATAAAGTGAACCGGATATCCGGCTATTGACCTTTCCCAATTTGGCATCCGGATTATGTTCGTCGTCCAGTATCTGATATTCAAGTGCGGATATATAAATCGGCTCTAACCGATTTTTCCCGTTCATGTCTCTTGTTGTTATTTCACGTGTGAGGTAAAAAATGCCGGAGTTACCTCCTTTGGAAATCTTCCACTCCAGTTCCAATTCAAAATCTTTGAAAGGAGAAGCGAAAATAAGATCTCCTCCCTCTCCGGCTGCTGAACTGTTAAGATGGAGCACACCGTTTTCTACAGACCACTTCTCCGGTAAATGGTCTTTTCCATAGCCGCGCCACCCTTTTAGAGAACTGCCATCAAATAAATGAATGAAACCTTCCTGATCTGCGGGAAAGTCGGAAAGATTGATAATTGCTTTCTTTATATCTTCAAATTCCGGTCCTATTTTATTGGAGGCTTCGGGTTGGTTCCTTGATGAGGATCTGTTATGACAGGATATCCCTGTGAATAAAGCCAGGACCAGGAGGGATAATTTATATAGTTGTTTCATAATTAAACAGTTTAATGGCTGTAAATATAGCTTTTTTAGTGATTGACTCCTTCAAATAAGTCCCGGTTATCCCGTGAATTTTGTGAACTCCGTTTGAAATGATTAAAGGTGTAGCTAATAGATAGAGTGATAACCGGGAATTTCGGTCGTATATGTGTGACCGATTCCAGATTGGGAGTGGTGATGTCATTCTTATAACGGGCGGAATTAAATATATCCCGGAAGGACAAGGTGGACTGCAGATTAGAGCCAAACCATTGCTGGCGAATAGCCAGATTGACGAACCAGAAAGAGTCCGAGCGGCCTTGTGTTGTTACTGAAGGACCTACAAAGTTTCCATCCAGCTGAATACGGGTATTTTTGCAAATACGGAGAAGATTATTCACGGTAATATCATAATTAGTGCTGGTTTCTTCTTTTCCTCCGGAATTGATATTGTTTACTACCTTATAATAGTACACATTTCCGTTTACGTTCAGGTTCCACCATTTATTTACGATGAATTGTCCACTCAATTCCATGCCTAAAGCGTGATCGTTTCCTACATTGGCCATCGAATCTAATGTAACTCCTGCTTCGTAGGGCACTCGCAAGCGTTCAATCTTATCTTTGCGCGACCGGTAAAACAGACTGGATTGCAATACTTGTTCACCGATATTCTTTTTGTAATTCAGTTCGTAGGAATGTATATATTCGGGACGTATGTCGGGATTTCCTATTTCGGCCGTATAATAATCACGGTAAGTGATATAAGGCTCCATGTAAAAGAGTTCCGGACGATTGGTACGATACGAGTAGGCAAATGTCAGTTTCTGTTCGTGAGGTAATGTATAACCGACGTGTATGGAGGGGAATACTTCGAAACGGTTTACCGTGCGATTGGCTCCTTCGATAGAACTTCGCAGTACTTGATGGGTATGTTCTCCCCTTAAACCTGCCTGTATGTCGAACGCTTTGTAGCTATCGCTTCCCATCAGATAAACCGAATGGATTCCGCGTTGGAAATAAAATGTGTTGTAGATGTCTTCACGCCAATAGAACTCTTCTTTCGCCGGATTCCAGAATTGCATGCTGTAATCACCATCCTCCAGGTAAGAGTGATATTGATAACCACTTTCCAAGAGTCCGGTTTTGCTATAAGGGTAATTGTAAATAAGATCACATTGTATGGTCCGGCGTATTTCATCTTCCCAGGCACGATGGCCTTGTTGACGTTGCCCTTGTTTGTCGAAAAGATCACTCTGGAAATACTCGAGAGGATCTTGTTCAAAACCTGCCATGAAACTTCCGGTAAGTGTATGTCCGTTGTCGTTGAACTTATGCGAAAATCCGGCTTTTCCGATATTAACTGTTGAATGTAGGTCGAAATCATCCCGGCTATTGTTATTGTGCGGAGTAGATGTACCATTGCCATCCGTATGTGTTTCTGTATAATCCAAGTCTCCTTCCCGGGTGAACTTATCATAAACGATTTGCAGTTCTGCATTGACTGATGTCCGGGGAGAGAAAGAATAATCAATTCCTCCCCGTAAACCATAGTGATAATTTTTTCCTTTTCTGGGACCGATGGATGTGGAAGTGGTGGTTATGTGATCGACAATGGTTGTTTTTCTCTGTTCGAAGTCG
>OHRU01001089.1_pt1 | contig 9677 bp, 8 predicted proteins | sample 1578491 | NCBI WGS metagenome assembly OHRU01 (sample SAMEA3879565, study PRJEB24766) | human gut metagenome | biome: human-associated habitat; feature: feces | place: USA | collected 1985/1987 | reverse complement strand
AAGCTCTATGATGAGCTGAGAACCGCCGTCAGGCGGCACTTAACAGACTTCGGCACCATGACCGCCGCGGGCTCCTGCCAGACCTCGCAGGCAATGGCGATATATTACGACGTGTTCACCCCCGGCGAAAAAACGGCGGCGTTCAAAAAGCTTCTTGAGATAATCAGACGGCGCGACGACCACGTTGACGCCGGCATACTCGGTATGCGCGTGCTGTTCAGGGTGCTCTCGGATTTCGGCGAACCCGATCTCGCGTTTAAGCTGATAACCCGCCCGGACTATCCGTCCTACGGAAACTTCGTCGAGCGCGGACTCACGGCATTGCCGGAGGAATTCGCAGAATCACCATATGTACGGCGACATTTCCGCGTGGTTTATCGAATATATCGGCGGCATACGAGTGAATCCTTTCCTGACCGACCCGTCCGAGGTCGGGATATCGCCGGTGTTTATTGAAAAGCTCGACAGCGCCGAGGCTTCGTATGAGACGGTCGGCGGCAGGGTGAGCGTAAAATGGTGCAGAACGAACGAGGGTATAACCCTTAATATATCTGCGGACAAAGGCGTTCACGGGCGCATAAGGCTGCCCGACGGCTACGCGTTCGAGGACGGGCGCGGCAGCCTTGAAGAGCTTTACGGCGGAACGTTTAAAATAATCAGAGAGTGAAAACAGGAGGAAAAATGAAAGAGAAGATACTTTTTGTCAATGCCTGCGTGCGCGGGGAGAAAGAGTCGCGTACCCTTGCGCTCGCAAAGGCGGCGCTCAACCGTCTTGACGGCGATATAGAGGAAATCTGCCTTACCGAGGCAAATCAGAAGCCGCTCGACGCGGCGGGGCTTGCCAAGCGCATAGAGAGCGCGGAGAAAAACGACTTCTCCGACCCAGTCTATGACTGCGCCAAGCAGTTCGCCGCCTGCGACACGGTTGTTGTCGCCGCGCCGTTTTGGGATTACAGCTTCCCGTCGATTCTGAAGATATACATAGAATCCCTGTGCGTCGGCGGGCTCACGTTTTTGTACGGCAGCGACGGAGTTCCGATAAGCTATTGCAGGGCAAAGAAGCTGATATATATAACCACCGCCGGCGGCTATATCGGAGACAGCGACTTCGGCTTCGAATATGTAAAGACCGTAACGAAGTCGTTTTTCGGCATTGAAAAGTTCAGCTTTTTCAGCGCGGAGGGGCTCGATATTCTCGGCAACGACCCCGACGCCATACTCAAAGAGACACGCGAAAAAATAGAGCGCGAGCTTTGACAAATAAAAAATGTCCCCCGGAGAGCAGTGTTATGCACTCCGGGGGATTTCCGCTTTTATTTATGCCCGATAGGTTTCCATAAAGCTGTTTATGTCGCTCTCGCAGGAGCGCATGGCGAGTATCGTCTGCTCGAAGAGCCTGTCGAGCTCCCAGCCGAGCCTCTCCGCGCCCGTGCGGATAATGTCGCGCGAGCAGCCCGCGGCGAACTTTTTGTCCTTGAACTTCTTTTTGAGGCTCGAGACCTCCATATCCATGACGCTCTTTGACGGGCGCATCAGCGCCGCCGACCAGATAAGCCCCGTCAGCTCGTCCGCCGCAAAGAGCACCTTCTCCATCTCGTGAACCGGCTCGTTGTCAACGCAGATACCGCAGCCGTGGGAGCAGACGGAATATATCATGTCATCGCCGACTCCGCCCGCCTTGAGCAGCTCGGGCGCCTTTTTGCAGTGCTCCTCGGGATAGAGCTCAAAGTCTATATCGTGCAGGAGTCCGACTATAGCCCAGTATTCCTCCTCGTCCGCATAGCCGAGCTCTTTCGCGTACCAACGCATAACGCCCTCGACGGTCAGCGCATGGCGGATGTGAAAGGGGTCTTTGTTGTATTTTTTCAGAAGCTCAAACGCCTCGTCTCTTGTGATGTTGCTTTTTCTCATTTTAACCGTCTCCTTGCCTTGCTTATTTACGGAGTATTATACTGCCGATTTACTATGTTTTCAATCATAAATTCTTTTTTGTGGCAAGATTTTCGAGGGCGCTCTGATTTATGAAAAACAGCAGGTCGACAAGCGCGTTTTCGTCTATGCTGTAGTCCGAGCGCATCCACTGGATTATAACGCCCGTGCTGCCGTTTAAGATGTAGGAGTAGATATACTGCTCCTGCTCCTTAGGAAATGCAATATCAAGGTTCTCTATGAATTGAATTATCGACTGCTGCATGAATTTCGAGCGAAACTCCGGGTCGCCCGCGTCGATGAGCAGGGTACGAAACGGCTTGTCGTTTTCTTTGATATAAATCAAAAACGAGAGCAGATATCTGTGCGCGCCGATATCATTTTCCGCGCCTATCTTTTGGAGGTGCTCCCGCGTTGCGTCGAGCAGCTCCGCCTCCACCTCCTCGAGCAGCTCCTTCGGCTCGGAGTAGTGGGCATAAAACGTCGAGCGGTTGAGGTCGGCGCGCTCGCAAAGCTCCCTTACGGAAATTTTAGTCACCGAGCCCTTTTCGCTCAAAAGATCCATCAGAGCGTTTTTGAGCAAAATTTTTGAAAGTCTTGTGCGCTGATTATTTTTTGTGTTCATATTTTATCCCGTCACTTTCGGTGAATTTTGTCGGTTTCATAGCCGTTATTAACAAAACTGATGATTGTTAATCCAACATCATGTAGCTATAATAATAGTGTAATATGAAATCTATCAAATGTCAAGGCGACTTTCGTCTCCGGACACTTCTGTTACCCGTGGAAAACGGCGCGCCCCGAAAACCTTCAGACGGAAACTCGGGTGCGCCCGGACTGCAGAATAATCTGCACACGAACATTTTTATACAGCCCTTTTAACTTTTTTGCCGCGCCGACCCTGCGGGGTCGGTCTCCGGCGCGGCATATCTCCGCATTCGAGCGGGAGAAACCGCAAAAAAGCGCATAAGCCGCAGGACGGCTGAAAATATTTTCAAATTTATGAGACAAAAGGATAAAGGAGTTCTTAGAAATGTCAAAAGCAAAAATCTTCGAAAAGCGGGCGCTCGATTCGCGCCTGACCTCGCCCGAGGTAACGGCGAAGGAAAAGTGGCTGGGCTATTTGTTAGGCCCGTCCGGTGCACTGCTGCTGAACGCCGTGCTTGCTACATATCTGAACGTCTACTACACGGACGTTTTGAACCTGACCACCGTTTGGGGCGGCGCGTTCCTCGCGGTGTTCCCGATAGTGTCGAAGATAATCGACGCCATAACGAATATAGTTATGGGCTATATCATCGACCGCACGCACACAAAGCAGGGCAAGGCGCGTCCGTGGCTGCTGCTCTCCGCGCCGCTCGTCGCCGTGACGGGCATACTGCTCTTCACCGTGCCCACGGGCAATCAGACGGTGCAGGTGATATGGGTCATGCTCTCATATAACCTCTTCTATTCGTTTGCCTATACGATATATAACATGAGCCACAACCTCATGGTTCCGCTCTCGACTAGAAATACCGAGCAGCGCGGAGTTCTCTCGGTTTTCAATCAGGTTTCGACCATTATGATGAGCGGCATAATCGTCGCGCTCATCTTCCCCATGCTCATTATGCCCCAGCTCGGCGTTGACAGGTCGAAGTGGATAACAACGATGAGCATCCTCTCGTGCATAGCCCTGCCGCTGACGCTCATGGAGTATTACTTCACAAAGGAGCGCATAACCCTTGAGGGCGGCGAGCAGGAGAAGCCGAGCGTTGCGATGAAAACCCAGCTAAAGGCGGTTTTCAGCGACAAATATATGATAATAATTTTCATATATTTTCTCATTTTCACTGTCGGCTCTACTATCAAGAACATCTCGCTCGTCTATTTCTCGAACTATGTCCTCGGTACATATAACGACGGAAAGACGCAGACCATGCTCTCCGTTATCGGCGGCATACCGATGGGTATCGGCATCTTTGCGGTTTGGCCGCTCGCCAAAAAATTTGGCAAGCGCAATATTACGGCTATAGGCTTCGTGTTATATGCCGTAGGCTCGGCGATATGCTGGCTGGCGCCGACAAATATGGTGATAGTCCTCATCGGTCAGTTTATAAAGAACATCGGCGGTCTGCCGTGCTCCTATGTGTTCATGGCGCTGTTTGCGGACGTACTCGACCATATCGAGTGGAAGCACAACTTCAGGTGCGACGGAATAGCGATGTCGATATATAACACCATTGCCGTGGCGAGCGTCGGAATTTGCACGGGCGTATTCAATCTTATTCTCTCGAAGACCGGCTATGTCGCGCCCTATCTCGACGCGGCGGGCAAGCTCATCGCCGTGCAGTCGGACAGCGTAAAGAGCGCCATAACATTTACATTTGTAGGACTTGAGACGATAACGGGCGTTGTGCTCGCAATACTTCTGCTGTTCTTGAATGTCGAAAAGAACATAGTCAGGGAGCAGGAGGAAATAAAGCAGAGAAACGAAGAGACGGTAAAAGAGGAGACAGCCGAATAATATGAAGAAGAAACTTCTGATAATTATTCCGATTGCAGCGGTCGTTGCTGCCGCATGGATAGCGTTTTGCGGCTATCAGTGGAGTTGGGGGCCTTTTATGAAGCTTCATGATTTTAAAACCTCGGCTCTCGAAGGAAACGGTGAAAAATATTCGCTCGATAACGCAGCTCCGAATGCCGACAGCCCGATAGAGGGCAAGACGGTGCTTTTCCTCGGCTCGTCCGTGACCTACGGCTCCTTTGCGGACTATATCGGAAAGCGGGACGGCTGCACGGTGATTAAGAGCGCCGTTTCGGGGACGACACTTGTTGAATCGGGAATCAATTCCTATGTGTCGAGGCTTAAAAAGCTCGATGCCGAAAAGATCGATCTCTTTGTCTGCCAGCTCTCTACAAATGACGCTTCGCAGAAGAAAAAGCTCGGGAAAGTAATCGAATCGAAAAATCTCAATGACTTCGATACAAAGACAATAGCCGGAGCAATAGAATATATAATCTGTTACTCAAAAGAGAAATGGAACTGCCCGGTGATTTTTTACACGAACCCGCGTTATGACAGCGAACCATACGGGGAAATGGTGGATATTCTTAAAGAAGCCGAGGCGAAGTGGGGTATATCCGTTATAGATATGTGGAACGACGCCGAGCTTAACGCAGAGTTAAATAAGAATACAGCTTTGTATATGGCGGATAAGATACATCCCACAAAGGCAGGATATCTCGAAATATGGACTCCGTTTATGGAGAAAACCGTTTTCGGGGTTATGAAAGAGGAGGCGAAGTAATACAGTGAAAGCAGTTAATATAAAAACAGAATACCTGAAAAATCCGTTGGGTATTGACATAGAAAATCCTCGTGTTATGTGGAACTGCGAGGGCGGTGTAACTCAAAATGCGTACCAAATCGTCACAGATGATTGGGACAGCGGAAAGATTGAGTCAAGCTCAATGCGTATCGTTGTTCCTGTAAAATTTGAAAAAGGCAAAAGAGTAACCTATAGAATTAAGCTTTGGGACGAAAACGACACCGAGGGTGAATTCAGCGAGGAGAACTTTTTTGAATACGGCATCAAGAATTGGTCGGCAAAGTGGATTACAGGCAACTATGAAGTAGACAAAAAAGGCTATGAAAAGGAGAAAAAACTTGAAAAATCGTTCTTCCTTTCAGGTGTGAATTATCTTGCTACTGCAAACAAGCCCGAACCTGACCGTTTTCCTGTTGACTGCTTCAAAAAGGAGTTCGGTGCAAAAAAAAATGTCGAATCCGCACGACTTTATGCAACTGCCTGTGGTATATATTCGGCATACATAAACGGTGAAAAAGTGTCTATGCCGCTTGCACCGGGTATCACGGACTATCGCAAGCGTGTGCAGTATCAAACATATGATGTAACTAAACTTATTAAAGAAAATAATGTTATAAATATTGACCTTGCAGACGGTTGGTATCGTGGATCATGCGGTGCTTGGGGACTTAAAAATCAATACGGTTGCGAAACAAAAATCCTTGCACAACTTGAAATCAAGTATGCAGACGGAACAAATGACACAATTTCAACAGACCGTTCGTGGCTTTGGTCAAATGACGGTGCAATTTCTTTTGCTGATAACAAAGACGGTGAAATTGTTGACGCAAACAAAAAGCCTACATATTCATCAAGGGCGAAGGAAACATCATACGCAGTTGTTCCGTCAGCTTCAAATAATGTTCCCATTGCTGAAAAAGCAATCTTTAAGAGCAAAATGACAACTGCACCAAGTGGCAAGAAAATCATTGATTTTAAGCAGAACTTGGCAGGTTATGTGTCGTTTAAAATAAATGCCAAACAAGGACAAAAAATAACACTTCGTTTTGGCGAAATGCTTGACGCAAATGGGGAATTAACGCTTAAAAATATTCAATGCACGAATAAAAAGCTAACCACTCCACTTCAAAAAATCGAATACACTTGCAAAGACGGATTGAATGAATACAAAACAAGCTTTGCAATTTTCGGATTTCAATATATGGAGATTGACACAGAGATTGAAGTGTCTGACGATTGCTTTACAGCGATAGCGGTTTATTCCGATATGGAGGAAACAGGATTTTTTGAATCATCAAATGAACTGCTCAACAAATTTGTTACTGCAACAAAATGGTCAACAAAATCCAACAGTACGGATTTACCTACCGATTGCCCTACAAGAGAGCGACACGGTTGGACGGGTGATGCTCAAATTTTCTTTAACACAGCAGCGTATCTGTTTGACTATGCAACCTTCAGCGAAAAATATATTCGTGATGTATTTGATTGGCAACAAAAAGACGGCAAGCTTCCTCAGATTGCGCCTTACGGCGGTGTGGACTTCTTTATGTCATGGATGAACGGCAGTGTAGGCTGGTCTGATGTGGGTATACTTATCCCCTATCGTTTTTGGAAGATTTACAATGACGATTGCCTTATCAAACAATACTACAACGGTATGGTGAAATATGCAAAATTTATGATTTCTCGTTGCGGAAAGTGGACACCGCTAAAGCATAACATTCAGCTTTCAAGCAACAACAAAAAGTATTTTGTCAACTTCGGTCAATCCTACGGTGAGTGGGCAGAGCCTAAGGATGTTTTTCCAAATGATTGGAAAAATACCGTTATGCCAAATCCCGAGGAGTCAACCGCTTACACTTCGTATATTCTTTCTCTTATGTGCGAGATTGCAAAATATATGGGTGATAACGCAAATTTACCGTTGTTCAAGGAATATTCTGACGGTTGCAAAAAGGCTTACGGAGAGCTGATAACAAAAAAAGATTATTCGCTTGACACAGACAGACAAGCAAAGCTGGTAAGACCGTTGTTTATGAATTTGCTTGACGAAAACAGTACGGAATTTGCAAAGAAACGACTTGTCAAGGCACTTGATAATTACGGTTGGCGACTTGGCACAGGCTTTTTGTCAACTCCGTTTATTCTGGATGTACTTGCAGACATCAATATTGATTATGCCTATAAACTGCTTGAAAATGAAGAAATGCCCGGCTGGCTGTTTATGCCGAAAAACGGAGCAACTACCATTTGGGAGAGTTGGGAAGGCACAAAGGCACAGGGCGGTATAGCCTCGCTCAACCACTATTCAAAGGGTGCTGTTTGCGAGTGGCTGTTCGGCACGATGTGCGGAATAAATGTTGCCGGAGAAAACCGATTCACTATAGCCCCGCGCCCGGGCGGGCATTTCGAGTTCGCCGAGGCGAGCTACGACAGCGTATACGGAAAAATCTCCGTGCGCTGGGATAAGACGGACGGGGGATATAAATATAAAATATCCGTCCCGTCGAACTGCAAAGCCGATGTTATTCTGCCCGACGGAAGAAAACAGACCGTCGGAGCAGGTGAGTATGAACTTTAAGGAGGAAAACTTATGAAAAAATCAATAGTCGCCGTTATAGCACTTTTTGCTCTGCTCATGTCAATGCTCTGCGCGTGCAAGAAGGACGACGGCAAAACAGGTGCGGACACTACGGACAACGCTCAGACGAGCGCGGCGGGCGATGTTGTCGATGACACGACCGCTCTTCCCGAGGACAGCACCGCGCAGGAGGGCGAGACAAACGAAACTCAATCGGCCGACCCCGCAAAGCCCGGCGAGACCGCTTCGAATCAGGTAACCGCCGCGCCCTCGAAGAATGCAAAAGACTGGACTAAGGCCGAGATAATTGCCTATTTCAACACCGGCGCGAACAGAGTAAAATATCAGGCGAAGTCCGTCACCCGCAACTACACCGAGACGAAGAACGACGCCGACAAGACCGAATTGCCCAAGGCGATAGATGCAATAGGCAAGAGCGCGATGAAGACCTTCATGAAGCGCGACGATAAGACGATAGTCCTGACCTCAAAAGAGGATATCAGAAACGTATTCCCCGTCGGCGGCAAGGATTGGGTCAGCAAGCTCACTCCCGCGGATGTCAAGGGCGCAAAGGTCGAGGACAAGGGCGGCGAATATCAGATAACCCTGACCTTCGGCACTGAGGTCAATCCCTCCGGCGAAAAAGGCTATGCCGCAGCGTTCGGCGTGCTCACCGCCGATGTGGTAAACTTCGACTATCCCGGCCTCTCGCTCACCGACCAGAAATTCACCTATTATAACGGAACGATAGTAGCAAGATTCAGCAAGGCTACCGGAAACTTAGTCTATGCCCACTATGATTATCCCGTCATCATCGAGCTCACAGCGCACCTGCTCGGCTCGAACACGAGAGTCAAGGTCGGCATGACGACAATAAACGACTTCAGCGTTAAGTATTAAAACTCCTGTATCCGAAAGCAAAGCGCCCCGCACATTGACCCGTGCGGGGCGCTTTGCCAAGTTGATTTTTTTGCAAATCTCGATGAGCAAGTTTTTAATAGCCGTGCCGCAGTGTTTCACAACCTATCCGAGAACTGCGAGGAAACGGCGTGCAAAGCGCACCGCATAACCCTCTCAAAACATAGTCGCCTATCGTCCCCGGAGCAGGAACGGTTTACTTTTTTGCAGGCGTTTTTGATTTAACGGCACATCCCCTTGCGATATGCCGCGCTTCGCTCGGCGTGATATTTTTGCTGCGCAAAAGTGATATTGCGACTTCGCCGCAGTGATATTATATTCGCCCCGAAGCTTGCGGAGCAAATATAACTCGGCGTATGCCGAATATCACTGCGAAGCAATAAAACTCGCCGCAGGCGAATATAACTGAAAAAACCTCGTTCTTATGAACGAGGTTTTTCTTGGTGGAGACGAAGAGGATCGAACTCTCGACCTTACGGATGCGAACCGTACGCTCTCCCAGCTGAGCTACGCCCCCATTTGTTTGCTATGTGATTATAAGATTTTTTTTTCGGTTTGTCAAGTGTTACGGAGCTGTTTGAAAAAATTTTTCTTTGCCGCCCCGCTTTTTCATCCGATCGACTTGCAGATATCTACCCAGCCGTCGGGCTTCGAGTATTTTTCAAGCTCGGCGGGGGTCAGCTCTATCATGCTGTTGCTGCTGCCGCAGGCGGGGAATACCGTCTGAAATCTTTTCAGCGACTCGTCCAGATATATCTTTACTCCCTCGTTCACCGCGAACGGGCATACTCCGCCGACTGCGTGACCGATGAGCTCTGCCGCTTCTTCGTGCGAGAGCATCTTCGCCTTTTTGCCGAAGTGGGCCTTGTATTTTGCGTTGTCTATCTTCATGTCGCCCGCCGCGACTATGAGTATCGGCGCGCCGTCGAGCGAGA
>OHRU01001086.1_pt1 | contig 9709 bp, 10 predicted proteins | sample 1578491 | NCBI WGS metagenome assembly OHRU01 (sample SAMEA3879565, study PRJEB24766) | human gut metagenome | biome: human-associated habitat; feature: feces | place: USA | collected 1985/1987 | reverse complement strand
AGGGACTGTTCTACAACGACCGTACACCCAAAGACGTGTCTTACTATTTTAAAGCCATGTGGCGTAAGGACACGCCCGTATTGCACATTGCCAGCCGGGACTGGCCCGTACGGACAGGAGACAAAAACGAAAAGCATCCCGTCAAAATCTATACGAACCTGGACGAAGTGGAACTCATCATTAACGGAAAATCCATCGGAAAGCAGCGTCCCGCCAACTGCCATACGGTCTTCAACGTGACATTGCCCTACGGGATATCTACCCTCAAAGCACAGGGAGACAAAAACGGACAGATGGTGGAGGACGTCATGGTCCTGCGCCTGAATGCGATGCCCGACTTGGCAAAGGGAGATGAGCTGGCCATCAATGTAGGGAGCGACTGTACCTTTACTTCGGATGTCAGCGGACTTACATGGCTGCCAGACCAACCATACTCCAAAGGCAGTTGGGGATACATAGAAGGAAAGGCACGCAGTACGACTTCCGAAATAGAGAATACCACAGACGGACCTTTGTACCAAACATGGCGCGAAAACCTACGTGCCTATCAAATCGACGCACCGTCCGGCACATACGAGGTGGAACTGCTCATGGCAGACGTGAGCCGTTCACGGCCGCAATTGGCCAACTTGTTAGGACGGGGACACGACGGACAGGCCATAGCCGACAGCCGGTTCAACATCACCATCTGCGGTCGTCGGGTAGAAACCGACTTTTCACCAGCCGACGGCGGACATTACCGCCAAGCTTCCCGCCGACGTTATATCATTCAGAACAAGGAAAACAAAATCGATGTGCTTTTCGAAACCCTGAAAGGCAAATGCCATCTGGCCGGAATAAAAATAAGAAAGCTGTAAGCACTATCAAACCGTCATGACCTTATACATACAGAAGACCTCTCCCATCTGCAAGAACGGGAGAGGTCTTCTATAATAAAATCCAAAACAAAGAATCTCATTCCATGCTCACCGCCGTACCGCTGCATGTCACCATCAGCATGCTGCCGCTTGCCCCCACCGTTTCATAATCCAAGTCGATTCCAATGACCGCGTTGGCACCCAACCGGGCCGCTTCCTCCCCCATCTCCCGCAAAGCCGTGTCTTTGGCCTTGCGCAAGACCTCTTCATACGAACCCGAACGCCCGCCGAAGAAATCCCGCAATCCGGCAAAAAGGTCGCGCACCGCATTCGCGCCGATGATAGCCTCACCTGTCACCACACCGTGATACTTCGTAATATGCTTGCCCTCCACAAGGGCTGTAGTCGTCATCAACATAATATAGTGTATTTAAATTACCGCCTTCTTTTTCCACCTTTCGTCATCCAATGGTCCACCGAATATTTACCCGGTCCGGCCATATACATCAGAATGAACACAACCAGATAGACAAAAGCCAATTCACCTCCCGTCATGCTTCCGCCATGGGCAAAGAAAAAAGCCACAGCCATCGTTACGATCATCGGAATCATACTCAAACGATACAAGAAACCGAACACGAAAGCTACTGAACAAAACAGTTCACCGAAAATGGCCAGCATCAGGGAATAACGGCTCCCGATTCCGAACGGGTCGGGGAAAGAAGCAGACATGGCGGCAAACCCTGTCAGTTTGGCATAACCATGGGTCATCAGTAAAGAGCCGAATAGCAGACGCATGGACAACAGAAAAAGGGAAAAGTTCGTTTGGTTCGCTTTACGCGGAAACAAAAAAGTATTATATTTCATATTCATCATCATTTAATAGTAAAAAATACAAGATAAAGCTGCTGTAGATACAAAAAAACCTTGTCTGAAGCCAAATATACAAATAAGATTCGTCTTCCTGACCCTTTTTACATTTAATAACGACCTTACAACCGTTTTATCTGTATTTTTATCTGCCCAGGTCAGACCTGGATGCCATACACCTGCTTGACCTCATCCATCACGAAGGTGGACTCCATGGAACCGAGGCTTTCGATTGTCCCCAACACATTGAGAAGAAACTCCTGATAATACTTCATATCTGGCGCATGAATCTTGAGCAGGTAATCGTAACTGCCGGAGATGTTATAACACTCCGTCACTTCCGGTATTTCCCGGATAATGCCCGTGAACTCTTCCGCGATTTCTTTGTTCAACCGGCGCAACTTCACCCGGCAAAATACTAAAAAACCACGATTGAGCTTTTCGGCATCCAACACTGCGATATACTTCTTAATGTATCCTTGCGCCTCCAGTTTCTTCAAGCGTTCAAAAACAGGGGTCGTAGAAAGATGTACGCGCGCGGCCAGTTCTTTTGTCGTCAAACGGGCATTATCTTGCAAAGTACGCAGGATTTGCAAGTCGATATGATCTAAACTTTCCATAGAAAAAACGTCTATAAACAGAGCTGTAGCCCCCTTAAACAAGGCTGTATATTCTATTTTTAAATACAAAAATAGATATTTTTTCCGTATTTCTTTCACTTCTTGTTTGATTATTCCAAAAACCATAACTTTGCCATCATCGAAACAAGAAACAGTCAAGAACTCAATAACAGAAACATCATGGACAGAACAAAACTACACTTCGAGACCCTGCAACTCCATGTAGGACAAGAGCAGGCAGACCCGGCTACGGATGCCCGCGCGGTACCCATCTACCAGACCACTTCATACGTGTTCCACAACGCGGACGATGCCGCCGCACGCTTCGGCCTGCAAGCCCCCGGCAACATCTACGGACGGCTGACCAACAGCACGCAAGGAGTGTTCGAGGAACGCGTAGCCGCCCTGGAAGGAGGAATAGCCGGACTGGCCGTAGCTTCGGGAGCGGCCGCCATCACCTACGCCTTCCAGAACATCACACGTGCAGGCGACCACATCGTAGCCGCCAAAACCATTTACGGCGGCAGCTACAACCTTCTGGCCCACACTCTGCCGACATACGGCGTCACCACTACATTCGTCGACCCTGAAAACCCCGGCAATTTCGAACAAGCCATACAGGAAAACACCGCCACCGGATTCCGCTCATCATAGACAATACGTTCGGCACGCCTTACCTTATCCGTCCGATAGAGCATGGGGCAGACATCGTCGTACATTCGGCCACGAAGTTCATCGGCGGCCACGGTACTTCATTAGGAGGTGTCATCGTGGACTCCGGAAAATTCGACTGGAAAGCTTCCGGGAAATTCCCGCAACTCACCCAACCGGATGCCAGCTACCACGGCATTTGTTTCACCGACGCGGCAGGAGCGGCAGCCTACATCACCCGTATCCGCGCCACACTGTTGCGCGACACGGGAGCTACCATCAGCCCGTTCAATGCCTTCATCCTTCTTCAGGGGTTGGAAACCTTGTCCTTACGGGTGGAACGCCACGTGGAGAACACCCTGAAAATCCTGGATTTCCTCTCCACACACCCTAAGGTAAAGAAAGTCAACCATCCGGCATTGCCCGGACACCCCGACCATAAACTATATGAAACGTACTTCCCGAAAGGAGCCGGTTCCATCTTCACCTTCGAAATCAAGGGAGGACGTGAAGAAGCGTTCCGCTTCATCGACAGCCTGGAGATATTCTCTCTTTTGGCCAACGTGGCCGATGTCAAATCGCTGGTCATCCACCCGGCCAGTACCACCCACTCCCAACTCAATGAAACGGAACTGGCCGAGCAAGGCATCACGCAAGCCACGATACGTCTCTCCATCGGCACGGAACATATCGACGACTTGCTCTCTGACCTGACGCAGGCCTTCGCCCAAGTCTGAATACCTAAGAACCACGTAATACATATACATTCGACAAACGCAAAAAAGAAAAGATTATGGAAAAGGTTTATCATTCGCTGACCGAACTTATCGGGCGTACACCTTTATTGGAAATCAGCCACATAGAAAAGAAAGAACAACTGAAAGCCAGAGTTCTGGCCAAACTGGAAAGTTTCAATCCCGGAGGAAGCGTGAAAGACCGCGCAGCCTTCTATATGATAGAGGCGGCAGAAAAAGAAGGCCTGCTGCGTCCCGGTAGCCTCATCATAGAGCCTACTAGCGGAAACACGGGCATCGGACTGGCTTGGATTGCCTCAGTCAAAGGTTACCGGCTCACGCTCACCATGCCTGAAACTATGAGCCTCGAACGCCGCAATCTTCTGAAAGCATTAGGTGCCACACTGGTACTCACTCCGGGCAGCGAGGGCATGAAGGGAGCCATCCGCAAGGCCGAAGAACTGAAAGCTGCAAATCCCGGTGCTTTCATTCCGGGACAATTCGACAACCCAGCCAATCCGGAAGCACACGTACAAACCACAGCAGAGGAAATATGGAACGACACAGACGGTAAAGTGGACTTCTTCGTAGCCGGCGTAGGCACGGGAGGTACCATCAGCGGAACAGCTAAAGGATTGAAAAAGCACAATCCGTCCGTGCAAGCCATAGCCGTAGAACCGGACGCCTCGCCCGTTCTCTCCGGCGGTAGCCCCGGGCCTCATAAAATACAAGGTATAGGCGCTGGCTTCGCTCCGGTGAATTTCGACCGCCAACAGGTGGACGAAATCATCCGGGTCACAGACGAAGATGCCATCCGTGCCTCCCGCATGTTGGCCAGCCACGAGGGGGTGCTCGCGGGCATCTCGTCCGGCGCTGCCCTGCACGCCGCCCTGCAAATCGCACGCCGCCCGGAGAATGAGGGCAAAACGATTGTCGTGCTGCTTCCCGACACGGGCGAACGCTACCTGTCTACCGTACTGTATGCCTTCGAAGACTTCCCGTTGTAAAGGGCCTCAACCTAAAATGTATGCTTTTCTGCTTACATCGCCTTATGGAACAGGCGTTTTCATAAATCACTCATAATTAACGATGTAAATAAGCAGAGCCATTCCAAAAATCAATTGCCGCAGATTCACAAATCATTCTGCGGCAATTGATTTTTCAATCTAAGCCAAACGATTTTCCGTTTGGCGCACAAAAATTTCACGCTCCCCGCCCGCAAAATTTTTCAATCGGAAATCCCGGGGCGACATTCCCGTGTTCTTTTTAAAAAAACGTGTGAGGCACGACTGGTCCGTAAAATGAAGCCGCTCCGCGATTTCCGTAACGGACAAGTCCGGCTCGCTAAGCAATACCTTAATCTCTGCCACCAACTGCTCGTCTATCAACTGCTTGGGCGAACGTCCACCCATATAACGGACGGTAATCTGATGCAAATAACGTGGAGTGATGCAAAGCTTTTCTGAATAAAAAGCCACTTGGTGCTCCTGTGCGCCATGGTCGCGCACCAACTGCATGAACCTGTGGCAAATCGCCTGCTTACGGCTGTACAGCTTCGCGACCGACAGCTTTTCCTGTATGGTGTTGAACAGCCACATCAGCAACCCCTGCAGGAAATTATACTCTTGCTGCTGCCTGAACGGGGACACATTTCCGCAAAAAAGCATCCGAGCCATATCCATCCACAAATTGATCTGCACCCATGTGGCCTGGCTCCGCTCATCCTCCGTATGACGGTAACAGGGATGTTCGTGCGTGTAGTTCAGGTAAGGGGTATCTATGGGCAGGACGGCTTTCAGAAAAACTTCTTTGGGAAACATCAGCAAACGTACCGTAAAATCATCCGACGCACAAAGCACTTGTATCAGGCTTCCTGTAAGAAAAATAAGCTCGGTCTGCTCCCCCAAGGCATATTGCTGTACGCCGGTGGACACGACAGCCGTGCCACGGACGCAAATCAAATAAACCCCGCACACGAAATGGCTTGGCCTTGAACGCAGCGAAGCCAAATCGGTTTCCTCATAGTGGATGGATGAAGTGTCGGAAGGTAAGAATACGGCCATGGTTTTATTCCTTTTTAGACCGCAAATATACGAAAAATCACTCCCTCTGCCGTATATTATTCCGATAATGAAATGTTTTGTACACGTTACGACAAACGAAAACAGTTCCGATTGAAGTACTTTTGCACCGGAAAAAACAAAGCATTTGAAAACAATGGGAAGCAAACGGAACTCAAAAACATTCATCCTGTTATTCTTGGGCCTTCTGAGTGCCTTCGGACCGTTCGTGATGGACATGTATCTGCCCACCTTGCCTGCCATGTCGGTCTACTTCCGCACCACATCTTCCATGGTGCAACTGGGACTGACGACCAGCATGGCCGGACTTGCCGCAGGCCAACTGTTTTTCGGCCCGTTGAGTGACAAATACGGCCGACGTCCCGTATTGTTAGTCGCACTCATGCTTTTCCTGCTATCCACAGCCGGTTGCATTTTTTCCGAAAACATCCTGCAATTCATCGCCTTACGCTTCTTGCAGGGTGTATCCGGTGCAGGCGGTGTCGTTCTCTCCCGTTCCATTGCAGCCGACAAATATTCTGCCCGCGAACTGGCCGGTGTGTTGGCCGTCATAGGAGGCATAAACGGAGTAGCCACTGTAGCAGCACCTATAGCCGGAGGCTTCTTGGCCGATGCAAGCGGATGGCAAGGCATCTTCTGGAGTCTCTTTTTATTGGGAACGATTCTACTGGCCGGCAGCTTCCGCATGGAGGAATCGCATCCGGCCGGACAGCGCGCCTCCATCCGGTGGAACGACATCCTCCGCAACTTCGGCCTCGTATTACGCAACCGGCAATATTTGGCCTACACTTTACAATACGGATTTACGATGGGAGTACTCTTCGTGAATATCGCATCGGCTCCTTTCATCATGCAGGAGCATTACGGCCTTTCCGCCATGCAATTCAGCCTGTGCTTCGGGGCAAATGCCATAGCCATGGCCGTTGCATCGGCCGTTGCAGTCAAATTGCCCACGATGAAAGACGCATTGCACATCGGCAGCAATGGCATGTTGTGGCTGTCTTTCGCATGGTTGGCAGCCTTGTCGCAAGGATGTAGCTTTTGGATATACGAAACATTGGTCTTCGCCCTCCTCTCTATGGCAGGCATCACCTTTACCGCTTCCAACACGTTGGCCATGGAATGCGAAAGAGAAAATGCAGGCGTGGCTTCGGCACTTCTCGGCACTGCCGGTTTTGCCGTAGGCGGCATCATGTCTCCCTTGGTAGGATTGGGGAACATCCTCTTTTCTACCGGCACACTGTTCATCTTCAGCTCGTTCCTTGCCCTCTTGTGTACACACTATGCCTTGTCGTCGCAAGGTTTCATCCGTAGCCATATCTTAGAGGAACTCCGGCAAGCTGCGAAAAAGATATCCGCCCTCCCACGGCAAAACTCCAAATGACCACCCTACAGCCCGTAACGGTCAATGACTTTCCCTGAAGAATTTCAAGAAAAACAAGATTTGATAATCGATGGAATTGTTCCAATATTCACCCGTATGCGCTCCGGGGCGCACAATAAAGTCGTGCATGACACCTCGTTCCAACAACTTTTGATGGAAGGCTTGGTTGACTTCAAAGAAGAAATCATCATAGCCGCAATCAAAAATAATCCGTAGGGCACCATCCTTGAGTTTGCCTGTTTGGTTGATGACGGTATAATCGTCCCAATCGCACACCCCGGCATCTTTTGCCCCGATTTGTTCCTTCATGTCCCAGTTGTCCGGAAAAGGCCGGATGTCCAACCCGCCGCTCGTACTGCCCGCCGCCCCGAAAACGTCCTGATGGCGTATGGCCAACCATAGGGCTCCATGGCCTCCCATGCTCAATCCGGTAATGGCCCGCTTCTCGCGAGAAGGCAGCGTACGGTAATGCCCGTCCACGTAAGACACCAACTCCCGGCTGACGAACGTCTCAAACTGGGAATCTTCATTGAGCGGACTATCCCAATACCAACTGTTTTCTCCATCCGGACACACGAAAATCAGATTCTCACGGTCGGCATAGTCTTTGAGTTCCGGTTTCAAGCCGGGCCATGTAGTTTCGTTTCCGCCATAACCATGCAACAGATAAACCACAGCCGCTCCCCTGCCTTCTGTCTTTTCGGGAGAAATCACTATGGTACGCACCGCACGTCCCATCTTCCGGCTGTGCACCTCCACCGTATCCACTTTCGCAGCACGGACAGCCACCGCCGACCAGCAAAGCAAACTTGCCAAACAGCAAAACACTCTCTTTTTCATTTCGTACCTATTTATGGGGTTAAAGTTCGATGACGTATGACTGCATCGTACGCAAATCTATCGTCCACAAGCGGCCGTCTAGCACGTCGCCGTAACCGCAAACCAACTTCATCACTTCGTGAGCCTGCACACTGCCTACTATCGCCGGGGTCATGCCCACAACGCCTTTAAAAGCCGGAGGCAACCGATACGCCGCCTCTTCGTCCGGATACAAATCCCGATAGCTCTTCGCTTCCGCAGTACGACAGAAGACGGACACCTGGCCACAGAACCCTTCGATGGCACCGTAAACGTATGGCTTACCTTGTGCCCTGCAAACATCATTCAAAAGATAACGGGTCGGATAATTGTCACAAGCATCCACCACAATGTCATAGCCTTGAATCATACCGGCGGCATTATCCGGTGTCAGACGACAAGCGTACGGCTTCACGTCCACATCGCTGTTCAATGCACGCAACCGACGGGCAGCCAACACCACCTTGGGCAGCCCCACTTCCGCCTCCGCATAAAGAACTTGGCGGTGCAAATTGGTAGTACTCACCTCGTCATCATCCACCAACCCGATGTGCCCTATTCCGGCACCGGCCAGATAGAGCGAGACGGGAGAGCCTAACCCGCCCGTCCCGACAACCAACACCCGCGCCGCCCGCAAGCGTTCCTGCCCTCCGGTACGGATTTCCGGCAACATGATCTGGCGTTCGTAGCGCCCTAACTTTTTATCCTCCATCCCAGACATGGTCAGCATTTTACATAAGATTGCAAATCGAAACTGGCATCCCAATCCTTCCATACCGGTTCACGACCGGCCTTTCTCAATGCCTTCTCCACCTCCACGGCTGTGCGTTCGTCGCTCACATGGAACTGCTCCAACGCCTGCGGATAGGTATAATATCCTCCCGGTTCCGTCTTGCTTTCCGCACTCATCGTGGTCACGCCCAACGTGGCCATGTGGTCACGGATGGCCGCCGGTTCGCGTGTGGAATAGGAAATGTCCACATCGTGGTCGAAAATACGCATGGCAAAAGTGACTTGGGCCAGTTCACGGTCGCTCATGACGACATTCGGTTGGAAGCCCCCGTTCTCGGAGGGCCGCATACGGGGGAAGTTCACACTGTATTTCGTCCGCCAATAATGCTTCTGCAAATAACGTAAATGGTAAGCCATCATCGTAATGTCCGTGCGCCATTCTTTCTCCAGTCCGATGAGTACCCCCATCCCGATGGAATGCACACCGGCTTGCCCCATGCGGTCGAAACCGTTGACACGCCACTCGAATTTCGACTTCATGCCCCGGGGATGGTAGATGTTATAGTTTGCCTTGTGATACGTTTCCTGGAAGCAAATGACTCCGTTCATCCCGTGTGCCTTCAGTTCTTCATACTCTTCGGCCTTGAGCGGCATCACTTCTATCTTCAGGTTACTGAAGTAGGGTTTGGCCAAATCCAAGGCACGCGCCAGATAAGGCACGCCCGCCTTGGCCGGATTCTCTCCCGTCACGATCAAGAGGTTCTCGAAAGGTGCCAACTTCTTGATGGCTTTGTATTCGTTCTCTATCTCCTCCTCCGTCAGAATGGTGCGGCGCATCGGGTTGCTGATATGGAAACCGCAATACACGCAGGAATTGGTGCAGGAGTTGGTGATATACAAAGGTATGAACATGGACATGGTC
>OHRU01001085.1_pt1 | contig 9712 bp, 8 predicted proteins | sample 1578491 | NCBI WGS metagenome assembly OHRU01 (sample SAMEA3879565, study PRJEB24766) | human gut metagenome | biome: human-associated habitat; feature: feces | place: USA | collected 1985/1987 | reverse complement strand
CTATGAGGTGAAAGCCGCGAACCAGTCGACAGTAACGGACGGCAACAGAGAAAAGCCTGAAAACGTGGAGGTTACAGGACTCAGCACAGCCAGCACATATACAGTTTCAGTCAAGGCTCTCGGAACAGGGTCATTCACAGACTCAGAATATGCTACAATTACCGTTACGACATTGGACAACACTATCCATTTCGCTGACAAGGTGCTCGAAAGAAGACTCCTGGAGATGACAGAGCCTAAGATTGACGCGGACGGTGACGGCAAGATCACATTCGAAGAAGCCGCTGCGGTGAAGGAACTTCAACTCGGATTCGACGTGGAACCGGAAAGCACAGTTGACTGCGTAACGGACATCACAGGACTGGAATACTTCACATCATTGGAGACATTGAGTCTGAAATTCAACAAAGTAAGCGACATCAAGCCTATCGAAGGCATCTCTACATTGAAAGTCCTCATTCTCGGCGAGAACCCGATTTCTTCCATCAATCTCGATAAACTCGGCGAGCTTACAGACCTCAGACTCTACGGCACAAACATCTCTGACATTGACCTGACAAAGACTCCGAAACTCGAAATCCTCTACCTCCAAAGGACAAATGTCAGCAAGGTTGACCTCACTCCGCTCCAGTCACTGGACCAGGCCCTCCTCAACAAATGCTCAAGCCTTACCGAGCTCAAGGCCTCGAACCTGCCTAGCCTCACCAGAATCGATGCGATAGAATGCAGCCTCAAGAGTTTTGAGATTTCAGACTGCCCTTCATTGAGAGAGATTCACCTGAACAGCAACAAGCTCACATCCATAAAGATGACAAATCTCGCCATGCTCATGCGACTGAACGTTTATGACAACCAGCTCACCAGCATTGACGTATCGAATCTGCCATTACTCATGTGGCTGTTCGTGTACGACAATCAGCTTACAAGCATTGATCTGTCAGCAAATGTTCCGCTGAGAGAGTTCAGGGCATCCAACAACCCGCTTACAGAAGTCAATCTGAGCACAAATGAGAGTCTAGAATCTCTCGAGCTCGAGAATATGAGCAAGATGAAGACTCTGAATATCAAGAACGGATACTATGACGAATATAACAGCTATTATCTCATCGTTGACGGAAACACCGCTCTCGAGAAGGTAATCACCGATCCGGGTAAAGAGTTCGAACACGTCAAGAAGTTGTTTGCAAACAATTCTAAAGTTCAGGTTGTAACAGAATAATGATTTCTGTCAATACCAATGCAAAAAAGGCCGACCATCAAAATCGATGGCCGGCCTTAATTGTTTATTCAAGGTCCGCGACGGGAACTATCGCAACGAAACTGATCTGGTCATCTATTTCACCCACTACCGCAACGAAGCCGGATGGCGCAACGAAAAGAAGGAGAACCTGATGGAGGAATAGGAAGAGAGGTCGTATAAAAATAAAAAAAGGCCTTACTTTCGATAAGGACCTTTTTAAATCGTTGAGTAATGACGCCTCACGCGCAAAAACTCACACTAACCACATAATTAATAACACTAAAACTAATAACCAACGAGTTGTCTGTGAGAGAACCTCATCATCAACTCGATTGCAAAGTTACGACTTTATCACTTCGCTGCAAATATTTTCGTATCAATCTTTTACGATATTTTTAACCCAAATCCGCAATCTTTTGGAATACAGCCATATAAAACGTATTCAAAAAAGCAAAAAAAATTACGGCCAAAGTGAAATTCGGCCGTAAAACGTTTATATTCAGACGACTGCAATAGCAGACAGTCCTTGTTATTCCACATAAAGCAGCAGCCCCTTCAGGTACTCCCCTTCCGGATGATAGATATTCACGGAGTGGTCTGCCGGCTGATTGAGCCTGTCAAGAATCCTCACACTACGTCCGCACTGAGCGGCTGCTGAGAACACCGCAAGAGCAAAAGCCTCTTTGTCCACAACCTGGGAGCAGCTGAACGTAAATACAAGACCTCCTGGAGCAACCTTTGAAATAGCCGCAGCATTCAGACGCTGGTATGCTCTCAATGCATTTTTCAATGCACCGCGATGCTTGGCGAACGCAGGCGGATCCACTATCATCAGATCATATTTGTCTGCAGGAATGTCTCTCAGGAAATCCAGAGCGTCAGTGCAATAACTGGTATGGCGTGACGGCTCGAAACCGCCTAAGGCCACGTTCTTGTCCACCAGTGCCATCGCCTTCGCTGAGCTGTCCACAGAATCCACATGAGATGCTCCGGCACCTAAAGCGTAGATTGAGAAACCTCCAGTATAGCAGAACAGGTTCAGCACATTACGACCTGAAGCATATCTGCCGACAAGGGCTCTGTTCTCTCTCTGGTCCAAGAAAAAACCTGTCTTCTGGCCTTCTGTCCAGTTCACTATGAACTTGTTTCCGTTTTCGGTCACGACCTGCTCATCGTCACAGAAATCCGCTTTCTTGTAAAGGTATCCGTCCACAAGATCGAGCCCGGCCTTGAACGGAGCAGTACCGGAACTCTTGTCATACACAGCCTTCAGGCTGTCCCCGAATATGGACACCAGAGCATCAGCTATCTGCTTCTTGGCCCTGAACATGCCCACAGAATGCGCCTGCATAACGCAAACCCCGTCATACCAATCGATTATAAGTCCAGGAAGCCCGTCACCTTCTCCATGGACAAGCCGAAAACAATTTGTCTGTGCATTGTCGGCCAGTCCGACAGCCTTGCGTACTGCAAAAGCTTTCAACAGCATTGACTTCCAATAATCTTCATTGATCACAGCGCTGTCGAAACTCAAAACCCTTACGGCAATGGAACCGATCTGATAATGTCCCGCTGCAAGAAACTTTCCGTCAGAGCCATGCACACTCACCACGTCACCTTCAGCAGGTTCACCTACCACCTGCGCGATTGCCCCTGAGAACACCCAGGGATGGAATCTCCTCAATGACTCCTCTCTACCTTTTTTCAGTATTATCTTTACCATTGTCCTTATTTTTGTTTCTTCGCTTGTTCCTGTAATAGCGCTTACGCATCCAGTATCGCCTGTTATGTTTCTTCGCCTTGCTCTCTTCCTCTTCCTTTTTCTCCTTTTTCTTCTCAGCCTCTTTCTTTTTCTCCGACTTATGTTCCTCATTGTAAGCAAGTTGAGCCGGCGGAATCATTTCTTCCGGAGTCAGCGGATGCTTTTCCGACTTGAGCAGTGCCTTGTACATCTCACGGCACACCCAAGCGTCAGTAGCCGCATAAAGCATCTGCGCCTCAGAAAGCACCTCCGCTTCCCAATTGGAGAGCTGCTGAGTCTTGGATATCCTCACGCCGAGAATAATCGCGGACATTTTCTTGACACTCTTGTCCCGAATCCCGTATTCCCATACGATTTTCTGCAGGTCCACAAAACCACGGGCCTCGAACTCAGTGTATTTCTGAAGGCCTCGCACATCATCATGAACCGCGGCGCCCACTTTGATTATCTTCTCGTCAGACAATATCCGGCAAAGACGTTTTTCCATTCCGACATGCTTGATTCTGAACAGAAACGCCTCCTTAGGTCCGGAAAGCTGCAGAAGAGCCACACCGCCCTTCGGCTGAAATGACGTGAAACAAGGCCTTGACTCCGTATCGAAGCCAATGACCTTCTGCCGCCTCAAATATGCTACCGCCCTGTCAAACTCATCTCCCGGCTTGTCTATGACAGTGATCTTCCCGTCAAAAGCAGCCAACTTCAGTTTGTCTATCTCTTCCGGTTGAATACTAATTTGAAACATATTGACTATAAATATTTCCGGCATACCTTCTCAAGTAAGCCTTCTGACTGTCCGACAAAAATCCTCCTGGCGCTTCAATGAGAAGGAACGTCTCATTATCTGAATTATCCGCCCTATCATACTTGAAGGAATCAGCAAAACCGCCGTTTTCATCATAATCAGACGACGACAATCCTGAAACAGGCACTGTACAATAGATATTCACGATAGGATACGCCACCCTGTGAGTAAAATAATTCTCTTTTCTCAAATAGCGCTCGCACTGCGCCGTCACAGCATGTTTCGGATCAATGAATTCGAACCTGTCAGACAACAATGACTTGTAAACTTCGATGCCGTCGGTACCATTGTCGAGCATAATGCCCAATTCCGCATTGAGACTGTCAGCATCCAGAGACATATCATCCACAATCGCAGCATCTATCTTTTCAGTCATCTCCGTAGCCTTGCATTTGTCCAGGAAAGACATTATCCTTTCTTTCAATGTTCCTGAGTGATCCGGACAGACGGTCACATGTTTCATTGACGGATAAACATCTGACAAATCCGAGCAGACCGCCGAATAGACTCCTGCGCCAAGAATGTCTTCACTTGTCCATACCATGACACTGGACTTGTCTCCATGGCGGGAAACAGCATAATCAAACATGGAATGACAGACAGAAACCACATTGACCTGAGGCCTTGCCTTCTTCACGATGGACATTATATCCCTGTAACCGTAAGCGGACGAATATGGGGAAGCCAGTATCACGATCTTGGAGGACTGCTTTCTTGTCAATGAATTCTTGTCGAACTGCCCCACGGCGCAAGTAGTGTCCAATGCGCTCAGGAAATTCTTGAAATTCAATTCCTTAAGATAATTCTCATTGCCTTTGGCGACATATCCTTCATAGGGTGCATTCGCAGAATCGCATATCAGGTCAAGCGTCTCGCCCGCAAAATCAGGAAGTCCGTCCGGGACGCTTCTTCCGTCCACATTGTCGAAATAATCGCAACAGGACAATGCTTCCGTCATAATCAATGCCTCCTGAGCCGGTCCGATTACGGATATGGAGCCGTACACTCCATCCAAACATCCTGACTTCACCTGGCAATATACTGCTGATGTCGTGTCTGAAATTGCCTCCTTTACAAAAGGAATAGACAAAGGGTCACCGACCTCACGGTTCGTACAAGAAACCGCGAAGGCCGGTGACAGTAATGATAGTAATACTAATAACTTCCTCACAATCAATTTTTTAGAAGAACAATAGCTCTCGATATTTTGGTAATGGCCAGAGTTCGTCATCTACAAGCATCTCGAGATGGTCAGCATTGTAACGTACCTTGTCCATTTCATTCTTGACTTCTGTCGAGTACAAATATGCCCTTTCAGCCATATCTTCCACCTTATTCGCCTTCTTGCGGGCTTCCACAAGCGCTTCCACATCAGCGGAGATATTGTTCACGAAGCCGGAAATCTTCTTGTAAGTATCCATGTCCGCCTTGCAGAGGGACTTGAACTCGTCACCGAACACATCCTTGCATCCCTGGATGCTCTTCACCAGGATATTCTGATAACTTACGGCAGCAGGAACCACGTGATTCAGGCAGACATCGCCGATAAGCCTGGCTTCAATCTGAAGCTTCTTCACATAAGTCTCATTCATAACCTCGTAACGTGCCTGTGATTCCACCGGTGACAGAACTCCCAGTTTATCAAACATTTCCACCGAATCCTTCTCAAGGAACACTTTAAATGCCTCAGGAACATTGCGCACAGCTCTCAATCCCCTCTTGGCAGCCTCCTCTTCCCATTCCTTGCTGTAACCGTTTCCTTCAAACATCACATTCCTGGACTCGGCAATGAACTTTCTCACCACTGTAAGCACTGCACTCTGGCGATTCTCACCATTGGCTTCAAGCTCATCTACTTCCTTGCGGAAATCATTAAGACTCTCAGCCACAATCGAGTTCAGCACATATGTTGCGCCTGCCGCATTGGCAGAAGATCCTACAGCACGGAATTCGAAACGGTTTCCGGTAAAGGCAAATGGAGATGTCCTGTTCCTGTCGGTATTGTCCTGAACGATTTCAGGAATGGAGCTTACCATCTGGATGGAAGCCTTGCTGGCCTCTGCATCAGCGAAATCCTTCATGTTCAGGATATTGTCGAAAATTTTTGACAATGTAGAGCCTGAGAAGATGGACATTACAGCAGGAGGCGCCTCGTGACCTCCAAGTCTATATGAGTTGTTCAATGAACATACGGATGTCATCAGCAGATAGTCGTGACGATATACTGCACGTACTACTGAAGCATAGAAAGCAAGGAACTGGAGATTTTTGGTCGGAGTCTTGCCTGGGGACAGGAGATTCACGCCAGTGTCTGTCTGCATCGACCAGTTGCAATGTTTTCCGCTACCGTTGATGCCGTCGAAAGGTTTTTCGTGGAAAATCACTTTGAGGTGGTGTTTCTCGGCCACTTTCGGCATAAGTATCATCAACAGCATATTCTGGTCAATGGCTTTCGTAGCCTCACAGAAAACCGGAGCGCACTCAAACTGGTTAGGGGCAACCTCATTGTGTCTTGTCTGAAGCTGGATTCCGAGTTTGTATGCCTCAGTCTCAAAATCTTTCATGAATGCTTCCACACGGCTCGGAATCGCTCCGAAATAGTGGTCGGACAACTGCTGGTCTTTGGCTGATGTGTGACCGATTACTGTCCTGTCGCAAAGCTTGAGGTCAGGACGCGCATTGTACAGTGACTCATCGACAAGGAAGTACTCCTGCTCGAGTCCCACATTGACAGAAACAGCCTTTACGGACTTGTCGAAAAGATTCACCACAGACGTCGCAGCGTTGCTGAGCGCCTGGATTGAGCGCAAATTCGGCACTTTCATGTCAAGAGCCTCGCCTGTGTACGACACGAATACGGACGGGATACAGAGTGTCTCGTCCAAGATGAATACCGGAGAGTTAGGGTCCCATGCGGAATAACCTCTGGCTTCAAATGTGTTACGCAGTCCTCCATTCGGAAAACTGGATGCATCAGGCTCCTGCTGGACGAGCGCGCTTCCGCTGAATCTCTCGAATGCCTGGCCGTCTTTCACAGTAACGAAAGACTCGTGCTTTTCTGCAGTAGTACCGGTAAGCGGCTGGAAAAGATGGGTGTAATGCGTAGCCCCCTTCTCGGTAGCCCAGGTCTTCATGGCTGATGCTATTTCATTGGCTACAGCCCTGTCGATCTTCTTGCCGAACTTTACAGCAGCAATGACAGCATCGTAAGCAGTCTGAGACATGTATTTCCTCATTTTGGCGAGGTCAAACACGTTTTCTCCGAAGTAAGCCGATACCGGCCTCTTCTCAACGAAGAATCGCTCCGCAGCATGTGCGGATGCTTCGTCCAATGCTCTTTGTCTGAAAGTTGACATAATGTTGTTGATTTTGTTAAGTACGTCCACAAAGGTAAAAAAAATCACTATCTTTGCATCACTATATAGGATATATTTTTTAACTAAAACGGTAATAGTTAGATTAAAACGTAACAAAATGACAAAAATCTCCCGCAAGTCTGAACTGATGCCTGCATCGGCCATCAGAAAACTGGTTCCTTTCGCTGACGCCGCAAAATCTTCAGGTATAAAAGTCTATCATCTCAATGTCGGACAGCCGGATATCAAATCCCCTGAGTGCGCATTGGAATCAGTACGCCAGAACACATTGGACCACGTATCCTACTCAAATTCGGCAGGTCTGATAGAGCTGCGCAAAGGACTGGTAGAAAAGTACTACAAGAAAATCGGAATCGACATTGATGTTCCTGAGCTCATCGTCACAGTGGCGGGAAGCGAAGGCGTGAACCTGTCCCTTCAGATTACTTGCGACGAGGGTGACGAAGTCATTGTACTGGAACCGTTCTACACGAACTACAACACGTTCGCTTTCATGAACGGCATCACGCTGAAGGCTGTGCCGACAGACATCCGCAACGGATTCAAAGTTCCGGAAATGTCTGAGTTCGAGAAACTTATCACTCCGCGCACCAAGGCCATCCTCATCAGCAATCCCGGAAATCCTACAGGCACGCTATACACCAAGGAAAACATGCTTTCGCTCGGCGAGGTTGCCAAAAAGCACGATCTCTTCCTGATTTCCGACGAGGTTTACAGAGAGTTCTGCTATACTGACGAGCCGCATTTCTCGGCAATGAACATCCCCGGACTTGAGCAGAACGTCATTCTGGTCGATTCCGTCTCCAAGAGATACAACCTGTGCGGCTGCCGTATCGGCTGCATCATCTCACACAACAAGGACGTGATGACCGCAGCGATGAAATATGCCCAGGCACGTCTCTGTCCTCCGATCTACGGCCAGCTTGCCGCTATCGGAGCGCTGGATACTCCGCAGTCATATTTTGAAGCAGTAAAGGAAGAATATATCAGAAGGCGCGACTATATGCTCAGCAGGCTCAATGCAATGCCGGGAGTATTCTCCCCTGTCCCGATGGGTGCATTTTATACAATCGCCGAAATTCCAGTGGACAATGCAGAGAACTTCGCAAAGTGGATGCTTACCGAATTCAGATATGAAGGACAGACCACGATGGTAACCCCTGCAGCTTCATTCTACAAGACACCCGGTGTCGGACAGAATCATATCCGCATTGCCTACGTTCTGGAAGTCCCGGAACTGGAAAAAGCCCTGGACGTCCTCGAAAAAGGCCTCGCGTCATATCCCGGCAGGACAATTTAAAATAGTTAGAAATGAATCTGAAAAGGACACTTTCAGCGGCTGTGGTCGCATTTGCACTTACTATGATGCCGGCTTTCGTGGCTTGTTCGCCGGATGACAATAAAACCGACATTGATACGCCGGACAAACCGAACAAACCTGAGAATCCAGACCCGGAGCCAGAACCGGAACCGAATCCTAATCCGGAACCTGGTCCCAACCCTGAGCCGTCAGTTACGACAGGGGCAAAATGGTTCGAGCTTCCTGCCGTCAATGCCAAGAAAGAAGGCACAAAATACCTTGTTGATGCGGAAAACAGCGACTTGTATTATGCATATCATCTCTGCAACGGCCCGGAAAAATATGCTCACAACGGGAAAAGAGCGAGAAACTACACCGTATGCTTCAGCAAAAGTCATCATTGCCCGGTATGGGTGGCTGCAATCAGGCACAACAGTCTTCATCCGATAGGACAGGCAGACAGAACCAACGCCTACGGAAAAGATCCGGACATTCCTTCGGCTATCCAGTATAATTCAAAAGCAACTGGAGGAGGATGTAACAAGGGCCATATGCTCGGTTCCAATGAAAGGACATCTTCTACGAATACCAACCGTCAGGTCTTCTACTATTCGAATATCGCACCTCAGGACCAAGACGGATTCAATACTGGAGGTGCACCTTGGAACACACTCGAAGGATATGTTGACGGAATCGTCCCACAGGACAGTCTCTATATGGTAATCGGCTGTTATTTCGACGATTACACCGACGTTTACGGCAAGACACAAAAGGCAAAGACTATTCAGTTCGGAGGCCGTTCAGATGTCAGCATGCCGACAATGTTCTATTACGCCTCCGCACAAAGAAGGGCAACACCGGCAAATCAGTGACCCAGTGCTCTGCTGACGAACTTAAATGTGTCGCATATGTGCTCCGTCATGAGACCGCCGCAAAGCAGAAAGGAAAGAACTACAAGCTTAGCGCCAAGGACCTGATGTCGATTTCAGACCTTGAGAAACTCACAGGATTCAAGTACTTCGTCAATGTACCGAATGCGCCGAAAAGCACATTCAACGCATCCGACTGGGGATTTTAGCGATTTGAAAAACAGGAAAGGCGTCAAAGCGGAATATTGACCCCCATCTGAAGAGCGAACAGCGTGTCATACCAGGTGGTGAATGACTTCACGAGAACATTTCCGCTGCGTGACTTCCATGAATAAGGCACGACTGACATTCTCGGCTCGATG
>OHRU01001082.1_pt1 | contig 9724 bp, 6 predicted proteins | sample 1578491 | NCBI WGS metagenome assembly OHRU01 (sample SAMEA3879565, study PRJEB24766) | human gut metagenome | biome: human-associated habitat; feature: feces | place: USA | collected 1985/1987 | reverse complement strand
TGTCTTAAAAATAGTAGTGAACATGGCATTATTTGCTGGAGTTATCGACAATGACATGATGAACTATGACAACTTGCCAAGGTTTGGCAGGGAGGGGGCTTAAATTCGCGGACTAAACTAGACGTAAAATGGAAGACAGTAGCAAGGCCGCAATGGTAAATTACAATGATGACAGTATCCGGACGATGGAGGGGCTGAAACACATACGTCTCCGTCCGGGAATGTACATTGGAGCATTAGGAGACGGAACTGACCCCAGGGATGGCATCTATACGATACTTAAGGAGGTCCTTGACAACTCTGTAGATGAATTCACTACGGGATTCGGAAAGAATATCATTGTGGATGTTGACGAAAAGACGGCTACTGTCCGGGACTTTGGCCAAGGAATACCTCTGGGTTCGGTGATAAAAGCTGTAAGCACACTGAATACCAGTGGGCGTTTTGACGACTCGGTATATCAGAAGACCATCGGTTTGAATGGCGTAGGCCTGAAGGCTACAAACGCCTTGTCTATTGACTTTTACGTTGCATCCTACAGGGACGGGGAATGCTCCTGGGCGAAATTCTCCCGAGGGGAACTGCTTGACAGCGGAAGAGAGGCTTCCGAAGAAAAGAACGGTGTCTTGATCCGCTTTACTCCTGATGAGGCGATGTTTCCAAATTATGCATATAAGATGGAGCATCTTGAGCAGATGGTCCGCAACTATACCTGTGTCAAAGTCGGCCTGACTATGACGTTCAACGGTAGACCGTACCGGTCAGAAAATGGCCTCCCGGATTGGATTGCCTATAACATCCCTCAGATGCCATTGTATGAGCCAATTCATCTGGGAGGTAAGGATATTGAACTGGTACTTACTCACTATGACGGCAGCGGCACAATCCTCGGCTCGTTTGTAAATGGGCAGTTTACTATTGATAGTGGCACTCATCTGTCAGCATTCAAGGAGGCTGTTGCGAGGGCACTTATGGATTTTTACAAGAAGGACTATTCCGCGGATGACTGCAGGCAGGGACTAGTCGGGGCCATCTATATCCATATGCAGGATCCTCTTTTTTCCTCACAGCAGAAAATAGCGCTGTACTCCGAAAAAATAAGCAGGAAGGATGGCGAAGACGGCCCTACGGTCCGATCGTTCATCAGAATAGGAATAAGATTTCCAAAGCTGCGAGTGTCTACAATGAGAACCTGAGGGATTGTCGCGTGCATTACGGGTCTCGTGCATCGAAAGAATTGGCTCAATACATTGACCAGACCAGTATTTTCATAACGGAGGGAAAGTCTGCAAGCGGTACAGTGACCAAAGCCCGAAATCCGATCTATCAGGCTGTGTTCAGCATTAGAGGCAAATCAAAGAACAGTTATCGGAGCAGTGAGGCGAAAGTCCTTGAAAACGTGGAATTGAGAAATCTTGTAGCGGCTCTCGGTTTGGCTGACGGACTTGATGGGCTTCGCTATAATAAGGTGATTGTAGCCTCTGATGCGGATGATGACGGTATGCACATACGTATGTTACTGGTTACGTTCTTTCTGAAGTACTACATTGATCTGATAAAAGCCGGGCATTTATATATATTGGAAACCCCGCTTTTCCGTGTCAAGACGAAGAAGCAGAATCACTATTGTTACAGTCAGGGGGAAAGGGACGCGGCAGTGGCTGGATTCAGCAAAGAAAAGGTGGAGATAACCCGTTTCAAAGGTCTCGGTGAGATCAATGAGAAAGAGTTCCGTGATTTCATCGGGAAAGACATGCGTCTGGTTCCGATCACTATCGATAAAGCGGAGGATGTCCAGATGCTGCAGTCGTTCTATATGGGCGTAAATACGTTTGAGAGACAGAAGTTCATCATGAAAAACCTCCGCTCCCAAACTGAGATTGAAGGCATTGATGAGGATGAGACTTGGCTCGACTGATTCCGTATTCCGGCGATCTGCTTTGCCTAGTATAAACTTAGCGCAAAATCAGTCATAACATTGTTGAGCAAAATGTTTTATAAACGATGCTGAAATACTGTTTGCTAGACTTTCCGACAATCGACGGGATCAGAGCAGTATTGCTTGCGGCCGCAGTCTTTGCATTTGAAGCCGGCCCAAATGGTATCGAATTGGTTCATTGCGGCTTCGACCAGAGCAGGGGCATCTGTCAGGATGCCTGACTCGAAGTTGCGGTTGCGTGGGCTTTTCATTCCCAGACCGGCGCCGGTGAGATTTGCCGAGCCAATGTAGGCAAGCTTGAAGTCAAAGATAATCAGTTTGAAGTGTACTCTGGGGCACAGAACCCGCTCCAGCCCAGAAAACAGCACGGGATAATGGTCGAAATCCTCCCTGAATTTCGGGCCTGGTTCCTTGGCATGGATGAGCCGAATTTCACGACCTTTGCTGATCAGGTCGGCAAGTATGCCCAGGAGAGGACGCTCGCCGACATACAGGTCCTTTATGTCGGCAGTCCCGATCCAAAGGTGTTCTTTCACATTGGCAATGCGGGCTATGACTTCCTGGAAGTGCTCTTCGTCTGCGATGTATTGTATCATACTAATAATTGTGTAATCCGCCCAATTCTCCCTTCTAGATGAGAGAATGATGTTCGCGTCAATCTAAATATTTTCATCTTCAGTATGGATTTATATGGTTTTATCCAACCCAAGTTAATCAACAATCTTACATGTGATACCGTAGACTGTTTCCTTACGCACTGCGTCCAGAATCTTGTTGAAGATTTTAGGGAATGGTTTGACCACCTGTTCTGCTATACTTCGCGGAATTTCTTTATAATACGCCTCTGCTATTCCGCCTGTGATGCATGCAAGCGTATCGCTGTCTCCGCCGAGAGAAACGGCCTTGCGAATGGCATCCTCAAAATCCGAGGAGTCAAGAAAGCAGGTAATCGCTTGCGGTACAGTTCCTTGGCAGCTATCGTCCCATCCGTAGACAGGATGCCAATACTCATAGGTTTTATGAAGGTCGTATTCGTACGTCTTTTCAATGTACTCGCGAATCTTCTCCTTCGTTTTTCCATTTCTGGCCATCCAGATAGCAGCGGCAGTCGCCTGTGCTCCCTTGATACCTTCCGGATGGTTGTGAGTGATTGCGGCTGATATGGCGGCCACGCGCTCGGTCTCCTCCAATGTATCAAAGAACCAGCCCACGGCACTCACACGCATTGCTGCCCCATTGCCCCATGATCCATAAGGATGGCGACCCGTCGCGGACTCATACGGAGAAGCCCCCAACTCGTCATCATATGCATATAACTCCTTCGGATAGAATAGCCAGCGAACAAATGATTCGCCATATCCGCCCATCCCGCATGGGCACTTCTCTGCAAACATCACCATAATGTCCTCCAGTCCCTGATAGCTATGCTGCTTGTCCTTCAGCAGCCAGTAGGCCACTGCCATTGTCATTATGCTGTCATCGGTATAAGTGCTGTTATACTGAAACAGCTCGAAGTTATAATCTTTAGTGTTGCGGAACTCATAGACCGACCCTATGGTGTCCCCTGTAATTGCTCCTAACATGTTATGGTTTTTGTGTATGAAGTTATGAAATGTCTATCATGTTGTCAATAAACTTGTTGGAGGAGTTGAATGTTTTTAAGTGCTTCCCGATAGTCCCTATACAATTTCGACATTATTTCTCTAACGATTTGTGAGAACTTGTCAAGGTTACAATTGGCTGTTCCAATTTTGACGAAACGTGAACTAATCATCCCAATCTAGCAACTTTGTGCGGAATATCTCCCACAGGATGTTCCATGCCTTGATGAATCGAAGACGCTGGGCATCGCACCAGAAATTGTGACTGTCGCAATCCGGACCGGTGAAGCGTTCTCTGTTCCGGAAATTGACGTAGCGGGAGAAATGTTCCGAATCAAGGCAGGGTTCATCTCCTTCATCTCGTCTGTATTCCGATTCGCCTCCATAGTCGAGGATCACTTCCATCAATCTGATGGCCCGTTCCATCTGGTCGGCATAGACAGATCCGTCGGCTATGTAAGACCATTCGCGCATATATTCTGCCATCATTTTCAGTTTGACCTTCATTACGGACATCAGATGATACCAGCCCCAGTTCTCATTCAAGGCTGCCGCCCACCGTATGACCAGATTGTCGTGCCAATGTCCTTTGCTCTTGGACCTGTCCTCTCTGGCCAAGTGGCCTTTGAAGAACATATCGTCACTGTCTTCTCTAGCCCTGAGATATTCGGCTTTAAGATCATCCTCTGACATCCTTATCTTTTTGCCGCATAGATCCGCAAACTCGTGCAGAAACTCATGCGGGTATCGGGTCCATTCTCCTTCGACATCGTGCTTGTACTGCTGAAGCAAGTGACCGATTTGATTGTTCTCTTCTTTCTTGACCCATTTGACCAGACCTGAATCAGCCATCTGGACAATAGTGTCATAGATGTATTCATGGCTGATCTGGGGATGCTTCGTATGGATTTCTTTACAGATTGCTCTGATGCTCTCGGGATGATCTTTTGGCGTGGCAGCAAAGACATCCTGGTACAGATAAGTACGATAAGGGTGGAAGAATGTGCCGAACTGGTTTACTAGCACCGGACTTCCCAGGGCATCTTCTCCGCCCCAGCTTTTCCATATCTCATAGAACTCTTTTCTTGTCTTTTGGGTGACTGCTCCAGGTTCGAAAGAATCGCGTGTGATCGAGTCTATATCGACATCGCTGTCGGTGTAGACTTTGACATCCTCGAATTGACCGTCGACATCATCATTGACCTTCCCTTTAAACCGGCGGTCTTTCGGAGTGACATTGACGGCATAGAACCTGTGCTTATATGCGTACGCGATCAAGTAGAGAAGCAGCCTGGAGTCGGCATCCTCGGCGTGCCAGACGAACACCTCATCGTACTCAGGGCCCTCATTGACGGTTTCAATGAAGTTCATCAAGTCCCGATACAGGTCGCCCGCCGGATACGAATCGGGTTTGTGCCATGATATGGCCGTTTTCATCATTTCGACATCGGTCAGGTCTTCCGGCAGATAATGAATGTTGGTCGGAACGGGGTATTGGGTCACCTCGTGGTCTGATTTGTCAGGCTCCTCGCCAATCCATTTCCCGACAATGCGTGGCCAGATGTTTCCCGAAGGTATGATGTGCAATGTCTTTCCCATACGTCATGTCCTTTTCTTGCAGACAAAGTTAAAACGCGCCACTGCAAAAGTGTGGCAGTGACGCGTTTGTGAAAAGACTGACATAGTATTGTCAATGCCGGTCAGGTGCCGGAATTGCGGCAATTATTTCAGACCAAGTGAAATGTCATCTTCTTTTACGGATTCCGTTAAGAAGCTTCTTGAAATCTTTAAAAAATCATGACATTTGACATTGACGCTAAACCCGAATCGCCCGCCCCGGCTTCCGCTTTTTGGCAGAGTCGGGGCGTATTTTTGTCTTACGTCAGAATTCTCCAGGAAAAGGTTGCTCATGCAAAATGATGGCCCTGTTGTCCTTGGTTTCAAAGCCGAGCAGGTCCGCGAGTAGGTCCGGCACTATGGTGTCGAACTCGTATTTGTATATAAGATCCTTGTCGGCGATCCAGGCAGAACGCTACTCGAGTTCTATGAGCTCATGTTTGAACAGGGCCTCGTCCATCGAACTATAGACCGGTTTGTCAATATTCTCTTTCTTGGCGTATAGATACTGTTTGAAGTTCCCAAAGAGTGGCAGCGGATGTGTCCTTAGTGCAACCTAGATAGTAAACCGTTCAATGCTATCCCAAAATCTTCCTGCCGATAAATAGTGGACGCATCAAAATAGTAACTGTCCTCATGGTTTAATTGTTCATCTGTGTTAGCATTAATGTCGTTTTTGCTCAGATAAACCTTATTATCTTCAGACCATTTGAATTCTTTATCGTTATATGTAAATGAAATCTCCCAGCCATAGAAATAGTTTGTCCCATCCACTTTATTATCTTCTGATATAACAATCTCATTAAGACTATTCAACCGATGGTTGCGTAAATAATTCAGCACAACGATTTCCTTGATTGAAGTGGCACCAGACCAGCGGTATGAATATCTGGTCAGAACTGAATAACCTTTCCAATCTGTCAGTATGTGCCAAGAATCTTTACTCTTCAACAGTGTAGGGAGCAAAGACGAATCTGTTATCCAATTCTCTTTACACTGCTTATTTATCTCAAGTTGATCTGTAGTAAGTAAATAATGGATGGCTTGTCTATAATTCTTATTCAATAAAGATATGTACCAAAAGCCTTTATAATACCCAAACCAATTCTCTCTTATATCAATTCGACTTAATAATGCTCTAAGCAATATAGCTTCCTTTTTATATTCTGGTCTAATTCCTTCTTGGTCAAAGTACTTTTGCGCATTTGTCCATTTAATGTCAAAATCACTCCAGTTTATTAGCCTTTCTATTTCATCAGTTTCTTCATCATTGATAAACAGAAACCTTATTGATCCTTTGAAGAAAGCGTAGTTTTCTGCATCGATAATGATTTCTTCCCATGTTTGATAATCTGAACCATCTTGTTTTTTACAAGAGCCATTGTATTCTCGCAAATTCCCGTTTTTATCAATGATTTGTTTGGCTTTGGCAATTTCCTCTTTACAGCGTTCGTCAAAATCGGAATTGCCTAGTCTCTTATTATATGCTGAAAGTGACTCATAAACACAATGGCTATTCAGTTCGCTAATGAACTTCATGGCGGTTCTCATTGCCTGGGTATTTCTGATTTGAGATAGTCCATTTTGGTCTTCACCAGAGACCAAATTCCATACAACCCTCATCCATCGTTTTAAGGATAATTCATCATCATTGCCAACTCCGGAATCGTTAAAGTATTGGCAAATAGCAAAAAAGACAACTCTTTGAACCTGATTGAGAGTGGTTACTTTAAGTATTTTTTCATTGGAATTATTTGCAATTTCTATATTATTGGAGTTCTTTTCAGCATATATGGGGATAAAACTAAATGTATTGTCCCACAAACAAATCGGCATTTTGTTTACGGAATAATCATGATATCCCGCAAGAACCTTTGTAAGCTTTTGAAAAAAAGGTAAAGGGATTGATCCTTCGTAGTACCTATAAATATCTAAACCTTCGTATGCTATTGTGGTGTCAAAGTCACTTGGATGATCGGAATTATTTAGATATTTGTAGGACGGGTTGTTGTTTTCCTGTGTCGAACTCTCATCTCCTTTACCAATGTCCAGCACATAAGACTCTTGGTCTCCTGTTTTCGTCGCTATAAACAACTCATTCCAGAAAAATCTGTTTAGAAAAGTAAAGAAAATTTCGTCTATTCGATTATCTATTGACCTGCTTTTCCAAAAAATATCTGTCCAGTCAGTATCTAGTTTAATTGGAATTCCATTCTTGGGATCTAACAGTTTTTCCCACTCCGTTCGAATACTATGTTCTATTGTTTCATCCTGTGCTTGTTTTGTAATATACCCGATTATGTCCGCTTTGAAATTCTCAAAACCAGTTAATTGTTTGCCACGGGCGTTCATCTTGATATACAAATCATCTGAAAGGCCAAAATCCGAAAGAGGAAGATGATAGAAGACGATAGCATCCTTTTCTGTCAGTGATCTCCAATAGTCTTTGAACACATCTTCGTTCGTGTTCTGAAATAGTTCCTCAATGCCATCAATAATATCTTCACCTTTTTTATTAGCTACTTTCGTGCCTCCCAACATTCTCAACATTGATTGAATTGTAGGATCTTGTTTCCAAGCAGAATAAAACCAAGTCTGGTTGGTTATAAAACCGACTATATCATTCCCGCTATAGTTTGTAAAGTGTTCAGGCATACACAAGTTTTCACAGAATTCACGGGATGAAATACGCGTTTCGTAGGTGAATTTTCGGAAAATTGAGCAGATGTCTTCGTTTAACTGCTTTGCACGTAAGGCGATATACCAATGTAGCAACCAAAGGGTGGTAAGTCGTTGCTGACCGTCCAAAGGATTCAATTTTCCGTTCTCAATTGAGCCATATATAAAGTCTAATTTCATAGATGTATCTTTATATGGACTCTCATTGTCCAAAGCCTTCTTTAAATCAGCCAAAAAGTTTTTACGCAGGTTCTCTTTACCTAACCTGCCATGTGCGTAATCGCGTTGGATGATGGGTATTTCGATAATATTGTCATTTATAAACTTCCAGAATGACATTGCTTTAGTGTTTGTATTATTGCTCATTGTTTGTTGTGTTGTTATTTTGAGAAGAATCGATCACTCCAAATTCTTGTAATGTTTCAAAGATATTGATCTTGTATGATTCCGCGTCACTTTCGCACCATTCCCTCAAGTTGTCAACCGAGGTGTTATAATATTTCAAAAATACATTTTTAGTGACCGGAGGAATAAAAGCAATAGCTCCGTATTCTACTTTAATTTCTAAAGAGCCTTCGTCTATTGAATATTTTTTACCTTGGTCTTTCCCGATAATACAGCGTCGTTTTGCCGGGAAGATTGAGTTTCCATAACCTCGGTTAGTGCCAGCATCCAATAAAACAAAATTCCAAACCTTATTTTTATCCTGTTCCGGGTTTTTCCAAGACTCGGAATGGTTATACTGCTCAATTTCCCTGCAAATACTTTCAAAAGACTCTTGGCCATTATCGTTGTTTATAAAAGCCTTTATCCTTTCTTTAAGCCCATCGGACAATTCTGTACCTAAGACAGAGTACTTAAGCCATTCTTTTTGATCCTTTTCTTTCTCTAACCCGTTTGTTGTATTCGAATCAATATGCTCAACATCCCAATTCTCTTTTTTGAATAAATGAAAAGGAAACTTATAAAAAACTGGAAGTTTGTATTCTTCTTTTGATTTCAGTTGATTGTTTTGATTAACAACCGTTTGAATATTATGTAGGAGTAAAAGAGGCTTACATATCGTCTTTGCCGGACATCCGTCTACCTCATATTGCTTATTTAAATCATTGCATTTTCTGATTTTCTCTATAATAAGAACTTTCAGTTTTGCAATGAAATCTTCTTTCGACTTTTCTTCATTCCACTTTTTGCATAATTCATCCATTTTTTCACCTTGATGAATCAAATATCCAATATAGTGATACAACTCGACGTCGTTGAACCACTCATTAAAAGTTTGAGAATAGGATTTAACTATTCTCCAGCAGTTTTCTATATTCGAAGATTTCGACTTAAAATACTCGTAGAAATAGCGGAACGTTTTGTATTCATCGGTACCAATGTTTCCAAATTCTCCCAAAACTTTTTGCTCACATATTAAATCAAAAATAAAATCGATCCTTGTGGGGCGATTATAACAATCTTCATGTAAAAAAAGCCAAAATTCATCGTTTTGCAGAGTATATTCAATATTGTCCCACTCACTGGCAATCTCTTGCTGCCTCAATTTTAAATGACTATCATTGGATACATGAAAATTGGATCGATTCAGGAACAAGGCTTTAATCAACTCTGCGTTTGTCAGGGATATCTTACCGATATTAAGCCGTGTAAATACCTTAATCGGGTCTTCATCTACTGATTCGTACCAAATGACCTTAGTCCTATGTATGAATTTTGATTGAAAATCATTATTGTTGAAAGTCTCTCCCATTTCCTTGGCCCAATCATGAATTGTTTTATAGGCCTGTTTCATGAAATGATAATCAATGTAGTCTTTAAATACCTTCCCTTGAGTGTGGACATTTTGATCATCATTGATTTCCAAGCATTTTAAGAAATCAAA
>OHRU01001059.1_pt1 | contig 9824 bp, 10 predicted proteins | sample 1578491 | NCBI WGS metagenome assembly OHRU01 (sample SAMEA3879565, study PRJEB24766) | human gut metagenome | biome: human-associated habitat; feature: feces | place: USA | collected 1985/1987 | reverse complement strand
AAAATATGGATATAATTGATTATCTGCCACAAAAGATGAAGGCTGAGGCAGAAGCGTACATGCCGTGTGGTCTGGAGGAAATCAGGGTGCGCGCCGGAAAGCAGGTGCAGTATATGTTTGCGGGAGGATGTAGAGCCGGAGTGTATATCTCACATAACGATATTGAGGAGATGATAAATTATCTGAGCGGATATTCATTCCACGCGATAGCACCGCAGCTTGCAGCAGGCTATTTTACAGTGGAGGGAGGTCATCGTGTGGGAATTGCAGGGCAGATGGGCTGCGATGGAGGAAAGGTTACAGCAGTCAGTGAGATAGCGTCCTTAAATATCAGAATTGCCCATCAGATAAGGGACGTTGCAATGCCACTGATGCCTTATATCCGGGATGAAAACAGCATTTACAATACATTGGTTATATCACGGCCGGGAGAAGGAAAAACAACATTTTTAAGAGACTGCATAAGGATACTTTCAGATGGCTGTGACGGAAAAAACGCACTTAAGGTGTCGGTGGTCGATGAGCGTTCAGAGATAGCAGCGTGCTACTTGGGAGTGGCTCAAAACGATATAGGCAATTCCAGTGATGTGCTGGATAATTGTCCGAAGTCACTTGGCATGAGGATGCTTTTGCGCTCTATGTCACCGGATGTGATTGCGGTGGATGAGCTGGGAGGAGAAAGCGATATCGAGGCACTAAACCAGCTTGTGAGTTGCGGAATAAGGATACTTGGCAGTGTACATGGCACCAATGCAGATGATCTGCGAAGAAAAATTCTGCCACATGCCATAGAACGGTTTGTGTTTATAGACCATGATGAAAAAGGGGTGAGGCGCTATAGCATTTATGATGAAGCTTACAGGCTTTTGTATAGTACTGTTTGCGGTATTGGGGCTGATAAACGATTACAGCAAAAGAAAAAAGGCAGATATAGCGATGCTGTATGATTTTATGCTTTTGCTTGAAAAGGGGGCATTTTATCTGGCAGGAGAAAGAATGAAGGCACCACAGTTTTTTAACAGTATAAGAGGAAAAAGCGAGGTGTTTAATGAGGGATGCAGGAGAATGGGAGAAGTGCTTTCAAACAGGAGCTGTAAAAGCGGGGAGGAGGGCTGGAAGGCTGTGTGGGAGAAGGTGCTTTGGGGCAGGGTATCTGATGAAAAAATAAAGAAAATGATAGTTGAAATGGGAGGTGCATTCTTTGAAAAAAATGCAGCTGCGATGGAGCAGCGGCTTAAGGAATGTGCTTTGGACATACATAAACAGATAGATTTTTACAGGAAAGATTATGTTGAAAAAATGAAGGTGATTTGTCCGGTGGGGATTTTGGGAGGGATTATGATATCAATAATGCTTATATAAAAATGTTTGTATAAAAATGTGGTAATCCGATTAAACATATTGTTGTATGCGATGAAAGGACTTGATGATGGAGATTTCGATTATTTTTAAGATAGCAGCACTTGGAATAGTGATTACGGTGCTCGGACAGGTCTTAAAACACAGTGGAAGGGAGGAAATGACTTTCCTGCTTAGTCTGGCCGGGCTTGTTATTGTATTGTTCTGGATTGTGCCATATATAAGTGAGCTGTTTAAGGCAATGCAGGATATGTTTTCTTTGTAATATGTTGAAGATTGGGATAATAGGAATTGCGGCAGTATTTTTTGCAGTGCTTTTAAAGCGTGACAGGCCTGAGCTTTCAATGCTTCTTTCAGTGGCCTGCGGCACTATAATTTTTGCTTTTGCATTGGAGCGGCTCGGCACAACAATTGAGTTTTTTAAAGGACTTCTTTCAAAGCTTCCTGTGGAACCGGCATTTTTTGTCACTATGGTAAAGATGCTTGGGATTGCATATATTGCGGAGTTTTCATCCTCAATCTGTAAGGACTGTGGTCATAGCGCAATTGCATCGCAGATAGAGCTTTTTGCGAAGGGAGCAATTGTTGTGATGTCAATTCCGGTGATGTCTTGTCTGATAGAGCTGATTGGAGAGCTGTTTTGATTTGTAAAAAATATATTTTGATAATAATCATATTGGCTGTAGTGTTTTTGCCACAGTATTTTGTGTATGCGTCGGACACCAAAATTACAGATAAAATTGAGCAGCAGATGCTTGAAAAAATAGATATGTCAGAGATTGAAAAATATTCAAAGGATTATCTGCCGGACAGACTATCGTTTTCGGATATAGTGGATGCCATTCTGGCAGGAGGTCAAAAGGCAGGTGAAAAAATCTGTGAGTATATTTATGAGCTGTTTTTTTATGAGATAGCGGCGGTGAAGCCTGTTATTATAAATGTGCTGTGCTATACGATACTTTTTATGGTGTTTTCAAGGCTTATTTTCTGGCGGCAGGATTATGTATACAATGTAAGCTTTCTGTTTATGTATGCATCGGTTATATCAATGCTTATGGCATCTTTTTTTGTGCTGTCTGATGTGGCAAAGGGCTGTATTGATGTGCTTTTGACTTATCTTACAGCGCTTGTGCCGGCATATGCGACAGTACTTCTTGCGTCCGGAAAAGGATTTTCGGCATCAGGTTTTTACATGCTGGCATTTGTGCTCATTTATGTAGTGGAATGGCTTATAAAGCTGGTGCTCATACCGGGAATTCATCTGTTTCTGGTGCTTGAGGTGCTCAATCACGTATCAAGTGAAAAGAAGCTTGAAAAGCTTGCCGAGTTTATTGAATCAGCAGTTACAAAAATAATGAAGGCATCCATAAAGATAGTGGCAGGCATAGGCATAGTCCAGGCCATGATTGCTCCCGCAAAGGACAAAATATCGGAAAGCCTTATCTTAAAAAGTTTTCAGGCGATACCGGGTGTGGGGAGGCTTGGGCAGGGTGCAGGTGAAATCATGCTTGGCTGTGCGATGCTCATAAAAAACAGTGTTGGTATGGCGGCGATTATCGTGCTCTTTTTCATTGTGCTGACCCCGCTTGTAAAAACACTAATCTTTTCGCTGATGTACAGATTGCTTTCCGCTGCGCTGCAGCCGGTTTCAGACAACAGGATTGTGGAGGGCATAGAAGCCGTTGCCAGGGCAGGAAATCTGTATTATATCGTGATAAGAGATGCATCTATATTGTTTTTTATAGTGATTGCGATAGTATGTGCATCTACAAGCTTTATGGGAGGTTGATAGGGCATGAAGAGTTATTTGTATCTGGCGTTTTTTTTCATGGTAATGACATATTTAACGCCAAAGGAGCAGTACAGGAGGTACTTTAGGTTTATGCTTGGGGTGTTTTTGGCGGTCATTATTCTAAAGCCTCTTGCGGCAGGGTATGAATATGACATGAGATTTGCTGAGCTTACAAAGAAAATAGAGGGGATTTCGTATGAATATGACGCGGATACGACAGATTTGTTTACGGCTTTCGAAGCTGAAGAAAACTGACTACATAGTGATTTTACTTGTTGGAGTACTGCTTCTTATTGTGGTGCTTCCGGTAAAAGAGGATAAAAAGACCTGTAGTAATTCACAAAAGAAAGCTAAAGTTAAGTCAGTAAGTGAAAGCACCTGCGATGATGAAGAATATGAGAAGCTGCTTGAAAAAAAGCTTGAGGGTATTCTTGAAAGGATGGACGGTGTGGGTGAGGTATCTGTGATGATTACGCTGTCAGACGATGGCACAAGGATAGTGGATAAGGATACTAAGGAGACCTCGGAGAGCATTGAAAAGACTACGGTAATATACGATGACGAGGATGCAAGCGTACCTTATGTCACAAGCACGGACAAACCGACTGTTTCAGGAGTGCTTGTGGTAGCGCAGGGCGGAGGAAGCCCACAGGTAAACAACGATATTTCTAATGCGGTTTCTGCATTATTTGATGTGCCCATGCATAAAATAAAAATAGCAAAAATGATATCCAGGGAGGAATAAAAGTGAAGAAAGGCAGCCATAAAAATCAGATAATTATTACGACACTTGCACTTCTTTTGGCAGTGGTCGGTTACATAAGCTATGATAACAGGGATACCTTTATGAATGCAAAGGATGTGCTTTCCACTGAAATCGAAGCTGTAAATGGAAAGGCAGATACAAAGGAGTCTAAGGAATGTGAGGATACACAGGCATCAGATGAGGTTGCGCTTGAGACAGACTCGACAGAGGAAATATTAAATGCCGGCGAAACGGTACTGACAAGTGCATCCACAGAGAGCGAGGAGTGTGTGGCACAGGTGAAGCTGGGACGCGAGCAGGTGCGCTCAAAGAACAAGGAGGCTCTGCAGAAGATTATCGATGATGCAGGAGTGTCAGAGGCCGAGAAGAAGAGCGCGGTCGATGCCATGGTGAAGCTGACAGAAAATGCACAGATGGAGGAGGATGCCCAGATGATGCTGGAGGCAAAGGGGTTTAAGAATGCTGTGGTAAGTCTCAGTGATGAATGCTGTGATGTGATTGTGGGAAAGGAAGATGTAACTGATGAAAAGAGAGCTCAGATAGAGGACATTATCAAGCGCAAGACAAATATCGGGGCATCAAATATTGTCATATCGACGATGGACTGATACATAAATTTTTAGTGTCTTGAAATGGGAACCGTTTTAAGCTATACTATACTCTGATTTTGTTTGGAGGAAATATCAGTGGATAACTTAAGACAGGAAATAGAAAAAAGAAGAACATTTGCAATAATTTCCCATCCGGATGCAGGAAAGACTACTCTGACAGAGAAGTTTCTTTTGTACGGAGGGGCAATAAACCAGGCCGGTTCGGTAAAGGGAAAGGCTACGGCAAAGCATGCTGTTTCGGACTGGATGGAGATAGAAAAGCAGAGAGGTATTTCGGTTACTTCATCTGTATTACAGTTTAATTATGACGGATATTGCATCAATATCCTTGATACACCGGGACACCAGGATTTCTCAGAGGACACATACCGTACACTCATGGCAGCCGATTCGGCCGTCATGGTAATTGATGCGAGCAAGGGTGTTGAGGCACAGACCAGAAAGCTCTTTAAGGTCTGTGTCATGAGACATATCCCGATTTTTACATTCATAAACAAGATGGACCGTGATGCCAACGATACGTTTGAGCTTCTCGATGACATTGAAAAAGAGCTGGGCATCGCGACATGTCCTATCAACTGGCCGATAGGCTCAGGAAAGCAGTTTAAGGGTGTGTATGACAGAAACAGCAAGGAGGTCATGACCTTTGCAGATACCTTAAAGGGTACAAAGGAGGGCTCGGAGAAGATCATCCATATAGATGATCCGGCTCTTTCCGATGAGATCGGAGAGGAATTTAAAAGTCAGCTCATGGATGAGATTGAGCTGCTGGATGGCGCCAGTGCCGATTTTGATATGGAGCTTGTCACAAAGGGAGAGCTTTCACCTGTATTTTTCGGCTCTGCTCTTACAAACTTTGGTGTTGAGACATTTTTACAGCATTTCCTTAAGATGACATATGCACCGACAGCAAGACAATCTGACATCGGAATGATTGATCCTTTTTCAGAGGATTTTTCTGCATTTGTATTCAAGATTCAGGCCAACATGAATAAAAATCACAGGGACAGAATAGCATTTATGCGAATCTGCTCCGGACAGTTTACAGCCGGCATGGAGGTATACCATGTGCAGGGAGGCAAGAGCCTAAAGCTTTCACAGCCGCAGCAGATGATGGCAGATGAGAGAAAAATAGTGGACAAGGCATATGCGGGCGACATCATAGGTGTGTTTGACCCGGGCGTATACTCTATAGGAGATACACTCACGACAGCAAAGGATAAATTTGAGTTTGAGGGCATCCCGACATTTGCACCTGAGCATTTTGCGAGGGTATCACTTGTTGATTCCATGAAGAGAAAGCAGTTTGTAAAGGGTGTCACACAGATTGCGCAGGAGGGTGCTATCCAGATGTTCCAGGAGTACAAGGGCGGCATGGAAGAGATCATAGTCGGCGTGGTCGGTGTGCTTCAGTTTGACGTGCTTAAATTCAGACTTGAAAATGAGTACAATGTGCAGATCAGACTAGAGAATCTGCCATATGAGCATATCAGATGGATTGAGAACAAGGATGAGGTCAATGTAGATACAATTAACGGAACAAGCGACATGAAGAAGGTTGTCGACATGAAGGGAAATCCGCTTCTTCTGTTCATCAATGAGTGGAGCATCGGCATGACACTCGATAGAAATGACGGACTTGTGCTTACTGAGTTTGGAAGAAACTAGGTAAGGATTCCAAGGTTGAATTTGGACTTGACGTTAGTGAGAGATTATGTGTATAATGAAGACAGTTGTGAAAGCAACTGTCTTTTTAATTATGTTTTATTTGTATATTTTTGAGTATTTTAGCTATAGCTGTTTTAGAGTATAGCGTGAGGCGCAAACAGCAGCACGGGCAGCTATCTGATTCTGTAATTATTCCAATTTATTAGTTGACAATTGAATAGAAGTGTATTATTATAATAGCAGAACGAACGTTTGTTCGCGAGAGGATAGGAGATTATTATGGCAAAGGAAGATAAATTAAAAGCATTAGACGCTGCCATTGCGCAGATTGAGAAACAATACGGAAAGGGCTCTGTCATGAAGCTTGGTGACAATTCAGCCAATATGAATGTAGAGACAGTACCTACAGGCTCATTAAGCCTTGATATTGCATTAGGACTCGGAGGACTTCCAAAGGGCAGGATTATTGAGGTGTACGGACCGGAGTCATCAGGTAAGACAACGGTTGCACTCCACTGTGTTGCAGAGGTACAGAAGCGAGGCGGCATCGCAGGCTTTATAGATGCAGAGCATGCGCTTGATCCTGTATATGCCAGAAATATAGGTGTTGATATTGACAATCTCTATATTTCACAGCCGGACTGCGGTGAGCAGGCACTTGAGATAACAGAGACAATGGTACGTTCCGGCGCTGTGGATATCGTGGTTGTCGATTCTGTTGCGGCACTCGTACCAAAGGCCGAGATTGACGGAGATATGGGTGATTCCCATGTGGGTCTTCAGGCGAGACTTATGAGCCAGGCGCTCCGTAAGCTCACGGCAGTTATCAGCAAGTCAAATTGTATCGTTATATTCATCAATCAGCTTCGTGAGAAGGTAGGTGTGATGTTTGGAAATCCTGAGACTACCACAGGTGGAAGGGCATTAAAGTTCTATTCATCAGTGCGTCTTGATGTCAGAAGAACTGAGTCACTCAAGCAGGGCGGTGAGATAGTCGGCAACCATGTCCGCGTAAAGGTTGTTAAGAATAAAATAGCTCCTCCTTTCAGGGAGGCAGAGTTTGATATCATGTTTGGACAGGGTATCTCAAGAGAAGGAGATGTGCTTGATCTTGCAGTAAATGCAGGCATTGTCAACAAATCCGGTGCATGGTACGCATACGAGGGAGACAAGATAGGACAGGGTCGTGAGAATGCAAAGACTTATATCCATGAGAATCCGGCATTTTTTGATATGCTTGAGGCAAAGGTAAGGGATTTTTACTTTACACAGCCTGAGGATGAAGATGCTGCAGTACAGGAAGACTCTGAAAAGTCTGAAGCAGAAGAATAATAAGTGAGCAGGGTTATATATGATAGAGATTACCGGATATGAGAATATTGGTAAAGGCAAATACCGCACGACCTTTGATAATGGCACGACATGTGTGCTGTATCGTACAGAGGCCGTGCGGTACTCTATTATGGAGGGAGCCTTTATCAGTGAAGCGGATTACGAAAAGCTGATATCTGAGGTGGTAGGAAAGAGAGCCAAAAAGAGAGCACTGCATCTGCTTGAACAGATGGACAGGAGTGAAAGAAAGCTTAGGGAAAAGCTCACACAGGGCGGATATCCGGATTGCTGTGTGGATGCAGCGATAGATTATGTCAAGAGCTTTCATTATCTTGATGATTACAGATTTGCTTCCACATATATCAGGTATCATCAGGACAGCTTAAGCCGCAGGCAGCTTGAGCAGAAGCTTATGGCAAAGGGCATAGGCAGAGATGATATAAATTGTGCCATAGACAGCGAATACACTGCTGATGAAGAGAAACATATAGCAAAGCTGCTTGAAAAGAAACACTATGATCCTGATAACTGTGATGAAAAGGAGTTTCGCAGGATATACCAGTTTCTTATGCGCAGGGGCTTTAAGAGCAGCCAGATTCTTTCTGCAATGAGGTCACAATTACCTTGACAATTTGCACCAAAAAGTATAGAATTTAATTGTTGTAATTTGTGAAATACAATGAAAATTTAATAAAGGAGGTGCTCCTGTAATGCTACCGTATATCATTACTGCTGTAGTTTCTATTATTATTACTGCATTGATTGTATGGTTTGCAGCCGCTTTATATCAGAAGAAATCTGCTAACTCCAAGATAGGAAATGCTGAGGAGAAGGCAAGAGGAATCATTGATGAGGCTGTAAAGACTGCGGAGGAAAAGAAGCGCGAGTCTATGCTTGAGATCAAGGAAGAGTCTATTAAGGCTAAGAATGATCTGGATAAGGAAATCAAAGAGCGTAGAAACGAGATTTCCCGTAATGAGCGTCGTATCGTTCAGAAGGAAGAGAATGTCGACAAGAAGCTTGAAGCTATCGAGAAGCGTGAAGCCGGATTTGCAGTTAAGGAAGAGGAACTCAAGAAGCAGAAGATTGAAATATCAAAGCTTAACGAGCAGCGTTTACAGGAACTTGAAAGAATCTCTGGATTAACCTCCGAGCAAGCTAAAGAATATCTCTTAAAGACCATTGAAGAAGATGTAAAACTTGATACTGCAAAAATGATTAAGGAAATGGAAAACAAAGCAAAGGAAGAGGCAAACCGTAAGGCTAAGGATTACGTGGTTACAGCTATTCAGAAATGTGCAGCAGATCATGTGTCTGAGACTACTATTTCAGTAGTATCGCTTCCGAATGATGAGATGAAGGGACGTATCATAGGAAGAGAGGGACGTAATATCCGTACTCTTGAGACTTTAACGGGTGTGGAACTGATCATTGATGATACTCCTGAAGCGGTTGTTTTATCCGGATTTGATCCGATCCGCAGGGAAGTAGCAAGAATTGCACTGGAACGTCTGATCGTGGACGGCCGTATCCATCCGGCAAGAATCGAAGAGATGGTAGAAAAAGCGCAGAAAGAAGTGGAGAACAATATGAGGGAAGAGGGCGAAGCTGCCTGCCTCGAAGTTGGTATCCATGGCATCCATCCAGAACTGGTAAAACTGTTAGGACGGATGAAGTTCAGAACAAGCTATGGTCAGAATGCATTAAAGCATTCGATCGAAGTAGCACAGTTATCAGGGCTTTTAGCTTCTGAGCTGGGTGTGGATGTACGTCTGGCAAAACGTGCCGGCTTACTCCATGATATTGGAAAGTCTGTTGACCATGACATGGAAGGTACTCATGTACAGCTGGGTGCAGATCTTTGTAGAAAGTACAAGGAGTCTGCAGTTGTTATCAACGCTGTAGAGTCTCACCATGGAGACACAGAACCAACCAATCTTATTTCCTGCATCGTTCAGGCTGCAGATACGATCTCTGCTGCAAGACCTGGTGCAAGAAGAGAAACACTGGAAACATATACAAACAGATTGAAACAGCTTGAAGATATTACAAATTCCTTCAAGGGCGTAGATAAGTCTTTTGCTATTCAGGCAGGACGGGAAGTCCGTATTATGGTTATTCCTGAACAGGTCAGCGATGACGATATGGTATTGCTGGCAAGAGATATTTCCAAACGTATTGAAGACGAACTGGAATATCCGGGACAGATCAAAGTCAATGTGATCCGTGAATCCAGAGTAACGGACTATGCTAAGTAAAAATCATATGAAAAAGCTTCATCATTGCGATGGAGCTT
>OHRU01001053.1_pt1 | contig 9879 bp, 7 predicted proteins | sample 1578491 | NCBI WGS metagenome assembly OHRU01 (sample SAMEA3879565, study PRJEB24766) | human gut metagenome | biome: human-associated habitat; feature: feces | place: USA | collected 1985/1987 | reverse complement strand
ATGTCGGGAGATGATAGGGTCGATCCTCTTTTGGCACTTACATTCAGCGGAGAACTGACTCCGGAAACTGAGGTTGAAAACCCTGGCATGATTATTTTTCTGTCCAATATGGAAGAACTGTATACAAATGAAATCAAGTCGTATGACGAGGTTTCAAGCAGAGTAGCTTCCGCTGGAAATAGAGAGGTTTACGGTCCATGGAAGTCTTGGAATTATGGAATGTACGGTGGTAACTGTAACGTACAGTGGGGTCAAGGCTATCCGTACAATATGTATTGCCCACTTAAAAACGGATCCCGCACGGCTACGGGTTGTGTCGCTACCGCAGTAGCACAACTAATGTCAGTATATAAGCATCCTGCAAGTTACGGGGAATATACATTTGATTGGAGTGAAATGAATAAGCATATAAATTCCTCTCATGCCTATGCTCCTGCTTACAGTCAAATTGCACGACTTATGCAGCAGTTGGGGCTCAGCAAAAATCTGGATATGAAATATGGCCTTTCCTCAGAAGGCGGTAGCGGAGCAAATCCTGCAAATATCCCGCGAACATTGAAGAATTTCGGTTTTTCAAATGGCGGTTCATTGCAAGGATATAACACAAACAAGGTTGTTTCTGAGTTGCAGTATGGTAATCACGTCCTTATTGGAGGTTACGAATCGCGTACTTTGCACAAAAAGAAATTCTTGGGAATAACAATCAAAAAGTATTATACCTATTCTGGCGGTCATCGTTGGCTCGCACACGGTCTTCTAAAAAGAGTACGGACGATAAGCACATACAATAGCGATAATGTTCTTGTCAGCGAAAGAGAGGAAAGTGTATGGTATCCTCTCTGCAATTTCGGTTGGGGTGGTTATGGAGATGGTTATTATTTAAGCGGTGCGTTCGATACTAACAAAGGGCCTGCGTATGACTGGGATGGCCCTCATACACGTTCGGATGCGGGTGATACATCAGCAGAAAACGAAAGCACACCAAATAACTTTCAGTACAATATGACGGCTGTGATTGGAATAAGAAAATAACTAAACGTTTACTACACATATGGCAAACAAGAATCTATCTCTTTTTATGGCTGTCTTTGCCTGTACCGCAATATTTGGTTGCAATAATGGCGCTAAGGATGAGGATCGGTATACCATGAAATCTCCCTATTATGTGCAGACCTACATCGCTGCCAATGATTTTGACCTAAAAACGGTCGAAGGGAACGGAAATTATTCTTCAAGGGAGAACGTATCAGTATATTACCTCCTGCCGATAAGGTGAGGTTCGAGGAACTATCCGAAGCTTTCGGGGATGGTTCCTATACGGGCACTGTGCTTCCCGATGCTAATAAAGCGTTAGCCGATGCACTTTCCTCCGTAAGTGTTGTATGTGACAAAGAATATGATGCAGCACACGAAGCCGGCAGTAGCCTTGACGACCTTGTGACGTTCTGTGCAACATCCCCTTACGAGTTCATCCGGGGTGGATACAAAGATACGGTGAGGAATGACGATTACCCCGAGTATTTCAAAGAAATGGCCATGAATCAAGATGTGGGTTACAAGCCAGTCGAAATGCCGGTCGGCGCGGTGAATAAGAACAATTCCTCCATGCTTTATCCTATCTGCCACCTTTATTTCAAGAGACGCCCGGCACAGGATGGCGAATATGTTTTCACCATTACAGTCAAAACGGAAGGCATGGAAATAGTGAAAAAAATCGCACATCGTTTCTGATTTTTTAGTCAAGAGTTCATTTCAATAACAAGGTTGCCTCAAGAATGGAGGCGACCTTGTTATCTTTTCCTAACCTTGATGAATAGATTCATTAGGCAGTTTTTATGTCTTCGTTTTCCAAAGTTGGAAATAGCGCGCAATTCTATGTCTATTGATGGAATATAATGAGTTTTGAGGGTATTTTGCTTTTTGTCTCAAATCGGGCAATTTTAAAATAACGGACTAATTGAAAAATCTGCCTAACGCATCAAATGCGATGAACGTATGGGATTGTTCAAGGATTTTCGTACTTTTGCGACAAGAAGCGAATACATTAGCAGCGGATTTTAGGTGCATTTGTAAGAATTGCCGTCATTTCCGGCAGACAGATTCGTTCGTGGCGACGGCTTGAATATAATAGACTATGGGGCTGAGGTTTATAGAAATTCTGACTTATGTGGGCAGCGGTGTCTTGTGTCTTGTGACCGGGGCGTTGCTGGTATTCGTCAATAACGGAAATTCTGAACAGTCCAAAGGCTACATGAAAGTCAAGGCCTTTGTCGCATTGGCAGCTTTTCTGGACACGATTCTAAGTTTCATATTTCTGTATTTCCTCTCCAAAGACTACAGTTATCTGTGCATCAATACCTTTTTGGCGCCGCTGGTATTCTATTTCCAGGTGTTCATGGCCACGACTTCGCTGCTGATGCTGTTCCGCAGTCCGTATATGTCCAAGCATCTGATGTACATATTCATTTGGCCAGTAGTGATTCTGACGCTGTGCCACGGCGTGGGTTATCTGGTGGAATTCGGCCTCGTGTTCGATATCCCGTCCTACATCAGTTATGTGAATACGACCTATTCGATGGTCGTGTCAATGCTGATGTACATGGTGATTCTCGTCGTGATAACCTGTCTCGCCGTGATTCTGCTCAGGGCTGTGAAAAAGTATAACAGGACACTGGAAAACTACTATGCAGAATATCCGGAACTGTCCGGCAAGAGGCTCGACTCCGTAGTGCTGGCGTTCTTCCTGTACGGCATATTGTCATTGATAAACCTGCTGTCATTCTCAAGGCCGGTCGTAGTGGGCTCGGTCATAGTCGCATCCGTGTTCTTCGTCGTCTTTGCCGTGGCACTGGTGAACCTCCAGAGGCTTTTCTCGCTGGTCTCTCCGGCATTTGCCTACGAACAGCAGAAACCGGTGGAAGAGCAGTCGGAACAAGCTTTGCCAGAGCAGCCGGAAGTGTTTGAGTCAATGTCGATTGACGATGCAGTATCTTGCTGGACCTCGAGGCAGGACAAGCCTTATCTGAAGCGCGGCATTACTGTCGCATCCGTTTCTGCGGAAATGAAGATCTCTCCGAGAGTCCTTTCGGATTATCTGAACAATGTCTATGAGGTGAATTTCAATACGTGGATAAATACATTGAGACTGGAACAGGCTGCCGAGATGATGCTTGAGAATCCGAAACTGCCTTTCAAGGAACTGTATGCCAAAGTGGGATTCTCCGACCTCGCCGCGTTCGCCAAGGCATTCAAGAAATGCTATGGGGTGGCTCCGGGACAGTTCCGTACGGAGAAGTGTAACAAATAGGGAATGGTATGACGCTGGATTTTCTGAATATACTGGTCAATGTCGCCTCTTGTATCGCGCTGCTGCTGTCGGTAGTGTTCCTTCTGTTCGTGCGTTACGAATACAACAAGGACGCGCAAGGCTTTTCCCAGGCAAGGCACCTGATGGCCTGCGTGATATTCCTCGGGGTCATAACTGACACTATGGCCATAGTTTGCCTGATGCATGGCAGTTCTATCGTGGTGCTGACTTCTTTTGTCTTCGCCGCCACCATATTCATCCAGTTGCTTGCCGGATGTTATGTCGGACTGCTTCTGTTCAGATCTCCGCAGGTTACTCTCAAGAATCTCCTTCTCATGGTGACTCCGGCCGTGCTGATTACCGCGATGCATATTTGCGGGGTAGTGGCATTCAAAATCGACAATCCTGATGTCAGCCATTACTATGAGGCCTTTCTTGATACGAGATTTGCGGTAATCACTACATGGTTCCTGCACATAACGTCGATTATGATACTTGCGGGTTTGGGAGTATCCCTCATCAAATGTGTAAGGCGTTATATCAATGTCATAAACGCCTACTATTCAGGCAAGGACAATATTGATGCGAAAAAACTCGTTTTCATATATCATTCGTATTTCTTTTTCTTTGTTTCAGGCTGTCTAAACCTGCTTATGTGCTCCGCTCTTTTCAATGCGGCCGTGGTCTGCGTCGTGTCGGCCTATTTCGTGTTCTTCACGATCAAGTTCCTGAATGCCAGACCGTTGTTTGCGGCAATCGCTCCTGCATATGATTACGAGCAGGGAGTCTTGCGTGCAGAGAGCATTGAAAAGAAAGAGGAATCTTCCGCGAATGAGGTCCAGACTCCCCAGGCTCTGTTCACGTCCCGTCCGAAGGTGGAGGAACTGGTGTCCTTCTGGGTGAACCTGTCGCCGGCGCCATATCTTGGAGAAAACCTGACATTGGCCAAAGTCTCTTCCCAGATCGGTGTGAGCCAGAGACTTCTGTCGGATTATCTGAACAATACGCTGAATCTGAATTTCAATGCATGGATAAATACCCTCAGGATCGGGGAAGTGAAAAAGATTCTTGTCAATGAAAAGCAGGCCTCGCTTCTGGATGTCGCTGTCCGTACAGGATTTGCAGACCAGTCCGCGATGTCCAAAGTGTTCAAGAAAATTACCGGCGAATCGCCTACGGAGTTTCAGGTGAGAAACGGAGAATAATTCATGGATTTGTCAAACCATTTCAGGATTATATTATGAACAGGATTATGCAGTCAGTGCTGGATGCGGAATATGTTATAGACGGAGTGAAGATGGAACTTTCGCCGCGTGAAATCTTGGATGATGCGGTGGGGAAGTCCGCTCGGAATGCTGATGCTCTGAAGGTGGAGCCTGTGGTGGACGAGACCGTGGATCCTGATCCTGCAGGCGTGATGCCTGAGCTCCAAGTTGCTGAAAATCTTATACTTGGAAGTTTGCCGGATGTGTCGGAAAGCAGAAAGATTCCGTCCTTCTGTGCTGACAGCATGACGTGCGCGGAGATAGCAAAGGCATTGACCGAAGCCATCTGGCGGGAAGGACATTTCCGGTCCGGAGATCTGGAGGTAAGCATATTGTGGGAATGGGACATGGCTCCGGTGGGAAGTATGGCGGCGTTCTACTACTCTGTGGAGGCGGCCTGCGATTATCTGGATATGCTCGGTGTGCGTCTGGCGGGGTATGACTTCAGGGAGTGTACAGGCGGATGTTCCGTAAAAGTTTCGGTGAATGTGTCTGAGGGTGCCCGGATGGAGGAGGACGATGAGGAGCCTGAAAACCCGCTGCCGTTCTGCGAGGTTCCGTTCAAGACGGAGTCGCCGGCTCTCGGAGAAGGACGCCGCTGTCCGGCTGTGCTGTCCGGCGAAAAAGACAACTGGCTGATATACATACCTTTCGATACGGGCAAGTTCAGACTTGGCGGTTCGCTGCTGTCCAGGCTGAGCGGCATATCGGGGGGCAAGGCGCCGGATGACATTGATTCGGACTATTTCCTGGACTGCTACGAGGTGGTGCGCGAATTCGTGGAGGACGGAGTGGTGCTTTCGGGCGTTACGGTAGGTGAGGGCGGCCTTTTTGCTGCATTGGCGACGATGACGGGAGACGGGGCGCGTGGTATGGATATTGATATCTCGGGGATCATGAAATCCTATGGGGAGCAGAGCCAGGTCAATGTTCTTTTCGGGGAAGTGCCCGGGGCATTGATAGAGATAAAGGACCTCGATTTCGACTACGTGGATGCTGAAATGCTTCTTCAGGATGTGGCTTATTATCCGATAGGCCATCCTGCGGAGAAGGGGTTGAACATAACCGGCAATTCCGCTACGGGCGTTTCGGGTATCTTGAGGGCGCTTCTGGCGCAGCGGGATGCTCCAGAGGGTGAAGACTGACAATAACCAGATAATTATACGTCGGATATGGTAAGTAAGTATGCAAATGTTCCCGGCAAGGGAAACGGGCCCAAGAAGCCGAAGATTTTCGTCTTGGACACCAACATTATTCTTCACGATTATAAGGCGATAAGAAAGTTCCAGGACAATGATATCGTTGTGCCTGTCGCAGTGCTCGAGGAGCTCGACAAGTTCAAGAAGGGCACCGATGCGCTCAGCTACAATGCCCGCGGATTCATGCGTGACATTGACAGGCTTACCGAGGGCAGGATGTTCGGGAAAGAGGGCGTCCCGATAGGCAAGGGCTTGGGCGATATCAAGATAGAGCCGAACCATCCGTTTCCGGACAGTCTGAAGGACCTGTTCCACGACGATATACAGGACCACCGGATACTTGCTACTGCCATCTGGGTGCGAGACCACAATCCTGACAGGTTCGTGGCGCTTGTGACCAAGGACATAAACTTGAGGATGAAATCCAAGGCTGTCGGTATGGTGGCGCAGGATTATCTTACTGACAGGGTAGAGGAGGCGAAGGTGGAGACGTCCCAGAAGGAGGTCCATTTTATAGACAATGCTCCGGTCGAGGTTCTTCAGGAACTCGCCTACAGTCAGAACAATGCGGTCGATTGGCGGGCTGTCTGCCATGATCGTCCGTATCCGAACCAGCTTTTCAAGTTCAAGGCCCAGAATGAGGATAACTTGTGCGCGAGATATGATGCGGACATTGACAAGATCCTGCTTGTGCGCAAGCGTGAGGCTTGTGGAATCAAGCCGAGGAATGATGAACAGAAATTCGCCATCGACGCGTGCCTGAACAAGAAGATCAAACTCGTGTCTCTGACGGGCGGTGCCGGAACGGGAAAGACGCTCCTGGCATTGGCTTCAGCCCTGGAACAGGAAAGGGATTATGACCAGATCATATTGTCCAGGCCGACGGTCATACTCGGCAATCAGGATATCGGTTTTCTCCCCGGAGACCAGAAGAGCAAGATGTCTCCGTTCCTGCAGCCGCTTATGGACAACCTGAATGTGATCAAGGCACAGTACCGCCCGAGCAGCAAGGAATATCAGCGTCTGGAAGCGTTGGTGAAAGACGAGAAGCTGCTCATTACGCCGCTTGCCTATATAAGAGGCCGAAGTTTGGGCAATGCGTACTTTATCATTGACGAGGCGCAGAACCTGACTCCGCATGAGATCAAGACGATCATCACCAGGGCGGGAGAAGGGACCAAGATGGTGTTTACAGGAGATATTTTCCAGATTGACCAGCCGTATCTGGACCAGTGGTCCAACGGTCTGACTCATCTTGGAGAGAAGATGACAGGGCAGAAGCTTTTCGAACACGTGTTCCTGAACAAGGGTGAGCGGAGCGAGTTGTCTGACCTTGCAGCAAAATTATTGTAGAAGACAATGCAGAAATTTCTTGAGAACTGGATGCTGCCGTTGGCCATATCTTTAGGCGCGGCAGCATATCTCGTGCTTTACAACGTGCCTTATCTGGCAGAAAATGTCGAGCCTGGAGTGTCGGCTTTTGCGAAGAATGTGCAGCCGGTGCTGATAGCCGTGATGCTTTTCCTGCAGTTCAACAGGATTTCGCCCCACGACCTGCGCTTCAGAAGATGGCATTTCGTGCTGTTGTGTTTTCAGATGCTTACTTTCATTGCGCTGACAGGAGTGGCTATCGCAATTCCTGACGGCAATGCGAAGGTTCTTGTGGAGAGCGCCATGCTGTGCTTTGTCTGCCCGACGGCCGCGGCTGCCGGTGTGATTACCCATAAGCTTGGCGGAAAGCTCTCGGACACAGTGTCTTATGTCGTGCTGGTAAATGTGGCGGTGTCCGTGGCCATTCCTGTGGTCATACCGATTTTCAATCCGTCATCGGGAGTGTCCTTCCTGAGCGCCCTGGTAGCCATCTCGCTGAAGATTTTCCCGTTGTTGGTGCTGCCTCTTCTGCTGGCGTGGCTCGTGCGATATACCGCCGGGAGGCTTCAGAGGTGGCTGATGCGATATACCGGATGGGCCTTCTATGTATGGGGCATATCATTGACCCTGGCCATTTTCCTGGCGACGAGGGCATTGGTGCTGAGCCATATATCGTTCTGGATAGTGGTGCTGATAGGCGTGATTTCGCTTGTTTGTACGCTTGTGCAGTTCGCTGTGGGAAGGGCAGCCGGCGCATTGTCCCGCAAACGGCACCCTGACTGCGCGGATGTGGATATCCTTACGGCAGGTCAGGCGCTCGGTCAGAAAAATACTGGATTTCTCATCTGGCTCGGATATTCATATTTTACGCCTGTAACTTCCGTAGCCGGCGGACTGTACAGTATATGGCAGAATATCATAAATTCCATGGAACTCTATGGAAAGAACCATAGAAAATGACTATATTTGCAGCCTCTATGGATTTAGGTGAAAATTTCAAAAACCAATTTACAATATGATCGAAAACAAGAAAAGGGTTTATCGTTTCGGAGGCAAGACAGCCGAGGGAAACGGAACCATGCGTGAGCTCCTTGGCGGTAAGGGCGCGAACCTCGCCGAGATGAGCCTTCTCGGAATGCCTGTTCCTGCAGGATTTACCATTACGACCGAGTGCTGTGCCGAGTATTATTCTCTCGGCGGCGGTTATTCTGACGCCCTCAAGAAAGAGGTTGCAGAGGCGCTCGAGGCTACAGAGAAACTCATGGGCAAGAAGTTCGGTGATCCTAATGATCCGCTTCTGGTAAGCTGCCGTTCAGGCGCAAGAAGTTCAATGCCTGGTATGATGGATACTATCCTGAATATCGGTCTCTGCTCTGAGACTCTTCCGGGAATGATCAAGAAGACCGGCAATCCTCGTTTCGTATATGATGCATACCGTCGTCTGATTATGATGTATTCTGACGTCGTTATGGAGAAGGCTGAGGGTATCGAGCCGGAGGACGGCAAGGGTATCCGCCAGCAGCTCGACAGGATGATGTCTGAACTGAAGGAGGCAAAGGGCTACAAGTCGGATACTGACATTACAGCAGAAGAGCTCAAGGAACTTTGCGACAAATTCAAGGTCAAGGTCAAGGAAGTTCTCGGCGTAGAATTCCCTGATACTGCAAAGGCTCAGCTTTGGGGCTCAATCGGTGGCGTGTTCAAGTCATGGAACGGAAAACGTGCCATCACATACAGAAAAATCGAGAAAATTCCAGATGATTGGGGTACAGCAGTGAACGTACAGTCAATGGTATTCGGAAACATGGGCAACACATCAGCTACAGGTGTGGCTTTCTCACGTAACCCTGCCAACGGTGACAACAAGTTCTATGGTGAGTGGCTTATCAATGCCCAGGGTGAGGATGTCGTTGCAGGTATCCGTACACCTAACCCGCTGAACGAGGCTACCAAGACTGAGAAGAACAAGGATCTCCAGTCTCTCGAAAAGGCTATGCCTGAGGTATATAAAGAACTCGACGCCATCAGGACCAGACTCGAGGAGCACTTCCACGATATGCAGGACATCGAGTTCACTATCCAGGAAGGCCACCTCTGGATGCTCCAGTGCCGTATCGGCAAGAGAACAGGTCTCGCTGCGCTTCAGATGGCTATCGATATGCTCGAAGAGGGTATGATCGACGAGAAGACCGCAGTTATGCGCGTTTCTCCTGCACAGCTCGACGAGATTCTTCACCCTATCCTCGACCCTGCTTCCGAGAAGAAGGCTCAGGTTATGGCTCAGGGCCTTCCTGCATCACCAGGTGGAGCGGTAGGAACACTCGTGTTCACTCCTGAGGATGCTGTCAATGCTGCTTCAGACGGCAAGAAAGTCATTCTCGTCCGCGAAGAGACCTCACCTGAGGATATCGAGGGTATGAGAGCGGCTGCAGGTATTCTTACAGTACGTGGAGGTATGACTTCACACGCTGCGCTGGTTGCACGCGGATGGGGCAAGTGCTGTATCGTAGGTTGCGATGCAATGCACATTGACCTCGAGAAGAAGACTGTCACTTTCGCAGGTCACGACAACAAGTTCAAGGAAGGCGACTGGTTCAGTCTCAATGGTACGAAGGGTCTTGTCTATAATGCTCAGATCGAGACTATGGACGCTTCAGAGAACCCGCTGTTCGTGAAGTTCATGACTCTCGCTGACAAGTTCCGCAAGCTCGGTATCCGTACCAATGCCGATACACCG
>OHRU01001051.1_pt1 | contig 9885 bp, 7 predicted proteins | sample 1578491 | NCBI WGS metagenome assembly OHRU01 (sample SAMEA3879565, study PRJEB24766) | human gut metagenome | biome: human-associated habitat; feature: feces | place: USA | collected 1985/1987 | reverse complement strand
GATATTATCATCTGCGACCCCGAAGCGGAATATGCGGCTCTGGTTCACAAGTTCAATGGTCAGGTGGTAAAAATCAGCTCCTCCAGTACCAACTATATCAACCCCATGGACATCAACCTGAACTACTCTGAGGATGACAACCCCGTAGCACTGAAAGCCGATTTTATCCTGTCCCTCTGTGAGTTGATTATGGGCAGTAAGGATGGCTTGCAGCCTATCGAAAAGACGGTGATCGACCGTTGTGTGCATCAGATCTACCAGAGATATTTCGACAATCCTGCACCTGAGAATATGCCGATCCTTGAGGATTTGTATGATGCCCTTCTGAAGCAGGACGAAAAGGAAGCCCACCATGTAGCGACCGCCTTGGAAATCTATGTTAAGGGTTCTCTGAAACTGTTTAACAACAGAACCAATGTGGATATTCAGAATCGTCTGGTGTGCTTCGACATTAAGGAGCTGGGCAATCAGCTGAAAAAAATCGGTATGCTGATTGTTCAGGATCAGGTCTGGGGGCGTGTAACTGCCAACCGTTCTGCCGGTAAATCGACCAGATATTATATTGACGAGTTCCATCTGCTTCTGAAGGAAGAACAGACGGCAACCTATTCCGTAGAAATCTGGAAGCGATTCCGTAAATGGGGCGGATTGCCGACCGGTATTACCCAGAATGTCAAAGACCTGCTTCGTTCCCCGGAGATTGCCAACATCCTCGAAAACTCTGACTTCATCTATATGCTGAATCAGGCAAGCGATGACCGAAGTATTCTGGCGCAGCGGCTGAACATTTCGCCGCATCAGCTGTCCTATGTAACCAACTCCGGTGAGGGCGAAGGGCTTCTGTTCTATGGCAATGTGATTCTTCCGTTCATTGACCGATTCCCGACCGATCTGGAACTGTATCGCATTATGACCACGAAGTTAAACGAGGTGGCACAGGAAAAGGAGGCGTAATGTATGGCGAAAAGACCTACACGACTCCGTTTTACCGAAGATGACCTTGCAGATTCTCATGTGAAGAAAGCTGCCGACCGTGCAGATAAGGCGGTTGATAAGGCTGAAAAAGCGGCGGACAAATTGGCTTCCAAAAAGGCAAAGCCGAAACTAAAGCTGGAAACAGATGCAGCCGGTTCCCGTAAAGCAAAGCTCCGTTTTGAAAAAGCGGAGTTTACGGAAATTGAGCGCCCATCTGTGGCAAAGCACATGGCAAGCCGTGGTGCCGCAGTCACTCTCACATCCAAAGCACATCGGGCGGTGTCAGAATATGAGGATGATAATATCGGTGTTCAGGCTGCGCAGGAAACGACCAAGGCTGTTGAATCCACTGCCTATACTGTCGATCATGCCGTTTACAGCCACAAGCTGAAAGCCTACGACAAGGCAGAAAAGCTGGTAGAAAAATCAGATAAGGCAAATGTAAATGCCCTGTATGAGAAGTTCAAAAAGGACAACCCCGATGCCGCTTCTAATCCCATTTCCCGATGGAAACAAAAACAGGCAATCAAAAAGGAGTATGCAGCGGCGAAGGCAGGCAAAGGGACAGCGAAAGAAACTGCCGCTAAAGCAACAAGGAAAGCAGCCCAAAGCACCAAAACGATTACAGAGAAAGCGATGGAGTTTTGCACCACACACTCTAAAACGATCCTGTTTGTTTTGATTGCTGGACTGCTTTTTATGATCCTCTCAGGGATGTTCTCGTCTTGTTCGGCTATGTTCCAAGGCGGCACACAGATCGTTCTGGGAACTTCTTTTACCGCAAAAGAGGAAGATATTATCGGTGCGGACAATGATTACAAGGCTTTGGAAGCTGCGCTCCGCAATGAAATCAATAATATCGAGCGTACTCATAGCGGATATGACGAGTACCGGTATGACCTTGATGAAATCAACCACAATCCTTATGAGCTTGCGGCATATCTGACGGTAAAATTCGAGGACTACACCAGAGATGAGGTGCAGGCTACCCTGCAATGGCTGTTTGAGCAACAATATGAGCTGACCCTTACAGAAGTAGTAGAGATTCGTACACGAACAACATCTTCTACTGATCCTGAAACGGGAGAGACAACAACAGAGGAAGAAGATTACGAATATTATATTCTGAAAGTGAAGCTCAGAAATAAGGGATTGAACAGCGTAATTTCAAATTCCGGCTTGTCGGAAGATGATATGGAACGATATAGTATTTTGCTTCAGACAAGGGGCAACAGACCGGATATTTTCGGAAATGACATTTACGCCACCCCTGGCGGCGAGTACACCGATTATGATATTCCGGGCGAAGCGCTGACAGACACAAGATTTGCCAATATGATTCGGGAAGCTGAAAAATATCTGGGATACCCGTATGTGTGGGGCGGCAGCAGTCCTTCGTCCTCTTTCGACTGCTCCGGCTTTGTTTCCTGGGTTATCAACAACTGCGGCAACGGTTGGAGTGTTGGTCGTTTGACCGCAAACGGTTTGATGGGCGTATGCGACATTATCCCGAAAAGCTCTGCCAAGCCGGGAGATTTGATTTTCTTCCAAGGCACTTATGATACCTCCGGTGCATCACACGTTGGTATTTATGTCGGCAACGGTATGATGATCCACTGCGGAAACCCGATTTCCTACGCTTCTATCGAATCGAATTACTGGCAACAACATTTTTACTGCTTCGGCAGAATCAGAAACTAAGGAGGAATGTAGATTGAGTGCCAAATTAGACAGAATTGGTGCAGACCTTGAAAAAGCCCGTAAGAAACGGGCAGAATGGGATGCCAAGGTGAAAGACCTGGAACGCAGATACCGTGAGGAGGAAAATTCCGAAATCCACGAGATGGTTCATGCTGCGAACCTGAATCCCGAACAGCTTTCCGAGCTGCTCCGTATGTTTGCTGCGGATATGGCTCCAAAGCCTGATACGATCAATACTATGAATGAGGAGGAAGCGCAGAATGAGATTTAAGAGATTCAGTGCCATGTTGCTGGCACTTGCGATGTGCATGGGTGTGTTTTCGACAACGGTGTTTGCCTACTCCGATGAGAGTGCAACAACCACTACTACGGAAAAGGCAGAAACCGTGGAAACTGTCCCTGAAAAGACCGAAGATAAGACTTCCGAGGAAGTTCCCTACACCGTGACCGTCAATGAGGATGGCACGGTGGTTTTTTCTTTCAATGGTAAAGAATGGACTTACGGTGCAGAGGAATCCGAGGATAATAACATGGGAACTGGCAAGGTGGTAACGAGTGGTTCCCGTCTGAATGTGCGTACTGGTGCAGGCATGAATTATGAGATCATCGACCAGCTCCGTCCGGGTGAAGAAGTTGTGGTGGTCGGTGTTGAGGGTGACTGGTATCAGATTACTGTGCCTGAAAAGAACGGTTATGTTCACAGCGACTATCTGGAGCTGATTGAGGAAGCCGAGCAGAACAGCGAAATGGATATGGCGCTGCTTATGATGTTTATGAGTGCGTTCATGCAGAACATGGACACGGACACAAGCGAACCCGCCCTTACTCCTGACGGTAATCTGACTCTGGTTGACGATGTTGGTTCACCTACGAAAAGCGGAAAGCAGTTCATTACCGCTGTAACCAAAAACGGAAACTACTTCTATATCATCATTGACCGTGATGATAAGGGCGAGGAAACCGTGCATTTTCTGAATCAGGTGGATGAAGCCGACCTGCTCAAGCTGATGGACGAGGAGGAAGTTGCAGAGTTCACCAAGCCGGTTGAGGAAACAAAGCCAGAAGTGGTTGAAACGGTTCCTGACATTACAGAACCTGCTCCGGAGGAAAAACCGAAATCTAAGAATATGCTCCCAGCGATTCTTACTCTGATTGTGCTTACCTGTGGCGGCGGATTCTTCGTATTCAAGAAAGTCCAGGAAAAGAAGAAGGCACAGGAAGCGGCAAAGCCTGATCCGGATGCAGATTATGTGGACGATGACGAGGACTATGGGTACGATCCGGAGTTTGAAGACGATGACGCAGATAGCTCTGTCGATGAAGATGATAATGAACCTGTGTAAACAGGATGGGTTTGATGCCTGGGCAACCTTCGGGTTGCCTTTACATAGCATCTGCTTTCAAGAAATAAAATATTTTGTGTTTTTGAAAGCGACCTCTTGAATATTCTGTGTGGTAGGTGTGCATACTATTATTTCAGTCATAGTGACTGGAAAATTTGTCTGCCTCATCCCATTGAAATCTCCATCATTTTAGAGTAAAATGAGGTAGATAATTCTGAAATGAGGTAGATAACATGAGAGCTTTTGATTATATAAAAGAGCCAGAAAAGTTGCTTACTCCTGAAATTGTGCAGATGATCGGAAAAATTCATGAGCACAAAGGTAAGCAAGAGCTTTTTTTGGAAGCTAATATTGATGAATTGAAAACCCTTCTTGAAGTCGCTTTGATTCAAAGCACAGGTGCTTCTAACCGTATTGAGGGTATTTATACAACAGATAAGAGATTGGAAGAATTGGTCAGCCAAAAGGCAGAACCAAGAAATCGATCTGAGCAAGAAATCTCAGGTTACCGAGAGGTGCTTTCTACAATCCACGAAAGCTATGAGTATATTGTGCCCAGACCTAATATTATTTTACAGCTTCATCGTGATTTGTATTCCTACGCCGGTTCCGGTGGAGAATATAAAAATGCTGATAATGTAATTGCAGAAACAGATGCAGAAGGTCACCAGAAAGCAAGGTTTATTCCGGTTCCTGCCTTTCAGACTGCGGAAGCTATGGATGAATTGTGCAGACAGTTTTTAGAAGCATGGAATACTGATAAAATTGATAGATTACTTTTGATACCTATGTTTATTCTGGATTTCCTCTGTATCCACCCTTTCAATGACGGAAATGGACGAATGAGCCGTTTACTGTCGCTTCTTTTGTACTATAAGGCAGGATATATTGTAGGAAAATATGTCAGCATGGAAATGTTGATTGAAAAAACAAAGGAAACTTACTATGAAGCATTGCAGGCAAGTTCGACAGGATGGCATGAAAATGAGAACAGCTATGAGCCTTTTGTTAAGTATTATCTGGGTATCATGCTGAAAGCATATAATGAATTTGAAAGCCGTGTAGAACATTTAAAGAACCGCACTCTTTCTAAGCCCGAAAGAATTAAAGCGATGATTGATCAGAAAGTTGGTAAAATCACAAAGAAAGAAATTATGGATGCTCACCCTGATATAAGCAAAACCACGGTGGAACGCACTCTGGCAGATTTAGTTAAGAGTGAGTACATTGCGAAGGTCGGTTCAGGTCCGGCTACAGGATATGTAAAAATCTAAGTCATAAATTATTTATCTACCTCATTTCATATACAGATGAGGTAGATATTTTTACGATGACGGAGATTATAAAACAGAAAATTGTGTCAGGTTGCAAAAATTCTTTCCGAACTTTTTACATAGCAGTCATGCACTACGGTGTGTGGCTGCTTATTTTTTGCGAAAGGAGCAGATGCAAATGAAATTAGTTTTGGCTGAAAAGCCTTCGGTTGCACAGAGTATTGCCAAAGTGTTAGGTGCTGCCAAGCGTGAGGATGGCTACTTAGAGGGAAAAGGATATGTGGTCAGCTGGTGTGTAGGGCATTTGGTGGAGCTGGCACAGCCGGAAGTCTATGATGCGAAGTACAGCAAATGGGCTTATGCAGACCTTCCTATCTTCCCGATGGACTGGCAGTATGAGGTTTCTGCCGGTACGAAAAAACAGTTTGGGATTCTGAAAAAGCTCATGGCCAGAGAAGATGTTGCGAGTCTTGTGTGTGCAACAGATGCCGGTCGTGAGGGCGAGCTGATCTTTCGGTTGGTGTACCACAAAGCCGGGTGCAGAAAGCCGTTTGAGCGGCTTTGGATTTCCTCGATGGAAGATGTAGCAATCAAGGAGGGCTTTGAAAATCTCAGGTCTGGAACGGAATATGATGCTTTGTATGAAGCAGCACTGTGTCGAGAACGAGCCGACTGGATTGTTGGTATTAACGCTACTCGACTTTTTTCGACCCTTTACGGGCAGACCCTGAATGTTGGTCGTGTTATGACCCCTACCCTTGCTATGGCTGTTATGCGAGAAGCTGCCATTTCCGCATTCAAGCCTGAACCGTTCTACACAGTTCAGATTGGATTGGATGGTTTTACGGCTGCAAGCGAACGCTTCAAAACCAAGGCAGCAGCCGAAGCTGTCAAACAAAGCTGTTCGGTGGCAATCGTTCAGAAAGCTGAATGTAAGGAGAAAACAGAAAAGCCGCCTGCGCTCTATGATCTGACCAGTTTACAGAGAGAAGCCAACCGTGTGCTTGGCTACACGGCACAGCAGACCTTGGACTACACGCAGAATCTCTATGAAAAGAAACTGGTCACTTATCCCCGTACCGACAGCAGATTCCTGACGGAAGATATGGCACACAGCCTGCCCGACCTCGTAAAGCTGGCTTTCCACGCATTCCCCGTGGAGGATGTGGATAATATACCCGTTCATGCAGAGCAGGTTGTGAATAACAAAAAGGTCACAGATCACCATGCCATCATTCCGACCAGAGAATTGCAGAAATGCAATCTGAGTGAACTTCCCACGGGTGAACTTGCAATTTTGCAACTGATTTCCAATCGGCTGTGTGTTGCAGTGGGAGATCCACACCGATACGCAGAGACAGTCATTGAACTGGACTGCGGCGGCACAGCGTTCTCAGCAAAGGGCAAAACCATCGTGCAGAACGGATGGAAGGCTCTGATTCATAAGGGTTCTTCGACAAAAAACGACGAAAACGAACAGACACTTCCTGCGGTATCCGTTGGGGACGAGTGGAAGTTGCTTGGTTCTGAAATTAAGGAAGGAAAAACTTCTCCTCCTAAACACTTTACCGAGGATACGCTGCTTTCTGCTATGGAAACAGCCGGTGCAGATGAAATGCCGGAGGATGTCGAGCGAAAAGGTCTGGGAACTCCTGCGACCCGTGCCGGTATCATTGAGAAGCTGGTTCGCATCGGTTTTCTGGAGCGTAAGGGCGATAAGAAAACCAAACACCTGATTCCGACTCACAAGGGTACGGCTCTGGTAACAGTCATGCCAGAACAGATTCAGTCCCCCTCCATGACGGCGGATTGGGAAGAAAAATTGTTGCTCATTGAAAAAGGCGAATATGCCAGCGAGGATTTTATGGACGAGATCAAAGATGTGATTGCCGGTCTGATTCAGAACTATGAAGTGATCCGTGATTCCGAGGTACTGATGTCGAAAGAAGCCAATTCTATCGGTAAATGCCCTCTCTGCGGCAGTGCTGTGGAGGTCAAGTCCAAGGGATACTTCTGTTCTAACAGAAGCTGCAAGTTTGCCCTTTGGAAAAACAATCGCTACTTTGCGAGTATCGGCAAGAGCATGACTTCTGCCACGGCGCAGAAACTGCTCGGTTCCGGCAAGGTAAAGCTCAAGAATTGCAAGTCCGCAAGGACGGGCAACACCTTTGATGCCACCGTCTTTATGGAGGTATCGGAGGATGGCAAAACGAAGTTCAGCATGGAATTTGATAATGGAGGAAAAAGCAAATGACGAATGAGTACAATCCGGATGGAAAGGAAATCCGATTTATCGACAGCCATTATAAGGATTTGTTCCATATCCCCGATGGCAGCTGTGTGCAGATTCACTACCCGGATGAAACGGTTGTGAAGCCCTGCACGTTCATTGACGAGTACCATACGCAGATCGGATACAATGTGTTTCATATCTGCCAGTTTGCAGAGATTATGGAGCGCAACGGCGCAAGCTATATGCCGGAGCCTGAGATTATGGGCGATGAAGCCGCATGGAAGGTTGGAAGGGACAGAATCCTTGCGGTACAGACCTGCGAAGATGGTTACGACTACACCCTATTAGATGAAAACTACAACGAGATTGATGGCGGTCAGGTCGATAACCCTGAACTGTCCATGATCGAAGTCCGCCAGGATATTCTGGAATCCTTTAGATTGGAGCGCCGGGAGCTGCGGGCGATGTTCTATGAGGATGTCATGAAGCAGGCTTTTGAAGTCGGCAGACAGGCGGTGGTGGTCAATGACCCTATCGCAGAGCTTGCTTTTAAGCTCGACCGTTTTGCAGAGAACTTCGACCCCTATGAATATATGGATCAGGTCGATGATGTGCAGGCGCATATCCAAGAAATCAAGGCAGATCTTGCCGCTGGTAATACGGCTCCGTATCGTGAGTTCCTGAATACAGCCATTGAAGAAGCCCGTGAGGAAACTGCGGTTGAGGTTGCCAAAGTGCTGAAAAGTCAGCTGGATAAGATCGACTCTCCGAAGCGTGAGTCGGTCATGGAAAAACTGGCACAGGCCGCAGAAAAAGCTGCGCCTGCCAGTCCCTCTCCCAAACGCAAAGAGCCTGAACGATAAGGAGGACACGGATATGAAAAACGAAAAATGGGATGATGTTCACGGAAATACCACCCCGGATGACAGAATGGTTGCTTTTCTGGAAAGCCCCACGGATTCCTATGCGATTCTTCAGCTGCGGGAAGATGTAGACGATAATATCCCGCTCATGTTTGCAAATTACAGCTACCTTCAGAAGAAAGAAATGGAGCCTGAGATTGACCGTTACGAGGTGGTCTATCACGGCTCCATTTCTGTGTCCGAAGATGTGGATCGTCAGCTGGAAGATTTGTATGTGAAGTTCAATATTGACCACCCGAATGATTTCCGTGGTCACAGTATGTCAGTCAGCGACATCGTGGCCTTAAAGGTAGCCGGTGAGGTATCCTTTCACTATGTAGATTCTGTCGGGTTTCAGAAGCTGGAAAACTTTATGAAGTCCGAAAACTACCTGAAAAACGCAGAGATGGCAATGGAAGATGATTATGGGATGATTGACGGTATCATCAATAACGGAAAAGCGTCCGGATTAGAGGAACGCCCTTCGGTGTTGGAGCAGTTAAAGGAAAAGCCCGTGCCGGATGTTTCCCATAAGCCGCCCAAGAGCCACCCGGAAAGGGAGATTGAATGATGAATTTCACACAAGATGAGCGGAACATGATGATGCTTTACAGCCCTGGCACAAGGTCAGGGCTGTGTGAAGCATTGACACTGATGAAGGAACAGCTTTCGGAGGACGAGTCAGAGCTTTTTGCTTTGGCAGACTCGGTTCTCCGTAAAGTTTCAGCCATGGACGATGCCGCCTTTGAGAAGCTGAACCTTTATCCGGATTGATAGGATTGGAGGGACACAATGAATGCAAAAGAGCGATTTTATTCTGGGTTAGCAAAAGAAACGATTGGGAAAATCACCTCGAACACAGATAACTGGACTTCGTTTTTGAGAACGATGTCCCGCAACTATGAGTTCACCTATCCGGAACAGGTGATGATTTATGCTCAGCGCCCCAATGCGACCTTTTGCAAGCCCTATGAGGACTGGAACGCTGAAAATTACCGCAGATATGTAAAGCGTGGCTCTACCGGTATTGCCCTGTTTGTGATGAACAGGGATAAACCGTATCTGCGCTATGTGTTTGATGTGGCGGATACCGGCGTTCGCCGTTCTTCCCCGGAACTGAAACCGTGGGAGGTGACGCCTGAAAACCGCTCCTATGTCATGGAAGCGATGGAGCGTACCTTCGGTGTTGCCGCTGACGGGGTGCTGGAAGCACAGCTTGAAGATATTGCATCTGTACTGGCAGCTGAGTATTGGGACGATTACAAAAAGCAGTTCCTCGACATCGTTGCCAACAGCTTCCTTGAGGAGTATGATGAACTCAACATCGAAGTAGCTTTCAAAAATGCAGTGGCAAACAGCGTATCCTACACGATGTATTGCCGGTTCGTGGAAAGTCCCGACAACTACTTCGAGCATGAGGATTTCCAGAAGGTGTTTGATTTTAACACCAGACAGAC
>OHRU01001040.1_pt1 | contig 9925 bp, 6 predicted proteins | sample 1578491 | NCBI WGS metagenome assembly OHRU01 (sample SAMEA3879565, study PRJEB24766) | human gut metagenome | biome: human-associated habitat; feature: feces | place: USA | collected 1985/1987 | reverse complement strand
CCGCCAGCCTGCTCGATATCACTCAAAATCAACGTACGTTTCCGCCCCGCACAATCGGGACGACGGTTCATGAAGTCGAGGGCGATATCCAAAGAATTATAATCCGAATTGTAACTGTCGTTAATGAGCGTACAACCCGAACGGCCTTCTTTCACCTCCAGGCGCATGGCCACCGGTTCGAGCACGGCCATCCTTGCGGCAATCGTCTCGGGACTCATCCCCAAATGCAAGCATACGGCCAGGCAGGACACGGAATTGGCCAACGAAGCCTCGTCGATAAAAGGAATAGAACAGGCTGCCTCCTTACCTTTATATATATAGGACACAACCGTCTCTGCCTCCCGCTTTTCCACCGATGCGATATATAAAGGTACATCGCGCTGCTGCCGCGACCATGCAAAGTATTCTCCTTTGAAAGCCGAACGGTTGACGCAACCGGCTACGCACGCATCGTCCATATCGTACACCAAGACTTTGGCATCCTTGAACAACTTCAACTTCTCCATACACTTTTGCTCATACGAAGTGAAATTCTCCTGATGCGCATCGCCCAAGCAAGTAAAAACCCCTATGGTCGGCTGAATCACCGACTGCAAAGCTTCCATCTCTCCCGGCTCGGAAATTCCGGCCTCAAAAAGCCCTACTTCGCTTTTCTCATTCAGGTTCCATACGGACAAAGGCACTCCGATTTGGGAATTGTAGCTCCTCGGCGAACGGGTGACGCGTCTTTCGGGCGACAACAACTGGTAAAGCCACTCCTTGACCACGGTCTTCCCATTGCTTCCGGTTATACCCACCACCGGAATGCCGAAAGCCTCGCGATGACGTTCGGCCAAGCGTTGCAAGGCTTTCAGCGGACTGACCACTTGCAGGAAGTTGGCATCGGGACAAGATGTCATGTCTTCCGGCAAACGACTGACCACAAAAGAGCGTACCCCCCGACGATAAAGTTCGGGAATATAACGGTGCCCGTCGTTGCGACGGCTTTCCAACGCAAAAAACAAAGTATCTTCAGGGAAACACAAAGAACGGCTATCCGTTAGAATCCACCGGACTTCCACTGCTTCGTCGCCCCACAAATGTGCACCGACCAACGAAGCTATTCTTTCTAATGTATAAGACATAATCCTCAATATTTTAGCAGACTTTTCAAATTCTCGTATGCAGATGTCCGGACTAAGTTCGGGTATTTTTCAGTAAGTCGTTCTAACTTTAACATAGTTTGACGCAAGAACTCCCGGTAAGCCGCCGATTCAGGATGTAGCGGACGGTGTGACAAAGCCTTCGCCACAGCCTCCCATTCTGCCATGAAGCTTCGTGTTTCCGCAGGGAAACAGACTTCGGAAAAACGTTCCCAAATATACTCTACCGCCACCTCGGACGGATGCAACATGTCTGCCGCATAAAACCGGTAATCCCTCAATTCGTCCAACACAATCTCGTAAGCCGGAAAATAGAAGCAACGCCCCCCATACGCCCGGCATAACTCGTCCACGGCCAACAACAGCACGGCTTTCCCCAACCGACTGCCGTGAAAACCATATTTGGCATAACGGTAAGGACTGACCGTAAAAACAATTTGCAAGGACGGATTGACCCGCCAAAGAGCCTCCAAAACCTCTCCGAGTTCAGCCTTCGTCCCCTCCACGTCCAACTGCCCTTCCGTAAACCATGCCCCGGGTTGCTTATGGCAATTCGCCCCCGCCCGTTGTCATTCAGACGGTAATAACGGTTCGTACCTAAAGTAAGGAACAGGACTTTCAGCGACCTGAACCGGGCAGCTTCTTCACAGCGCACGTTTTCCAGACAGGCACGGCATTCCTCCCGGTTCTCCGCAGAAAAAAAACTGTCATTCAACCAACTGTGCCACAGTCCTCCCGATTCGAAAAAAATATCTTCGGGCAACGGCTCTCCGGTAGCCATCGCCCTGCACCACGCGGCTATACTCAACGGATTGTACAATACCCCAAACGGGTTAGCATGCGCATCCAGCCCTGACTGCACCATACGCCGGCCGATATGGTCGGCAAAGCAAGAGCCCAACAGGGTAAGCCCGTCTCCGGGATGGATATCCAATCCCTTCATCTCATTTTCTACTGTGGTACGAAACTTCATATCTCACATTCGTTAAATGTCAAAACGGTATTTTTTCTTGCAAAAGTAAGCAAGATATATGAAATTATGCTAATTTTGCATGAACTAAATCAAGCTGATGACAAACAAAAATACATATAACCTTCTGTCGCAAATCAACATACCGGCCGACTTGCGCCGTTTGCCCATAGACAAATTGCCGCAAGTATGCGAGGAATTGCGCCGCGACATCATCGACGAGTTGGCAGACAATCCGGGACATTTCGCTTCCAGCTTAGGTGTCGTGGAACTGACGGTCGCTTTGCATTATGTGTACGACACGCCTTACGACCGCATCGTATGGGATGTGGGGCATCAGGCATACGGCCATAAGATACTGACAGGAAGACGGGAACGTTTCTCTACCAACAGGAAGCTGCACGGGCTGAAACCTTTCCCCTCTCCTTCCGAAAGCGAATACGACACGTTCACCTGCGGACATGCTTCCAATTCCATCTCCGCCGCTTTGGGCATGGCGGTGGCCTCGGCCAATCAGGATGAAAAAAGAAGGCATATCATCGCTGTCATCGGTGACGGTTCGATGAGCGGCGGGTTGGCTTTCGAAGGATTGAACAATGCTTCTTCCACTCCGAACGACATCCTCATCATCCTGAACGACAATAACATGAGCATAGACCGCAGTGTGGGAGGAATGAACCATTATTTCCACCAACTCCACACTAGCAGTCTCTATAACCGCCTACGTTTCGCCGCTTCCCGTAAACTATTCAACTGGGGATGGCTCAACGAAAACCGCCGGAAGCAACTCATCCGTTTCAACAACTCGCTGAAGTCGCTTATCAGCAACCAACAGAATGTATTCGAAGGAATGAACATACGCTACTTCGGCCCTAGCGACGGTCATGACGTCATCGAACTGGTACACACGCTCCGGGTCTTGAAAGACATGAAAGGCCCTAAACTTTTTCATATACACACCGTCAAAGGCAAAGGATTCAAACCGGCGGAGAAAGCGGCTGACATCTGGCACGCACCGGGCAAATTCGACAAGGAAACCGGCAAACGCATACAGACGGACACGAGCAACCTGCCTCCACGTTACCAAGATGTCTTCGGACAGACCTTACTCGAACTGGCCCGGATGAACCCGAAAATCATCGGAGTGACACCTGCCATGCCGTCGGGCTGCTCAATGAATGTCTTGATGAAGGAGATGCCGGACCGGGCCTTCGATGTAGGCATCGCCGAAGGGCATGCCGTCACCTTTTCCGGGGGCATGGCACAAGACGGCCTCATCCCGTTTTGCAACATTTATTCCTCCTTTGCCCAACGAGCCTACGACAACCTCATCCACGACATTGCGATAGAACGCCTTAACATGGTGTTATGTTTAGACCGCGCAGGACTGGTGGGTGAAGACGGTCCCACGCACCATGGCGCATTCGACTTGGCCGCGCTCCGCCCCATCCCCAACCTCATCCTTTCTTCCCCACTCAACGAAAAAGAACTGCGCCTGCTCATGTACACGGCACAGCTCCCCAACCAAGGCCCGTTCGTCATCCGCTACCCACGCGGACGGGGCGTGCTGACCGACTGGCAATGTGATTTTGAAGCCATCGAAGTGGGGAAAGGACAACTTCTCAAAGAAGGAAAGGACATCGCACTGCTTTCGTTAGGCCCCATCGGCAACACGGCGGCAGAGGCCATCCGCCTGTTCGAACAACAACAGGCACAAGAAGGACATCCTCTCACGGTAGCCCACTATGACATGCGTTTCCTCAAGCCGTTGGACGAAAACATCTTACACGAAGTTGGAACGCATTTCTCCCGAATCATCACGATAGAAGACGGAGTCATCTGCGGAGGATTAGGGTCTGCCGTATTAGAATACATGTCCTACCATGACTTCTTCCCTAAAGTAACACGGATGGGACTGCCCGATTATTTCGTAGAACACGGCACGGTGGAACAACTACGGCAAATAGCCGGAATCGACCGGGATGCCATCGTGTCACAACTCCGTTCCATTTCACAAAAGTAAATCATGAAGATTATCATTGCCGGTGCCGGGGCTGTAGGCACACATTTAGCACAACTCTTAGCCAAAGAAAGCCAGAACATCACGTTGATAGACGAAAGCGAAGACAAACTTTCAAAAGTAGCCGACAACGTTGACCTCATGACCCTCAACGTAAAACCGACTTCCATCAGCGGCCTGAAAGAAGCCGGAGCCGCACATGCCGAATTGTTCATCGCCGTCATGCCAGACGAAATGAAAAATATCACCTGCTGCATGTTGGCCCACACCTTGGGGGCGCGGAAAACCGTAGCGCGCATCGACAATGCGGAATACTTGGACGAAGAATACAAAAGCTTTTTCAAGAACATGGGTATCAGTTCCCTCATCTATCCGGAAATACTGGCCGCACGGGATATCATAGAAGGCATCAAACATAGTTGGATAAGGCAGTGGTGGGAAGTGCACGACGGGGCACTCGTCATGTTGGGCATCAAGTTGCGTGAAACCGCAGAAATCCTCAACATCCCGCTGAAGATACTGTGCGGTCCGGACACTTGCTACCATGTCGTGGCAGTCAAACGAGACGACATGACCATCATCCCGAACGGTGATGCCACGCTTCAACTGGGCGACATCGTGTATTTCATGACCACGAAGAAATACATTCCTTACATCCGAAAGATTGTAGGCAAAGAACATTATGAAGACGTGAAAAACGTCATGATCATGGGAGGCGGACGCACGGCCATGCACACCGCCCTGAATGTCCCGGGATACATGGAGGTGAAGATCATAGAAAGCGACCCCGCCCGCTGCAACGAGCTGAACGAGGCTTTAGGAGACAGCGACGTGATGGTCATCAACGGAGACGCACGCGACTCTTCGTTACTGATTACGGAAGGCATACAGCACACCCAAGCTTTCGTGGCCCTGACCGGACAAAGCGAAAGCAACATCCTGGCTTGCCTTACGGCCAAACGGTTGGGAGTGCGGAAAACCGTGGCGCTAATAGATAACCTGGACTATATCTCCATGGCCGAAAGATTGGATATCGGCACCATCATCAACAAAAAGACGATTGCCGCCAGTCATATTTACCAGATGATGTTGGATTCGGACGTTACCAACGTGAAATGCCTGACCGTGGCCGATGCCGACGTGGCTGAATTCGAAGTAAAATCCGGGGCCAAAGTCACCAAGAAACCGGTGAAAGACCTCGGCCTTCCGACGGGAGTAGCCATCGGAGGGTTAGTACGAAACGGCGAAGGCATGCACGTAAACGGATTGACACAAATCCAGGAAGGCGACAGCGTGGTCGTATTCTGCCAAAACATGTTCATCAAGAAGTTGGACAAGTATTTTGCATAGCTCCGGCATCCATGCGGTCCAACAAACGTCGGATGTCCCGTTCAAGCAATTTATAAGGCGGCGCATCCTTAAACCCTACATTCTTCCGCAACATGTCCTCCACGGAATTCTGGCTATGTTGGTAACACGACAATTCGTTTTGCCGCTGCGTGTCGTGCTCGGCCAGATTACGGATTTCACGCTCACGTTCTTTACGCAGCAAAATACAAACAGGATCCAACAAGGGAGAAATCACGTTGTCGAACAAGGTATGCCCCTGAATATACAAATAAGTCGTCTCCGGGGTGACCCCCAAACCTAACAGTTCCGTCTTCAGCATCTCGTAATCTTTCTTCGCCTGTGGGAAGTGGCGTTGCAACCAAGCTATCTTCCGGTTGACCCTCCGCCGCACAAGTTCCAACGTCTGTTCGGGATGGTACACATTAATATCACTGAAACTCACATGATTGCCAAACTCCGTCAAAGTAAACTCCCGGTAATGGTTCCGCCGGTACACCCAAACCGACCATACGAACAACGGCCAGATGAGTTGGGAATATTCCCGCATGAAACTCTCAAAATCCACAATCTGGCGGTCGTTGAGCGTAGCCATTACACAGACACGGTGCAACGTCTCCGCATAACACTGGTAATTCTCGATGGCGTATGCATAAGTATGGAACACAAAAGGGTTCCGGTTAATCAGCCGTGAGGTCGGCGTGGCGCCCTGCAACAAATAATCGTAGTCCGCATCGACGCAGGCTATCATATAATTTCCCAGTTGGGGGCCGAGCTTGTTCGTCAACACCAGTTTTTTCCCTTTGCCCAACGTACTGCGGGAAGGCAACATGATTTCAAAATAACGGCTGTCATCCTCAAAATCATCCAATACGGTCCGCCAGAAAAACACATCGTCGTAACTTTCCACATACGCCACGATTTTCCGCCGTGCCGTTTTGGGTTTCAACCTCTGCGCCGCTCCCAGATACAAAGAAGTCAGGTTCTCAGACAATCTTTTGGCCATAACGCTCCCCTCCCTTCCTCAGAAATTTATTGTGTAATGTCGGTCACTTCCGTCACGGCATCCATCCATCCGTTCATGATCATGGCCGGCGAATGCGTCGTCAGGATGATTTGGACATTCGGATTCAACTGCCGTATCAGCGTAATCAGCCTTTGCTGCCACTCTACATGCAGGCTGATTTCCGGCTCGTCCATGAAAAGCACGTAAGGCTGACGGTCTTCCACCAATACGGTAAGCAGAATCACGAGCATCTGCTTCTCGCCGGAAGAAAGTTTGTAAGGCGAAAGCACCTCGCCGAACTGCTCCAACTGTATTTCATTGCTACTGCGCACGATTTTCTTTCCGGTCTCGCTGAACAGCTCGTCCACCATGTCTTGGAACTGCACACGGGCTTGAGCTGCCTCCTGGGCCTTGGCCTTCGCTTCCGGGTCACCGCTCGTCAGCATGGCAATCATACGATTCCCCACATTGACCTGATAGTCCAGGAAACGCCGCTGCAAGAGATAAAGCTGCCAGTCTAGCTCTGTAGCCACCCTGTCATCCGCTAATTTTTCCAACAAATTGCTGTGGACCAAAGGACGGTCGAAGCTCCGCACCACATCGAACCTTACCGTCACCGCATCCACCGGTTCGTATGTCAGTTTCACATCGGGCTTGTCCGTACAGCTGTCTTTGACCACCTGCAAAAGCCTTAATATCACTTTGTTCAGAATCGTGCTCTTGCCGACCCCGTTCACACCGCTCAGGATATTCACCTTGCGGTCCAATTCCCACACGATATGCTTCTGCCCGCTCCAAAGCGAGTCTATCTCAATACGCCGTATGTATTCACCTATCTTATCCATAGTCTGCGTTTTTCAGAATCCTCTTTATCCAAAGACAGCAAACAGCCAGGCCGAATCCTGTCCTCGCTTCAGCAAAGATAAGTTTTCCCATAGAAAGAAGCAACGGAAAGATGCTAAAATTTGTGATGAAACGACTAACTTTGCAGTCGTTTTTCCGATACGTATAAATTCAAGAAAGATGTATAAAGATAAAAACCTGACAGGCCACCTTTGCATGTTTGCGGCCTGTGCGGCCTGGGGACTGATGTCGCCCTTAGGCAAAGATGCCATGGCGCACGGCATCAGCGGATTGGCATTGGTAAGTTTCCGGGCGGCCGGTGCGGCCTTATGCTTTTGGCTCACTTCCCTTTTCGGCCGCCATAAGGAAGAAGTCGCTCCCCGTGACTTACTGATGTTTTTCTTTGCCGGCATGCTCGCCATCGTGTTCAACCAATGCTGCTTTACGATTGGGCTATCCCTGACATCCCCCGTCAACGCCAGCATCGTCACCACCACACTCCCCATTGTGACCATGATTCTGGCCGCCCTGTTCCTGAAAGAACCGGTCACGAACAAAAAAGTGTTGGGCATCTTCTGTGGTGCCATCGGTGCCCTGCTGCTTATCTTAGGCAACGGACACGCCACCCAAAAAGGCAATGGCAGCCTGACGGGCGACCTGCTGTGCCTTACCGCCCAATGCAGCTTTGCCGTTTACCTGACTATCTTCAAGAAGCTGATACAGAAATACACCGTAGTGACCTGCATGAAATGGATGTTCACCTACGCCACCATCGTCATCCTGCCCTTCACCTACAAGGACCTGGCCATACTGCCATGGGCTGAAATTCCGCCAACCACTTGGTTTGAAACGGCTTTTGTGGTCTTCGTGGCCACTTATTTAGCTTATATCATGATGATGACAGGACAGAAACTGCTACGCCCCACCATCGTGAGCATGTACAACTACGTGCAACCCATCGTAGCCTGTATCGTCAGCGTAGCTACGGGGTTAGGAGTCTTCGGATGGAGTCAAGGGGCAGCCGTCCTTTTGGTTTTCGGAGGCGTATGGTTGGTTACCCAAAGCAAAAGCCGGGCCGACCTGAAATCCGAGCATGCTTCTCCTACCGATCCCAAATCCTAAGCTGCCATGCCTGCATCACCTGTCTTATGGCTCCAACAGCAACGTCGCTTGCTCGAATTGGAATATGAATACGAAAAAACGCAATTCCGCACCCAAACGGAAATAGCCGGCATAACCCGAAAAATCAAACAAGGGCTATGTTGGTACCCGCTTTCCTTTGGAAAGAGTTATTACAACTCGCTCAACCAACTGGTAATAGAAGTAGAACGCACGGAGCATACAGAAGAAGACCATGGCTTCGAGCCGGGCAAACAAGTGTGTTTCTTCACACAAGATGCCTCCGGAGAGCTACGACAGGGCAACCACGGCGGTCGACTGCATTATTTCCACTTTACCGGCACCGTAAGCTTCGTAGACGGCAATACGATGGTGGTAGCCCTGCCGGACACGGAAACCCTTTCGCATTTGAGAGGAAACGACCGCGTCGGTGCGCAACTCTACTTGGACGAAACCACCTACCGCCTGATGTTCGAAGCCTTGGACCGGGTAAGTGCCGCACGGCATGGCCGCTTGGCAGAATTGCGCGACATTTTTCACGGAACGGCCCAGGCCGGTCACTTTACATTCCAACCAGTACGTTTTCCTTGGCTCAATCCCACACAAGAAACCGCAGTCAACGAAGTGTTGCGTGCCAAAGACGTGATGATCGTGCACGGCCCTCCGGGAACAGGCAAGACCACTACCCTTGTGGAAGCCATCTACGAGACGCTCCACCGCGAGAGCCAAGTATTGGTGTGCGCACAAAGTAACATGGCCGTAGACTGGATTTCGGAGAAACTGACCGACCGGGGCGTGGCAGTCCTGCGCATCGGAAACCCTTCTCGCGTGAATGACAAGATGCTGTCGTTCACCTACGAACGGCGTTTCGAAGCACATCCTTCTTACCCCTCGCTCTGGGCCATCCGCAAAGCCATCCGCGACCTGTACGCCCACCGCCCGTCGTCGGGCCGTGAAGCTTTCCACCAAAAGATAGCCCGGCTACGCGACCGGGCAACCGAACTGGAAATCGCCATCAACGAAAGTTTGTTCAACGAAACGCGGGTCATTGCCTGCACGCTGACAGGCAGTGCCAACCGCGTATTAGCAGGAAAAAAGTTCTCAACCTTGTTCATCGACGAAGCCGCCCAAGCCCTCGAAGCGTCCTGTTGGATTGCCATCCAAAAGGCCGGGCGCGTCATCCTGGCCGGTGACCACCGCCAACTTCCTCCCACCGTGAAATGCCCCGAGGCCCTGAAGGGCGGACTGGACCGCACGCTGATGGAAACCATCGCCGCCCGCCAACCTTCCGCTGTCAGCCTGCTCCGCACGCAATACCGCATGAACGATGCCATCATGCACTTCTCTAGCGAATGCTTCTACGACGGGAAGGTGGAAAGTGCCCCGGAAGTGAAATACAGGGGCATTCTGGACTGGGACACGCCAATGGAATGGATAGACACGGCAGACGAGGAACAAACCGCCCCATACCTGACAGA
>OHRU01001031.1_pt1 | contig 9987 bp, 8 predicted proteins | sample 1578491 | NCBI WGS metagenome assembly OHRU01 (sample SAMEA3879565, study PRJEB24766) | human gut metagenome | biome: human-associated habitat; feature: feces | place: USA | collected 1985/1987 | reverse complement strand
CGTAATGAGCACTAGAACCTGAATCTAGCGAGTCTGCCAATTCCACCACTCGCGCGTCACGAACAAGTGAGATTATAGCTCGACTTCCCGGAAATGTCAACCCCCTTTTTTGATAATTTTTTCTTTAACAAAAATGCCCCGTAAACCCGTCCATGCCCGCCTTGACCTGCCGCCAAAAACTTGCTATGATAAAGAAAAAAACTACGCCAAAGGAGCTGCTATGGAAAAACCGCTGACCACCCGCAAACGACAGGCATTGGAGATGCGCTCCCGCATCCAATATGTGGCGCTGGACCTGTTTGACAGGGATGGCTTTGAAAATGTGTCTGTGGAGCAGATCGCGCAGGCTGCCGGCTGCTCCGTGGGTAACATCTACCATTACTTTAAGAGTAAGGACGAGCTGATCATACACGTCACCAGCAGCGTGGACGCCCAGTACGAGGTGCTGGAGCGGGAGTATCTGTCCGATACCACCGTTTCCGCCCGCAGCAAGCTGCTGGATTTTGTAGGCCGTTCTCTGGATATCAGCAGCAAGGACCCCTCCCTGTATCGCAGCTTCATCCACGGGCTGAAGTACCCGGAGCAGGCCATCCTGCGGGACAACGAAACGCGCGTGTACTTCCGCGTCCTGCGGGAGCTGACCGCCGCCTGCCAGCAGGAAGGCAGCATCTCCCCCCAACGGGACGGGCAGGAGCTGGTGGCCGAGCTGGTGGCACTCCACCGCGGTATGCTGTTCGAGTGGCGTATCTACGAGAAGGGCTTTGATCTGGTGACCCGCGGCCGCCGAATGGCTGCCGCCCTGCTGGACGGCTGGCGTCAGCCGGAAAACTGAAAACGAAAGGACTGCAAGTGCTGTTTTGCCCAGCACCGGCAGTCCTTTTTTGTGCGATATGCCAACTTTTCGAAAATCCCCAAATCGCCGTTGACATCGGCAGCCGCCGGTGCCATAATGTGAACAGCTCATTAAATGATTCGGTGAAATTTTGCAATTTCCCGATACTAAATACGAAAAAAGGAGAGAACCGATGAAGATCTTAGTTATCAACCCCGGCGCTACCAGCACGAAGATCGCGGTGTTCGACGAGGAGCAGCAGCTCTACAAGCTGGGGCTTGACCACTCCGCCGAGGAGCTGAATCAGTTCGACCGCGTCATCGATCAGGCGGACTACCGCAAGGCCGCCATTCTGGACGCCATCACCGCCGCCGGCTACAAGCTGGCGGACTTTGACGCGGTGTGCGGCCGCGGCGGCCTGTATCGCCCCATCCCCTCCGGCACCTACGCCGTCAACGACAAGGTCATGCACGATGTAGAGACGGCGCCCTATGGCGAGCATCCGTCCAATCTGGGCGCGTATCTGGCCAAGAAGCTGGGCGATATGGTGGGCATCCCCGCTTTCTTCGTGGATCCGGTCTGCGTGGACGAGATGACTGAGGTGGCCCACTACACCGGCTTTGCCGAGTTCCGCCGCCTGTGCCAGTTCCACGCCCTGAACCACAAGTCCATCGGCCGCAAGGCCGCGCAGGAGCTGGGCAAGGCCTACGAGGACGTAAACCTCATCGTGTGCCATCTGGGCGGCGGCGTCAGCGTAGGCGCCCACCGGCATGGCCGCGTGGTGGATGTGTGCAACGTAAAGGACGAGGGCTCCATGGGTATGGACCGCGCCGGCGGCCTGCCGGTGAACCAGCTTATCGACTACTGCTTCAGCGGCAAGACCAAGGACGAGGTGAAAAAGACGCTGGGCCGCCGGGCCGGTATGCTCTCCTATGTGGGTACCACTGATTTCCGCCAGGTCCGCGCCAGAATGGCGGAGGGCGATGCCAAGGCCGCCGAGGCGTATCAGGCGCTGGTCTACCAGCTGGCCAAGGACATCGGCGCCATGGCCGCCGTGCTGCATTTCGATGTGGATGCCATCGTCTACACCGGCGGCATGGCCTTCGGCGAGACGTTCTGCGACGATATCACCGCCTATGTGGGCAAGATCGCCAAGGTGATCCGCCTGCCCGGTGAGGAGGAGATGCGCGCACTGGCCGAGGGCGCGCTGCGCGTGCTCCACGGGCAGCAGGAGGCCGCGCAGTATTAAATCCGTTTAGAAGTACATGGCAATATAGTCAGGCAGTGAGAAAAAAGAAAGGTGGAAAAAGCTATGAAACATCTGATGTCCGGTAACGAGGCCACCGCACGCGGCGTCTACGAAGCCGGTATCAAGGTCTGTTCCGCTTACCCCGGAACGCCCAGCACGGAAATTCTGGAAAACCTGCCCCAGTACGGCAAGGACGTCTACTGCGAGTGGGCGCCCAACGAGAAGGTGGCCACCGAGGTGGCCTACGGCGCGTCCGTAGCCGGCTCCCGCGCCTTCTGCACCATGAAAATGGTGGGTCTGAACGTGGCGGCGGACCCCCTGTTCACCGCCGGCTACATGGGCGTGGGCGGCGCGTTCATCGTGGTCACCGCCGACGATCCCAGCTGCCATTCCTCCCAGAATGAGCAGGACAACCGCCACTATGCCCGGGCTGCCAAGATCGCCATGGTGGAGCCCAGCGATGCCCAGGAGTGCAAGGACTTTGTGGCCCTGGCCTGCGAGGTGTCCGAGCTGTTCGACACGCCGGTGCTGTACCGCACCACCACCCGGGTCTGCCACTCCAAGGGCCTGGTGGAATTTGGCCAGCGCACGGAGCACACCCATGCGCCCTATGCCCGCAACGTCCGCAAGTTCGTCTGCACCCCGGCTCACGCCTATGCCAACCACCCTCTGGTGGAGGAGCGGCTGGAGAAGCTGCGGGAATACGGCTGCACCCGGGCTCTGGAAAACGGCCTGAACAAGCTGGAGATGGGCGACGGCAGGGTGGGCGTCATCACCGCCTCCATCGCCTATGAATACGCCAAGGAGGTGTTCCCGGAGGGGACGTCCTTCCTGAAGCTGGGCCTGACCTTCCCCCTGCCTATGGACCTGATCCGGGACTTTGCCTCCAAGGTGGAGAAGCTCTACGTCATCGAGGAGCTGGAGCCCTTTATGGAGGACCAGATCAAGGCCGCCGGCATCCCCTGCGTGGGCAAGGAGCTGACGGGCCTTCTGTACGAGCTGAACACCCAGCTGCTGCGCCAGCGGGTGCTGGGCCAGAAGGCGGATTACCGCACCGTGGACGTGGCCCCGGCCAACCGGCCCCCGGCCCTCTGTCCCGGCTGCCCCCACCGGGGATTCTTCTATACCCTGTCCAAGAACAAGAACTATGTGGTCACCGGCGACATCGGCTGCTATACCCTGGGCTGCGCCGCCCCGCTGAACTGCATGGACTCCGTGGTGTGCATGGGCGCGGGCTTCTCCGCCGGCATGGGCATCGCCAAGAGCTTTGAAAAAGAGGGCGTCACCGGCAAGGTGGTGTTCGGCGTGGTGGGCGATTCCACCTTCTTCCACAGCGGCATGACCGGCGCGGCGGAGATCGTGTACAACAAGGGGCGCATGATCCCCTGCGTGCTGGATAACCGCATCACCGGCATGACCGGCCACCAGGACAACCCCGGCACCGGCTATACCCTCCAGGGGGACCCCACCGCACTTCTCAGCGTGGAAAAAATCCTTACGGCCCTAGGCTTTGCCCCGGTGCTGACGGTGGATCCCCAGGACCTGAAGGCCATGAAGGCCGCCGTGGACCAGGCCGTGGCCGCCCTGGACGCCGGGCAGCAGCCCGCCATCGTCACCCGCCGTCCCTGCCTGCTGATCAAGCGGGATAAGTTCCGGAAGGGCATGTGCCGCGTCAATGCCGACAAGTGCCGCAGCTGCCGCAGCTGCCTGAAGGTGGGCTGCCCGGCTATCTCCCTGGAAAACGGCAAGGCCGTCATTGACCGCACCCAGTGCGTGGGCTGCACCGTGTGCGCCCAGGTCTGCCCCTTCGACGCCATCGAAAAGGAGGAAAAGTAACATGTCCAACGTGAAAAGTGCGCTGCTGGTGGGCGTGGGCGGTCAGGGCGCCATCCTGATCTCCAAGATCATGTCCAACGGCTTCATGCAGGCCGGGTTCGACGTGAAGCAGAGCGAGGTACACGGCATGGCCCAGCGTGGCGGCTCCGTGTCCACCCAGGTCCGCTGGGGCGACAAGGTCTACGGCCCCGTGTTCGGCAAGGGTGAGGCGGACATTATGGTGGCCCTGGAGCGGATGGAGGCCGTTCGCTACGCCGAGTTCCTGAAGCCCGACGGCGTGGCCGTCATCAATGACTACGCCATCAAATCCACCACCATCGCCTCCGGTGCCGAGGCCTATCCCGCCGGCTGCATCGAGGCCATGGCCAGGAATTTCAAGACCATCGCCGTACCCGCCAGCGATATCGCCATCGAGCTGGGCAACCCCAAGTGCATGAACGTGGTGCTGTTCGGTGCCATGTGCGACGCGCTGGGCTGCCCGGATATCGACTGGGAGCAGATCGTCGCCGAGACGGTGCCTGCCAAGGTCAAGGAGCTGAACCTGCAGGCGTTCCGCATGGGCCGCGAGGCCGCCCGGAAGGCCGCCGAATAACCCGTATACATCCTGCACACAACAAGAGAGCGCCCCGGCCGCAAGGTCGGGGCGCTCTCTTGTTGTTTCAGGGCTTTATCGCTTGGGACGGAGGCCGGTCATCCCCACCAGCTGGTGTGGATATCCCCGTCCTCCCCGCCGGTGCCGCCGGCGTTGTCCGGCTCGTCGGCATCGTCGTCATCACCGAAGAAGCCGCCCCAGCTGGTGCTGGTCAGCATAAAATCGTCCTCTGCCTCGATGTCCTCGAAGCCCTCCAGCCGCGGACGGGTATAGTCCAGCATGGAGCCGCTGGCAGTGGTGACGGTGCCGTCTTCTTCGACGAAGCTGACGGAATAGATCGGGCTGGTGTGCATATTGCAGTAGGCGGACGGCGCGTTGTCCGCCGCCACCAGCGCCGAGTAGACGCGGCTGCCGCGGCAGTCCTCGGCACAGCTGTCCGTCGCCAGCAAACCGCTGTCGGCGCAGACCTTCACGTAGGTCAGGCCGGAGCAGCTGAAGAAATCCTTGTCCGGCAGATCCGCATGGATGCGGCTCATGACCTTCTGCCACATGGAGGCCGCCGGGTTGCCGCTGGCCACGATGCGCTGGTTGTGGACGTAACCCACCCACACGGCGCAGCTGTAATACGGGGTATAGCCCACGAAATACCGGTCCTGATCGTTGTTGGTGGTACCGGTCTTACCGGCCACGTGCATACCGCTGATCCGGCCTTCATAGCCGGTACCGCCGTTGATGACCTCCTGCAGGAGGCTGTTCATCAACGCGGCGGTGGTGTCCTTCATGGCAACGGAGGCCTTGGCCTCGTTCTCCAGGATCACGTTGCCGTCGGCGTCCTCCACCCGGATGAAGGTGCGGGGCGCGGTGTAGATGCCCTCGTTGGCGAAGGCTGCGAAGGCCGCCGCCATCTCCTCCGTGGTCACGCCCCGGTCAAGACCGCCCAGACCCATGTTGCCCACCTGCTGTGCGTCCTGAGACGTCAGGGTGGTGAAGCCCAGCTTGTTGGTCATAAAGTCGTAGGAGCGGCTGGTGCCGTACTCCTGCACCACGCGGACGGCGCAGGTATTGGTAGACCGGGCGATCGCCGTGTGCAGCGGCGTCAGACCCTTATAGCGGCCGTTGGCGTTCTTGGGATAGACGCTGCCGTTGAGCACCATCACCGGATAGTCGTCGATGGTGGAGGCGCCGTTGATGGTGCCGTCGTCCAGCGCCGGGGCGTACACGGAGATGGGCTTGATGGCGGAGCCGCACTGCCGTGCGGACGTGGCCCAGTTCCAGCCGCGGTCATACTGCTTGACGCCGGCGCCGCCCACCATGGCCACCACATAGCCGGTGTAGGGGTCCACGATGGTCATGCCCACCTGCAGCTGCTCCGTCTCCTTATCGCCGTAGGAATTGGTATAGGTGCTGGTATAGGGCAGGTTGGAGGTATCCGTGCAGACCTCCTCCGCGATCTTCTGATAGTCGGGGTTCTGGGTGGTGTAGATCTTATAGCCCTTGCCGTAGACCATGTTGACACCCTGGTCACCTTGCCGGTCACGGGGTTGGTGGAATCCGTCAGGCCGTACTTCTCCACCAGCGCGGCAGCCACATCCTCGATGACCGCGTCCGTGAAGTAGGACTGGCTGGATGTGGCGGTCTCTGTCTCCTCCTCCGGCTGCTCATCGCCGCCGTCGGTATCGGTGTCATCCTTCTTGTCGGTGTCCACGTCCACGCGGCCGCCCAGAATGGTGTAGCCGTTGGAGAACACCACGTTCTCCTCCTTGGCGGCGTCGTAGGCGGCCTGATCGATCTTGCCCTGCTCCAGCATGGCGCCCAGCACCAGAAGCTGCCGGGTGCGGTTGTTCTCCAGACCCCAATCGGTCTGCAGCGGATCGTACAGCGAGGGGTTGTTGGTAATGGCGATCAGACTGGCGCACTCCGCCAACGACAGCTCCGACACGTCCTTGTTGAAATACTTCAGAGATGCCGTCACCACGCCGTAGCAGCTGTACCCGAAGTACACCTCGTTGAGGTATGCCTCCAGGATCTCGTCCTTTTCGTAGCGCTTCTCCAGCTCCTGCGCGCGGTAGATCTCCATCACCTTGCGCTTCACCGTGTTCTGGTTGTCGCCGGTCACGTTCTTCACCAGCTGCTGGGTGATGGTCGAGCCGCCCTGCACGCTGCCGCCGAAGATGGTGCTGAAGATGGCACGCGCCGTGCCGTGCCAGTCCACGCCCTTGTGGGTGTAAAACCGCTTGTCCTCAATGGCCACCACCGCGTTTTGCAGATCCTTGGGGATCTGCTCCAGATCGGCCCAGATGCGGTTCTCCGAGTCGAGGAACAGCGTGTGGTACATGGTCCACTCGCCGCTGGACGGCTCCTGATAGTACAGCTCCGTGGAGACCTTCGTCTCAAATTCGTCCAGATAGACCTCTACACGACCCCGCATACTGCTGTTGATGTAGGCGGAAAAAATACCGGCGAAGATAGCGGCAGTCAGTACAAAGACCAGCAGGATCGTCCCGATGACGCGGCCGGCTGTACCCAAACCGCGGCGGCGGGGCCGTCTGCGCTCCTGCCCGTTGTTCTCTATCTGTCTGGCGCTCTGCTGCGTCCGATCGGCCCGATCGGCTGCCTGTCTGCGTTTTTTCATCACAGGGCACCTTCCTTTCTCTGTTATTCAGCAGGAAATCGGAGCTTCCCCAAGGGAATTCCATAAAAACCCACTATAAAAGTTATTTTACCATAGCTGTCAACTCCTCAAAACCTGCCAATTACGGAAAAAATTATATCCATACAATATTAAATCCATTCATTTTCTCTATTTTGCAGCATTTTCAGTCCGTCAGCGCCGGAAATATCGCGCCATTTGCACTTGCATTTTTCCGCCGAACCCGTTATAGTGTACTCACCCCGGCAGGGGCACCACAACGAAGGAGGATCTCCCATGAGCGAGGAATTCGGCCCCAATTTCATCACACTGACCGATGAGGACGGCAACGAGATCGAATTGGAATATGTGGACGCCATTGAGGTGGACGGCCAGACGTATATGGCATTTTTCCCCACGGTAGACGAGGATGAGGACGAGGCCAAGGCGGAGGAATTCGGTCTGGTCATTCTGAAGTCCATCACGGAGAACGGCGAGGAGCTGCTGAGCACGCTGGACAGCGACGAGGAGCTGGATCGCGTCTACGACCTGTTCATGGAGCAGCTGATGGACGACGAGGACGGCGAGGACTGAGAAGCAGCCGCTTTTCACCGTTCGCTCCCGCCTGCACCTGACAGGCGGCACAGCGGCACAACACGCAGAGTCCGGCGGACACGGTACGCCGCGTCCGCCCTCAGCGATGGGCAGCGGTCTTTTTTTATCCTGACATTGGTTATAGGGGACGTCGGATCAACAGATGGTTTGCAGGCCTCCCGGCTGCATCGTGCGGCTGGAAGTTGGAAGCAGTAAAGTCAGTTGGAGACGACCCACCTGCGAGTTGTGCAGGTTATAACGCGGCCGCTGCCCATCGCTGAGCGCCCCTCCGCCGAAAGGCGGAGGGGCGCTTTTCTCTCTTTTCCCCACAAACTGGGCCATTTTCCGGTAAGGCGCCTGTTTCTTTCCGGAAGATTCATAAATTCCCGGCAGTTTCCCCTTGCAGAACCGTCTAATATCCGGTATAATAATCAGGCATTTTATCACCAAGGGCGTATTATGCCCGTTTTTGAGAGGAATGAAACAAATGAGCGCATCAAGAGAAAAGAAGAACCGCCAGGATCTGGCCAGCCAGGGTATCAAGGACCCCAAGGCCATCCGTGAGGCGGAGGAGAAGGCCAAGCTGCGCAAGGCCAACCGTCTGTACGGTACCATCGCCGTGGTTTTCGTGGTGGTGGCCGCTTTGCTGCTGGTGGTGAAGTCCGGTGTCCTGTACCGTGACCCCGACGCCGTCACCATCGACGGTCAGAATTACACCGTGGCACAGGTGAACTACTACTACCGCGGTCTGGCGAACAACATCGCACAGGCCGGCTACTACGGTCTGGATAACTCCAAGCCCCTGACCGGCCAGGTCATGAACGACACCGCCAAAATGCTGCTGCAGGTCACCGACGAGGACGAGGTCACCTGGGATCAGTTCCTGAAGGAGTACGCTGTCAAGCAGCTGTCCCTCCGCGCCATGGTCGTCAAGGAGGCTGAGGCCAACGGCATGGGCGCCGATGACGCGATAAAGGCCGAGGTGCAGGAGACCATCAGCGGCCTGAAGGAGTCCCTCAAGCCCGAGGGCTACTCCCTCAAGTCCTATCTGAAGCTGGCCTACGGGCAGGGCATGACGCCCAGCCTGTTTGAGGAGATGCTGACCGCCGACGAGGTCACCTCCCACTATATGCAGCACTACGAGGAGAGCCTGACCTACACCGTCGACGAGCTGGAGGCGGACTATCAGGAGCATCCCGCCACCTTCAACGTGGCCTCCTATGAGTATATCTACTTCAAGGGCAGCGCCCCCTCTACCACCGACGCCGACGGCAACACCGTCCAGCCCACGGAGGAGGAGTCCGCCGCCGCCAAGAACGCTGCCGCCGCTGCTGCCAAGGCTGCGCTGGAGCGCTATCAGAACGGTGAGAGCCTGGCCGAGATCTCCGAGGATTTCAAGGATCTGGGCAGCTACAGCAGCGTGGACGCCGGCTCCAACAACGGCTCCGCCATGAGCGCGTGGGTGTTCGACAGCGCCCGCACCGCCGGTGAGGGCGCCGTTGTGGAGGATGACCCCAACAGCTATCTGGTGGTCTTCCACTCCATCGGCCGCGAGGAGTACAACACCGTGGACGTGCGTCACATCCTGTTCCGTGTGGACAGCTCCTCTCTGGACAAGGACTCCGAGACCTATGACGCCGACCTGCAGGCGCTGAAGGACGGCGCCAAGGCCAAGGCCGAGGACGCGCTGGCACAGTGGCAGGCCACCGCCGGCACGGAGGATGCCTTCGCCGCGCTGGCCAACGAGCTCAGTGATGACGGCGGCTCCAACACCAAGGGCGGCCTGTACACCAAGATCACCAAGGGCCAGATGGTCACCGAGTTCAATGACTGGTGCTTCGATCCCGCCCGCAAGACCGGCGACACCGGCATCGTCTATAACGAGGGCAGCTACACCGGCTATCACGTCATGTACTTCGTGGGACAGGACGTGCCCGCGTGGCAGGTGGCCGTGGAGAACCACAAGGCCAGCGAGGATTACAACGCCTGGACGGAGTCTCTGATCGAGCAGGCCAACACCCAGGAGCTGGACGGCATGAAGGACGTCGGCTGACACCATGAACGAGGCGTTTCTGCGCACGCAGATGCTGCTGGGCGCTGACGCGCTGGACAAGCTCTCCCGCTGCCATGTGATCGTGTTCGGTCTGGGCGGCGTGGGCAGCTATGCCGCCGAGTGTCTGGCCCGCGCCGGAGTTGGAGCGCTGACCCTGGTGGATAGCGACGTGGTATCTCTCACCAATATCAACCGCCAGCTG
>OHRU01001027.1_pt1 | contig 10038 bp, 9 predicted proteins | sample 1578491 | NCBI WGS metagenome assembly OHRU01 (sample SAMEA3879565, study PRJEB24766) | human gut metagenome | biome: human-associated habitat; feature: feces | place: USA | collected 1985/1987 | reverse complement strand
TATGACAGTTTTTCAGGACTTCATTATAATTTCTCAAATCAGACACTGGTAAAATATTTGCCATATTCTTTCAGCTCCTTCCTTTGATTTAAATTGTTTCTGCTACTTCTATTATACACAAAAAGCTGTAAAATTCAACGTAGATTTTTACAGCTTTTCTATCTCTATATATTTTTTACAACCTATTTTAAATGTTCCTCAAAAATTGATTCGAGTTCCTTATTCCCTCTCAAGAATTCATACTCTTTCTTATTTTCAATTTCCGAATACAATTCACGAACAAAATTTTTTCCAACTCCTGAAAAGGCTTATCCCTGTGCAGTATCTTCATACCTGTAATACAAAGGGGATTGTGTCATATTCCAAGGCTTCTGTGATTCGCTTAATAATTGCTTAATTAATTGAACACATTTTTCTACGTTTTTTCGATATCCAGCAATCAGCAGATATGGCACTGTGTTGCCGTAATTCCATAGTCCAAACAACGATATCATGTGATCTGTAATCTCAGCAATTTTCTCTGCTTTATCATGATTTCCTGTCTCTTCTTCCATTTCTATTAACTTATACAAGTAGCTTTGGACATTGATAACTGCCTGTAGCAATTTTCCCTCCAAGAATAACGCAGCAGTATCTGTTCCTTCCTGATGTGCTAGTACACTTGTTTTCATAATCGTTGCATCAATTACAGTATCAGGAATTTTTTTCAAAAGGACATTTGCTTCTTCATATTTCTCCATTTGGACATATTTTGTTGCAAGTATAAAAACACTTGAATTTCTCACTCTTTCATCCTGACTATCTGCTGTTCGTTCCAGCCACTCAATAATAGCTGTATTATATTCCATTCGTTCTTCGTCATTAAGATCTGACAAAGTCAAAGATGCGTTCAGAACAGTTGCGATCTTATAAATTAATAAGTCGCAATGAGGATACTCCTGTATTTTACGAGATGCCATCTCGAAAGCCTCTGTAAAGCTGTCCAATGAAACTTCCGAAAGTTCATTCACAAATAATCCAATCTCTTTTTCGGTCAATTCTTCACGAAACGAAAACAATTCATTCATATCAATTTTCAATAATCGTGCCAAAGCTGGAAGTAATGAGATATCCGGATATGTATTTCCCGTCTCCCTTAATTAAAGATATTGTTGGGTAAAAAAGAAAGGTCAGTCGATTTTGCCGATGAAGCGGTAGTAGATTTCTACTTCCTGCTCACGGCTTCCGTCCTCGCCCTTGACAGCTTCGTGGACGGTTATTTTTTCAATTAGAGTGTTCAGAAGTTCGGCGGTCAGCTCCACAGGGTTGACATACTGTTTCATCAGGGCAATCCACTTTTCAGCATCCGCTGCGGTCTGTACGGCGGCTTCCATCGTTTCGTGAAGCTGTCTTATTTTTGTTTCAAGCTCCTTTTGCTCGTTCTGGTACTTCTCGGACAGCATATTGAAGTTATACTCGGTTATGCGTCCGGCAGACCAGTCCTCATACATTTTAGCAAACAGCCCGTCAACCTCGGCTTTACGCTTCTCTGCCTTTTTCAGCTCCGCAGCCTGCTTTTTCTTCGCAGAGTTTCTTTCCCTGTCGCTGGCATTGAGCAGGCGTTTCAGCAGCTTGTCCTCGTCTTTCTGTGCCAGCATAGACCAGTATTGCAGTCTTGCAAGCACATAGGCATACAGTACATCATAGCGGATATAGTGCATGGAACACTGGCGTAATCCCTGCCCGTTCTTGCTGCAATGGTAGTACCCGTATGGGTTCTTATTCTGCTTGTTTTCCCCATAGGCTAAAGACCATCCGCAGTCTGCACATTTTATCAATCCTGCGAAAATCTGTGTCGTACCGTTTCTGCGTTTCCTGCGTCTGCTTGCAATCAGCTCCTGAACTTTTTGGAACACTTCTTCAGAAATGATGGCTTCGTGGGTATTTTCCACACGATACCATTCTTCCTGCGGCTTCCGCACCTTTTTCTTGTTCTTGAATGAAATGTTGCTCTGCTTGTTGTGAATGCTGTGACCGATGTAGGTTTCCTCTTTCAAAATGCTCTTGACCTGTGCTATCGTCCACGCATAGGCTTTTTCTGCGGGCGCACCGGCGTAGATATTGGCGAAAGTCCCGTATCTTTCATAGTTCAGCCAGCCGGGGGTAGGTACTTTTTCCTCCACCAGAATCCGTGTAATGCTGGCGGCTCCACGCCCGTGTACAGCAAGGTCAAAAATCTTCTCTACAATCCAGCGTGTTTCCGGGTCGATCAGAAGATGACCTTTTTTGTCCGGGTCTTTTACATAGCCCAGCGGTGCATAGGCTCCATAGTGTGCGCCATTGGCAAATCTTGTGTGCATGGCAGCCTTGACCTTTTTGCTGGTCTGTCGGGCGTGCATTTCATTCAGGATGTTTAAGAACGGTGCAAGCTCGCTTTCTCCGTTGATGGTGTCCACATTGTCATTGATGGCAATGTAGCGTACTCCCTTGCTGGGGAAATAGATTTCCGTGTACTGACCGGTCAGGATATAGTTTCTTCCCAGACGGGATAAGTCCTTTGTGACAACGCAGTTGATTTTCCCGTCTTCGATGTCATCAATCATCCTTTGGAAACTTGGACGCTCGAAATTTGTCCCACTCCATCCGTCGTCAATGTACTCGTCTACAACGGTCAGCCCATGCTCTGCGGCATACTGTCTAAGCATCATGCGCTGGGTCTGGATACTGCCGCTTTCCCCCTGTAATTCATCGTCACGGCTCAATCTCAAATATAGTGCAGTGTTATAAATCGTTGTATTGTATGGTTGTTTCACGGTTAAAAATCCTCCTTCTAAAAGAAACAACCCACGCTTATACAATACTCGCTGGTACAAGTATATCATAAGCGTGGGCTGATTGACAGTCGTTATTCCGTATTTTTTCAGGAAGCGGCGGCAGCGTGCTGGATCACATCTTCCAGCAGGCTGTCAAGCGGCTTCCCATCCTGTGCGAAATGCTCCGATACCTTGATACGGACTTTCCCCATGACAAAATACTGGGTGCCGTCTTTTTCGGTAAGCAGGGTGCCGCTGTTTTTGTTATTGCTCTCGTTTTTGCTTTTTGCCATAGGCAGTTACCTCCATAAATGAAATATGCCCGACAAGGGAATGTCAGACAGGTGTACAGCCGCAGACTGTCTCCGTGTCAACCAAACCGTGTCAACCGGCAGAAAAGACTTTGAAAACAATCCATAGGCGCTCTATTATTACTTTTTACTTTTTCTTTGATTTCTTGGTTGACATGGTTGACAAAGGAGAGAAATGCCCCAAATATCAGGCTTTTCCCCGTCAACCGGCTGTCAACCAAAGCGTCAACCAAACTGTCAACCGGTGGCTTTTCAGAATGGAAGTTCCATTTGCCGGGCTTCTTCTTCCGTGATTTCCTGAAAACCGTCCCCCTCCGGCGGAGCTTGGTTGACACGCTCCCAGCCTTTTTGAGAACCGTATTTCTTATACCGCTTCGGGCTTTTGTAGGCTACCCAGCCCTGTATGATGCCGCCCGCAATGCCGGTATTCATAATCTCGCAGATTGCCCGTGTCTCCCAGTCTGCCGGGGAATTTAAGTTCCCCAGCGCTTCCTCATAAAGCTGCTTGGAACATACCCTGTCGCCGGTGTAGTCCTCCAAATAGGCGTAGATCATGCCGGCCTGTGTGTCTTCCTGCATAAAGTCCTGCTGGTGGGCGTTCAGGTATCGGTTCATTTCCATGCTGAATGACAGCTTATACTTCCCACTGCGATAAACCGTCATGGCTTCCGCCCACATCTGTTCGATATACGCCCTCGCCGCCGCTTCATCGTCCAGTATGTGAACCTCCGCCCGTTCCGGGTACACCGTCACGGGGAGAAAGCGCCGGTTGCCGGTGCGGTCACGGGGCAAAAAGTCCTGCCGGTTGGTCGTCCCTCCAAATACACATTGCCGCAGCCGGTCTGCCGGATGTGTCTCATACGGCACTTTGTAGGTTTCTTTCTGGCGGCTTAAGAATGACTTGATTTCCTCAATACTCTTGGCGTTGGCTGTGGCAATCATCTCCGACATCTCGATAATCCAATGCCCTTGCAGCTTGCGGTACACATTTTCATCGTCCAGCTTTTTCAAATCGTCTGAAAACCATTCGTCCCTGCCTGCCAGCAGCCGGAAAAAGGTAGATTTCCCGGCTCCCTGACCACCAACCAGACAGAGCATGACCTCAAACTTGCTCCCCGGTCTGAATACCCGCCGGATGGCTCCCATCAGGAACAGTTTCAAGGCTTCATAGGTGTATTCGTCCGTATCGGCTCCCAGAAAGTGATGCAGGGCGTAACGGATGCGCTCTGTGCCGTCCCATTGCAGGCTGTTCAGGTAATCCCTGACTGGATGGTAGCGGTTTTCATTGGCAACAATCTTGATGGCGCTCTGCACCTTTTTCTCGCTGGTAAGCCCGTAATTTTCTTCCAGATACAAAAGCAGGTAGTTCATGTCCATGTCGGTCAGCGTGGTACTGGTGCGCTCCCAGCCCAGCGGCTTCACAATGTCAATCTGCTCCGTCAAAAGGTTCAGGCGCAGCGCCCCGCGAAACAGAGGGTCACGCTGGAACACCGTCAGGCAGTTTCGGATGCTGTTCTTCACGCCGCCTTTCTGCGTCCCCTCTAATGTTTCCCGGATTTCTGCCGGTGTCTGCGCCGGTTCCATTGTGTCCATCGTCCTTTTGACCGCTTCCTGCGTTTCCGGCGGCAAGCTCTGAAATTCGCTGTTCAAGCCGCAACACCTCCTTTCCCTGTGCGGCGATCAATGCCGCTTTTTCTTCTATTTCTCCGTATAACAAAATATCCAAAAGGTATTCTGTGTAGCTTATCCTCTGCAACGCTTCCACAAAAAGAGGATGCCAGATGGCATCCTGCGGCTGTGGGGCGTGTGCTGTTTTCCAATGCTCCAGCAGGCGCAGATAATCGCATAGCACCCGGAAACAATACCGTTCCGTTTCCTGAAATCTCTGCTCCGCTGATTTTTGTCGGGGCTGTGACCTGTTGTGACGCTTCCTATCTGGCGGCGCATTGCCGGATTTCTCATAGGAAACGCCGAAGTCCTCCGCAAGCCTGACCGCAGCTTCCCGTTTCCCCAATCCATGCAGCAAAGCGGCAAAGTCGATCACATCCCCGGAAGCCCCGCAGCCGAAGCAGTAAAAGCGGCTGTCCACTTTCATGCTGGGCGTGCGGTCATTGTGGAATGGACAGCAGACCATGCCGTTTCTCCCCACCCGGATTCCATAGAATGAAGCAGCCTGCCGGGTGGTAACAGACTGTTTCACCGCTTCAAATACATTCAAATGCTCCCTCCATAAAAATACTGGTAGCGGTAAAGCTGCCGGTTATATCATAGCTCCATCTCATGTTTCTTTCTCTGTACTGCCTGTGGCTGCTCCCTCCGGCGCAGTGCGGTATCTACGGCGTTCTGCACCTGCCGTAGCCGTATGACTTCCTCCCGGAGTGGCTTGTGCTGCGGAGACAGTTCGGCATACTCTGTTTTTAACTGTGCGTATTCCTGTTTCCATGCTTTCAGGGCAATGGGTTTTCCGTCCAGTTTTTCTTTCAAAATACGGCGGGCGGCATAAAACAGCCGTAACTCCGCATCGTGGGATGTTTCAAATTTCTCCCTCTGTTTCTTAAACTTGATATTGTTCAATTCCGTATGAACAGGTTTTAGCCGCTGGTAATTCTCGCCCTCCCGTATCAATTCCTGCAATTCCTTTATCCGGGCAGATTTCTTTTTCATGGAGTCGCTTAACGCTTCAAATTCTTCGTTGACAGAGGAAAGACGCTCCTGCAAATCCTCTAATGTGAGCAGCTTGTTTTCCGTCAGATAATTGACGGCTTCGGCAAACTGCTTTAAGTTTCCGGTTCTGGCTTTATTGCTCCATGCCCCTGCGTTGCGCTGGTTGTAATAAGCGATCAACAGGTCGGCAAGGCTCGGTGTCTGCGGTTTGGAAAGTTCTTCTTTTACCTCTGCCATCCAGACAAACAGGGCTTTGATCTTCTTCCTCACATCCTGCATGAGCCGGTTGGTGGCTTTAATCCAGCGGTTCAGTTCCCCTTTCTCGGTGCGGATGCCCTTTGCTTCCATCTGCCGGACATTAGCTCCCTCGTGGACAGTAGGTATCAGGTCAAGCCCCTGCCGCACATAGGAACGGTGGTCGATACGCACATCCAGCCCTTTTTCCTCAAATTTTGTATTAACGGCAGCCGCCCACTGCTCCCGCCAGTGTTCCAGCGTTTCCGGCTCATGCCAGTCTGTTGTATGGACAGCGTTAAACATATAATCGCCGTTTTTATCCCGGATTCGGTTTCCATCTTCATCAAGAAGATATTCCCGACGCTGTTTTTGTCCCCATGTGCCATCCGGGTTCAAAGGGCGCATGGTTGTCATCACATGAAAATGCGGGTTAGGGATGCCGCCGTCCTCTTTCTCCGGGCTGTGAAAAGCAAGGTCGGCAATCATGCCTTTTGTCACAAACTGCTCCTGTACGAACTTCCTCGCCAGCTCCATGTTTTCTTCCAGCGTCAATTCATTCTGCATGGCAATATCAAAGGAATAGGCAAGCTGTGCTTTTGGATGTTTCTCGCAGTTCTCCACAGCATTCCAGAGGGTCGCCCGGTCAAGATATATTTCCGGCGCATGGGGCGGCAGCATGATTTCCGAAGCGATCACGCCGCCCTTTTTGGTGTAGTCGCTGACTTCTCCATAGTAGCTGCTGTAAAGACGCTCCCCGGCTCGATAGGCTGCGCTGGCAATGGCGCTCTGACCGGCGCTGCGCTTGATCTGTGCGATTGAAAAATGATAAAGTGCTATCCTTAGTCACCGCCTTTCTCCTGCCCGGAAATACGGGCGTGGTTCTCTGTGGCAGACCGGATGAAATGCTCCGCCTGCGGCAGATTCAAAATGCTTTCCATGAGGGAATAAAATTCCGCTTCGGATAGCTCCTTTGTCTGTGGTGCAATGCTCTCAATAGCTGCCCCACGGGTAATCAGCCGGTGCGTCCTCTGTTTCCGGGAACCGCTTTCCAGATACGCCTGCCGGTTTTTCAAACGCTGCATTTTCCGTTTTTCCTGTTCCAGCAGGACAGTGGTTTTTTCATATTCCTGCTTCAACTGTTCCAAAGATTTTTCCATGTTCTCACATCCTTTGCTGATAAGATAAAGAAAGACCATCCGCAGACAGTCCGTGTGTCAGTGCTTCTATAAAACCCGATGAAAAGGGAAAACCGCAGAGCGGATTTCTCTTTGCGGCGGGTACACAGGGGATAGCCGCTTTAGCGGCGCAAGGGGGTGTAGCCACCTTGTCGGAGCGAAGCGAACGCAGACCTCGGATTGCTGATTTTATCAGCGGCAGAGGTAAGCTCCGCAGGACGCACGATACATGGTCTTTAGACTATGTATAGAAGTGCGCCCTTAGTTCCTAAGGGATTTTGCCGTTTCCGGCAGTCTTGTCCTTTTTCTTGGAACGCTTGGAAAGATACTTCGGGCAGTCAACCACAACCGCCCGGAAGCTCTGTTTACATTCGTGCTGGCATTTCCGGCACAGTTCGTTGTAAGTGATACGGCTGCGGTCATTTAAGAAGAAAGACCATTCCAACCGCCGCTTGTTACTCATTCTTGCCATAACCGGCTCCTTTCTCCGTTTCTATCTGATGTACGCAGATAGGCTGTTTTGATGTAGCGTCTCGGTATCATTTTTAAGTTTTTTTCCCTCTGTATGCCCCTTTGGAAAGTGCGGCAGTATTGCAAGTCAGGGAATGATACCTCACGCTTATTTGTCGCTTCCCGGTACGGTTTCGGAGCCTTTTGCCATCCATTCAAAGAAAGCAATTTTGCTGACCTTGATAAGTCTGCCCCTGCGGAACGCTGGAAAGCCGGGTGTGTGTACCAGCTCATAGGCGCTCGCTCTTGAAATTCCCATAATCCGCTGAATGTCCGCCACATCCAGAACCAGCGGTAAATCCTCGTAGCTGTTCAATCTCTTTTTATCGTTCATTCTGTTCCTCCCATAAATCAAATAGGTTAAAATGCTTCCTGTTGCCGTTCTCCCCAAAAGCCGTTTTCCTGCCCCATTCCTGCGGTGTTTCCCTGCATTGGTGCGCCGAATGCGTCACTTCTCCTGCCGGTCATATCCCTTTTGGACGGTCATTCACTTGTCAAGGTACTGTGCGGTACGAAATTACCAACCGCAATCATCATAGCGTACTATCCTTGACAAAACAATGATTCTGCGATACCATGAGTGTAACGGATATAACTGAATTATATAATTACCATAAACAAAGGCAGGGGATAGGGATGGAGAATCAGTTTATACGGCATGAGCCATGTTTTGAGAGGATTTTGTTTGTCCTGACGCTGGACAGGAAGAAAATGAAAGAGCGGATTTTGATTGGGGAAGAACAGCAGATCCGCTTCCGTCTGAACGGGAGCCAAAACGCAGAGGTGCTTTGTGATATGACACGCCCACTGGGAACTTTTTTGATAAACTTTGAGCGTGACACGGACAGAGACTGGAACTTATACGGGCTTTCTCCGCTGCGGCAAGCTCTCCACTCCAACCGATGGAAACAGCCGGAGCTGGAGCAGGCGGCAAGCGAATTTCTTTGGGAGAAATATCTTAGCAACGACCCTCTGAAAATGTATGTGGCGTTCCGTATCTGGAACAGCTATCTGCTTGCCAGAGAACCCCGTGACCGTAACGCTGCCTGTGACCGCTTCATGGATAAAATGAGCAGACTGACCGGGGTATTCCAAAACGAAACCATGAGCTTTGACAGGGAGACAGGAAAACCGAAACAATTTCAAGCTGGCAGCCTTTATTTCAAAGGCGCACCGTCAGAAGATACCCGGCTTGACCTCTGGTTCCCGGACAACCGGCGCACAGAAGAATGTGTGTCTGCCTATGCGTCCCTCTACCCGTTGATTACCTATTATCTGAACAGGCTGAATGACTGGGGGCTTTGCTTCCGGCGGTGCAAGGTCTGTGGAAAATATTTTCTGGCAAAGAGCCAGCGGTATGAGCTGTGCAGCGACAAGTGCCGAAAAGCACAGGCGCTTCAAAACAAGCGGGAATTTGACGAGAGGTCAAGAGAAAATAACTATGACCTGCTTTATAAAAATGAATGCCAGAACTGGCGCAACAAAATAAACCGGGTAAAAAATACCGCAGGCTTTCCGGCTGACCGTCTGGAAAAAATACAGGCTTCCTTTTCCGACTTTAAGAAAGAAGCCTTACAGAGAAAAAAGGCTGTAAAAACAGGAACGGCCAGCCCGAAAGAATTTACGGACTGGCTGTATCAGCAGAGTAATGTAATTGTTGAGCTGACCGAGATATGAAAAACTTTCTATCGTCAATTTCGCATTATTGCAATAACAGATTGCTTCTTCCATGAATGGTAATATTATCATCAAACTTTTGGAAGAACTATAAATGTCCGAGGTGCCTTTGATTTCGACAAAAAAACAGGCTGAATTGTTACAAAGCTCGGACATTTCAAAAATTTTTTGAGAAATGGCGAAAAAAGCGGGGCAGCACACGCCGCCCCGCCGATCCCATACGGTTATTCCATCGCCCGCATTTGTTCAATCAGGGATTGCTTTTTCTGTCTGCGGATTGTCCATACAGACAAGATCAGTTCCATTCCGAACAATACCAGAATGAACAGTCCCATTTCCAAAACCGGGAATTTGTAAGGCACTACATTTCCGGCAAAAGCTCCTATACTCATTTTTCTGCAAGCAAAGATGGAAGCCGGAAGCCCAACGATCAGCGTCGCCAATGTTGCAAAGAGCGCATAGCACAGCCCCTCACAGATGTTCATTTTACATAGCTGTTTTTGTGTTAGGCCGATAGAACGCAGAATACTGTTTTCCTGCTTTCGGGCTATCTGGTTAGAGAGTGTCGTATTGATAAGGTTGATAACGCCAAAGAGAAATACCAACCATGAAAGTATCTCCATACTGCCAAACGCAAAAGAATTTGTCATTTCTTCATATTCAATCACTGTA
>OHRU01001024.1_pt1 | contig 10051 bp, 10 predicted proteins | sample 1578491 | NCBI WGS metagenome assembly OHRU01 (sample SAMEA3879565, study PRJEB24766) | human gut metagenome | biome: human-associated habitat; feature: feces | place: USA | collected 1985/1987 | reverse complement strand
GCGCCGATGACCTCCCGCAGGTTGTGGGGCGGGATATTGGTGGCCATACCTACGGCAATGCCGGAGGAACCGTTGACCAGCAGATTGGGGAACCGGCAGGGCAGCACCCGGGGCTCCTTGCGGCTCTCGTCGAAGTTAGGATCCCAGTCCACTGTGTCTTTTTCGATGTCCCGCAGCATTTCGCCTGCAATCTTGGCAAGCCTGGCCTCAGTGTATCGGTAGGCCGCCGGGGGATCGCCATCCACGGAGCCGAAGTTGCCGTGGCCGTCCACCAGCATATAGCGCATGGAGAAATCCTGGGCCAGGCGCACCAGGGCGTCGTACACGGACGCGTCGCCGTGGGGGTGATACCGGCCCAGCACGTCGCCCACGCAGGTGGCGGACTTCTTGAAGGGGCGGTCCGAGGTCAGATTGTCCTCGTACATGGCGTAGAGAATGCGCCGGTGCACGGGCTTCAGTCCGTCCCGCACGTCGGGCAGGGCCCGGCCCACGATCACGGACATGGCGTATTCGATATAGGATTTTTCCATCTCCGGCACCAGGGACCGCTCCACAATGTGCTGGTCCGGGTACCGCAGCTCCTCAGGGTCGTACTGTGGTTTTTTGCTCATATTTTATTCTCCTTGTGGGGATGGTAAAAATCAAAAAATGCATGCATTTTTTGAATCAATAGTCCAGATTCACCGCGTATTTGGCGTTTTTCTCAATGAACTCCTTCCGGGGCTCCACCTTTTCGCCCATCAGCACCGTAAACGTGGCGTCGGCGGCCACGGCGTCGTCCAGGGTGATACGGCGCAGGGTGCGCTTCCCCGGGTCCATGGTGGTCTCCCACAGCTCATGGGGATTCATCTCGCCCAGGCCCTTGAAGCGGCTGATGTCGATCTTCACATTGGGATTCCCCGCCCGCATTTCGGCGGAAATGGTGTCCCGCTCCTCGTCGGTATAGGCAACCCGCTGCTGCTTGCCCCGGGTCAGCTTATACAGAGGGGGCACGGCGGAGTATACATACCCCTCCTCGATCAGGGGCCGCATAAACCGGAAGAAGAAGGTCAGCAGCAGCGTCCGGATATGGGCGCCGTCCACGTCGGCATCGGCCATGATGATGATCTTGTGATACCGCAGCCGGTTCAGGTCCAGCTCGTCGCCGATCCCGGCCCCCAGAGCCGTGATCACCGGCTGAAGCTTGTCGTTGCCGTACACCTTGTCCGCCCGGGCCTTTTCCACGTTCAGCATCTTGCCCCACAGAGGCAGGATGGCCTGGAAGCGGGAGTCCCGTCCCTGAGTAGCAGAGCCGCCTGCGGAGTCGCCCTCCACGATATAGATCTCCGTCAGCTCGGGGTTATTTTCGTTGCAGTCCCGCAGCTTATCTGGCATGGCCGCCCCGCCCAGGGCGGTCTTGCGGCGGATGGATTCCCGGGCCTTTCGGGCAGCCTCCCTGGCCCGGTTGGCGGTCAGGGCCTTGTCCAGAATGGTCCGGGCCACCACCGGGTGCTCCTCCAGATACACGGCCAGCTGGTCGGATACCACGCTGTCCACCAGGGTGCGGATGGAGGCGTTGCCCAGCTTGGCCTTGGTCTGTCCCTCGAACTGGGCCTCCGTCAGCTTCACGGAGATCACGGCGGTGATGCCCTCCCGGACGTCCTCGCCGGAGACCTTGTCTCCCTCCTTGATCATGCCGTATTTCATGCCGTAGGCATTGAGCACCCGGGTCAGGGCCGTTTTGAAGCCCGTCTCATGCATGCCGCCCTCGGGGGTGTGGATGTCATTGGCGAAGGACACCAGCGTCTCATTATAGCTGTCGTTGTATTGCAGCGCCACCTCGGCGGTGCTGTCGCCCTTGGCCCCGGCCAGATAGACGACCTCCTCATGCAGCGCCGTCTTGTTGCGGTTGAGCCAGGTAACAAATTCCCGGATGCCTCCCTCGTAGCACATGGAGTCGCTTTGCTCCTGGCCGGGCCGGGCGTCGGTAATGGTGATACGCAGCCCCGCATTCAGGAACGCCTGCTCCCGCATCCGGGTGTGCAGCGTTTCATAGTCATACACCAGGGTGTCGAACATCTCCGGGTCCGGCTTGAAGGTAACGGCGGTGCCGGTCTGATCGGTGTCGCCCAAAATTTTCATCTCCTGGGTGATCGCTCCCCGGGAGAACTTCATCTCGTAAATTCTGCCGTCCTTCTGAACCTGCACCTCCAGCCATTCGGACAGGGCGTTGACCACGGACGCGCCCACGCCGTGGAGGCCGCCGGATACCTTATAGCCTCCGCCGCCGAACTTACCGCCGGCGTGGAGCACGGTGTATACCACCTCCAGCGCCGGCCGGCCGGTCTGCTTCTGGATGTCCACGGGGATGCCGCGGCCGTTATCGGTAACGGTGATGGTGTCGCCGGGGTTGATGGTAACAGTGATCTCGGTGCAGTATCCGGCCAGTGCCTCGTCAATGGCGTTGTCCACGATCTCATACACCAGATGGTGCAGGCCCGAGGCCGATGTGGAGCCGATATACATGCCGGGCCGCTTGCGCACCGCCTCCAGCCCCTCCAGAACCTGAATTTCCGAGGCGTCATAGGTGGTGTCCACGGCGGTGACTTTTTCCAGTTCGCTCATTGGGTCATCTTTCCTTTCCTTGGGTCTTTCCTGTCATTCCCGGGAACCCGGTGTCTGCCGATCTCCCGGCAATGACAGGGAATTCTTTACTTCTTTTCCGCTCTTTTCACCAGCGTCTGGGTATTCAGCTGGGAAATATATACGATCTGCCGGTGATACGGATGGTCGCACACCAGAAACGACTTGGGAATGTCGTCGCACACCGGCAGCACCACGCCCTCCTGCTCCGCCTGGTCCAGAAACCGCCGGGTCTGAGCGGACTGGGACGTGATATCCAGGTCGAATATGCCGATGATGCGCCGGTCGTTGACCATGACGTTCTGGCCGATATGCAGAAAGCCCATCACAGCACCTTTCCTTCCCGAACGTGATACACCCGGCCGGACAGCAGCGCATCCAGCCGGTCGTTTTCGCAGCAGGTGATGAACACCTGTCCGCCTGCAATGCGGTTGAGCACATACTCCTGCCGCCGGGGGTCCAGCTCCGACAGCACGTCGTCCAGCAGCATCACCGGATACTCTCCGATGGCGGTTTTGTGAATCTCCCGGTCCGCCAGCTTCAGACTCAGGGCTGCGGTGCGCACCTGGCCCTGGGAGCAGAAATGCCGGGCCTCCAGCCCGTTTACCGTCACGGCGATATCATCCTTATGGGGTCCCGACAGACACAGCCGGGAGGCCAGCTCCGCCTGATGATGCTGTGCCTGGTGCTCTGCCAGCGCCGCCGCAATGTCCGCCGCCGGACCCAATGGGTCCTCCACGGTTTTCACGGTCTGATACGACAGAGCCAGCTCCTCCCGTTCCCCGGAGCACTCCCAGTGGGCCCTCTGGGCATGGACGGCCAGGGCCTGCACATACCGGGCCCGATAGCTGATGAGCACCGCTCCCACCTGGCACAGCCGCCGGTCAAAGTCGGGCAGGGTGTCCAGCAGCTGAGGATACTCGTCACTGTCCCGGAGGATGCGGGTCTTGTGTTCATACAGCCGCCCGTATTCTGCCAGGGCCTCGGCATACCGGGGCCGCAGCTGGCACAAGGACATATCCATGAACCGCCGCCGGGCCGCCGCTCCCTCCCGGATGAGAAACAGGTCCTCCGGCGAGAAAAACACCGTGTGCAGCACCTGGGACAGGTCGCCGCCGTTTTTGGCGGCCACACCGTTGACGGTCATCTTCCGCCGCCGTCCTCGGGTCAGCTGAATCTCCGTTTCAAATTTCCGCTCCCGGGACCGGATCTGTCCCACCAGCCTGGCCCTGTCCGTTCCGAAGCCAATAAGCTCCCGATCCGCATGGGTCCGGGGACTGCGGCCGCAGGACAGATACACAATGGCCTCCAGCAGGTTGGTCTTTCCCTGGGCATTGTCTCCATAGATCACGTTGCAGCTTTCATCAAAGGTCAGCTGCTGGCTGTCGTAATTCCGGAAGCCCTCCAGCAGCAGTCCTTCAATCCGCATACTGCACGCCGTAGCGCTGTCCCAGGGCTTCCACCACATCGCCGGGACGAAGCTTCTTGCCCCGCATGGTGCATACCTCCCCGTTGACCAGGACCTCTCCCTCCTGAACCAGCAGCTTGGCCTCGCCGCCGGTGGCCGTAGCCGCCGCCAGCTTCAGCAGATCCTGGAGCTTGATATATTCTGTAGTAATGGTAATGATTTCCATATTGACCTCGTTTTCTCACGCCTTCAGCCGCACCGGCAGCACCATATAAAGGAAGCTCTCCTCCCCATCCACCGGCACCAGCACCGCCGGAGAAATGCTGGTATTCAGCTCCATGGTCACAGCGTCCGCCGGAGCGTAGCGCAGGGCGTCCATCAGATACCGGTTGTTGAATCCGATCTCCAGCCCGTTTCCGTCGCCGTCCAGGGGGCAGATGTCCTTGGCCTCGCCGGCGCCGGTGCGGGCAGACAGCATCACCCGGCCGTTTTCAAAAACGCAGCGCACCGGGCTCTTGAGCTTTTCACTGATGACCACGGACACCCGGTCCAGACTGCCCAGCATGGTTTTGGTGTCCACCGTCAACCGGATGGGATTGTTCCGGGGGATGGCTTTCTTGTAATCCAGGAAATCTCCCTCCAGGCGGCGGCAGATCAGCTGGGTGGCCCCGGCCTCAAACAGCAGGTGCCGCTTGCCCTGAATAATGGTGATCTTTTCGTCGGAATCCTCGCAAATTTTCTCCACTTCGTTCAGAGCGGAGCCGGGTGCCACGAATTTGAACGCGCCTCCCTCGGACCGGTCCAAAGGCTCCCGGCGCAGGGCCAGACGGAACCCGTCCACGGACACCACCGTCAGGTCCTTATCCCCCACCTCGAACAGAGAGCCGGTATGTACCGGGCGGCTTTCATTGGTGGACACGGCGAAGCTGGTCTGGTTGATCATAGCCTTCAGCGTTCCCTGACGAATATCCACGGAAAACTGGTCATCCACCTCAGGAAGTTCCGGGTAATCGTCGGCAGACAGGCCGATGATCTCGAAGCTGGCGTCACCGCAGGTAAGATGAACCGTCAGCTTGTCGTCAGCGTCGAACACAATAACGTCGTCGGGCATCTTGCGGATCATCTCGCCGAACAGACGGGCGCTGAGGACGATACGGCCGGGAGACTGGATCTGAGCGTCCACGCCGGTGCGGATGCCGGTCTGCATGTTGTAGCCGGACAGGGTCAAGGTGTCCCCGCCCTCCAGCAGGATTCCCTCCAGGGCCGGAATGGAGCTTTTGGCGGCCACCGCCCGGGAGGCAGTGTTGACGGCGCCTTGCAGCAGCGCCTTCTCACAGGAAAATCGAAGCATATCGAAGCGTTCCTTTCTTTCAGACTGAAAAGAGACTCCGTTCTCCAAAAGAGAACAAAAGATATCTTTATTTTAGTAACAGACGTCGTAGGGAAAATTTATGTGGAAATCTCCCAAAAGCACTGGGATCACAGAAATTTCTGTCCACACCCCTTTGGGGACAATATCCGGGGGTTTTCCACAGGAAAAGAGAGAAGCAAATACTCCACAGGTTGTCCAGGTGGAATCCACAGGGATATGTGGAAAAGAGATCATTTCTTATTGTTGATGTTGGTGGTGATCTCCTTGACCTTTTCGGCGTAGGCCGGATCGGAGCGCATCTTTTTCTCCACCTGATCCAGCGAGTGAAGCACCGTGGTGTGATCCCGGTCGCCGAACTCCTTGCCGATGTCGTTGAGGGAGAGGTTTGTCATCCGGCGGATCAGATACATGGCCGTTTGCCGGGCTTCCATCAGATCCCGCTTGCGGCCCTGTCCCCGGACCTGCTCCTCATCCACGTCATAATACCGGCAGATGTACTCAACGATCAGGCCTGGCGACGGCACAAACTCATTGTACTTTTTCAGCATATCCTTCACGGCACGGCTGACGGCCTCGCCGTCCACCTGGTTGCCCAGCAGATCCCGATAGGCCAGAAGCTTATTCAGGGCACCCTCGATCTGTCGAACGTTGGCGGTGAGATTTTCCGCGATAAAGCTGCTGATATCGTCGGGCAGCTGCACCCCCAGCAGAGCAGCCTTGTTTTTGATGATGGCCAGTCTCGTCTCGAAGTCCGGGGGGGCCACATCCACCATCAGACCCCATTCAAACCGGGTCTGAAGCCGGTCCTCCAGCTGGGTCATCTCCCGGGGCGGACGGTCCGACGTCAGAACGATCTGCCGCCCGGATTCATACAGGGTGTTGAAAGTATGGAAAAACTCCTCCTGGGTCTGTTTTTTTCCGGCGATGAATTGGATATCGTCCACCAGCAGCAGGGTGGTCTGACGGTATTTCTCCCGGAACTCCGCATTTTTTCCCTCCCGGATGGAGGCGATCAGCTCGTTGGTGAAATCGTCGCCCTTGATGTATACGATGCGGGCATCCGGCTGGCGGGAGCGGACCTGGTGGGCAATGGCATACAGCAGATGGGTCTTGCCCAGGCCGGAGTCGCCATAGATAAACAGGGGGTTATAGTGCTCCGCCGGTTTTTCCGCCACGGCGCGGGCGGCGGCATAGGCCATCTTGTTCTGGGGCCCCACCACATAGGTGCCGAAGGTAAAGGCGTCGGACTCCAGAAGGGAGCCGGGCCGGTCCGGAGCCACCCCGTGATAGGCGGACAGCTGCTGATCGTCCAGGATCTTTACCTCCAGATCCGAGGAAAAAATATCCTTCAGTGCGGCCTTGATGTGGCTCATAAAGCGCGCCTCAATGGTGCTCTTCTTGAAGGCGTTGCTGCAATGCAGCACAAAGGCGGAGTCCTCCATGGTCACCACATCCACCTCGTCGAACCAGGTATTGATGGTGGTCTCGGACAGCTGGGACCTCAGCCGGTCCAGTACGTTTTTCCACACGTCTGCGATTGAATTCAATGAAAGCGCCCCTTTCCCGCTGGTCATGCGATTTTCTCTCTTTGTTTCAGGCAAAAATACACCTCTTATTATATCAAACGGCCCCGGAAAAGTCCACACATATACTAATACTAAGTATAAAAATTTTTCCGGGCTGCTATACAGAAACCGGCAAATATGCGCTATTTTGTGGGAGATATAACAGAATTTCTTGCCCAAAACCGGCGCCCGGCGGCAGAATGCGGCTCTTTCGTGGAAAATGCAGATTTCTGTTGACAGGGGGCCGGAAAATCTGTATAATGTTTACCATGCCGTTTTGCGGCATCCAACCTGTCAACTGCGGCCGCCGGGGACAAGTCCCCTGCCCGCCGTCGAGTATGTGCGGCAGCCTTGTTCTGCCGCCGGATCTTACAAAATGGAGGTGTCATGCAATGTTCCGTACCTATCAGCCCAAGAAGCGCCAGCGCTCCAAGGAGCACGGCTTCCGCAAGAGAATGGCCACCAGCAACGGCCGTAAGGTTCTGGCCCGCCGCCGCGCCAAGGGCCGCGCTCGCCTGACCCATTGAGGTCGCGGAAAGTGCATCGCGCATAAAGGATAGACCAGGGACGGTGGATGGGAAAACTGCCGTCCCTCTTGGCCTATGCTCATTTCAGCCGCCGCGTTGGCGGAGAAGGTGCTTGTTTTCATGGATCCAGCCGTCACGGTAAAAGAGAATTACGAATTCCGCCGCATTTACCGCAAGGGAAAATCGGCGGTTTCGCCGCAGCTGGTGATTTACTGCCAGAGGAACCGCCGGGGCCATAGCCGCCTGGGCGTTTCCGTCAGTACGAAGCTGGGCTGCGCCGTGGTGCGCAACCGCGTCCGGCGCCGCATTCGGGAGATCTACCGGCTGAACAAGGCGAAAATGCTCCCGGGCTACGACCTGATCGTGGTGGCCCGGGTCCGGGCCGTGGAAACGGATTATCAGAAGCTGGACCGCACCTATCTGCGTCTGCTGGAGCAGCTGGACCTGCTGCGGGAGGACCCGTCATGAAGCGGGCCATCCTGCGGATGATCCGCTTTTACCAGACGGCTATGTCTCCCCTGTTTCCGCCCCGCTGCCGCTATATCCCCACCTGCTCGGAATACGCACTGCAGGCGGTGGAGAAATACGGCCCTCTGCGGGGCGGCTTTCTGGCGCTGCGGCGCCTTCTGCGATGCAATCCCTTCCACAAAGGCGGGTATGATCCCGTTCCCTGAAAACCCCGTTTTTCCCACCCAACAAAATACGGAGGAAACTATCCCATGTTTGCAAAGCTCGGATACTATATCTGTGTGCCCTTTGCCTTCCTGACCCGGCTGTTCTACAGCTGGACCGGGTCCTATGGCGTGGCTCTGATCCTGTTCACCCTGGTGGTGAAGCTGGTGCTGCTGCCCTTCCAGCTCAAGAGCAAGAAGAGCATGCTGCGCATGAACCGCATGCAGGGCAAGATCAAGGATATCCAGACCCGCTACGCCAACAACCAGCAGCGTCAGCAGGAGGCCATGCAGGAGCTGTACATGAAAGAGGGCATCAACCCCATGTCCGGCTGCCTGTGGTCCATGATCCCCTTCCCCATCCTGATCGCCCTGTACTATATCATCCGTGTGCCTCTGCGGTATTTTATGAGCCTGTCCGAGTCGGTGATCGCGGAGATCACCACCCTGGCCGGCACCCTGGGCTTCACTGCGGCTGAGGGCAGTCAGGCGTATGAGCAGATTTATCTGGCCAAGTTCATCCACGAGCACTGGGCGGATTTCGCCGGGAAGTTCGACGGCCTCATCGACCTGAACTACAACTTCCTGCACATTGACCTGGCGGCTCAGCCGTCCTCTCTGTTCAGCCAGTTCCCCGGCGGCGGCTGGCCCGTCTGGGGCGCGCTGCTGCTGCCCATCATTTCCGCCGGCATCCAGTTCGCCATGAGCCTCATCACCATGCGCACCAATGGTTCTACCCCCAACGGGTCCGCCAAGACCATGATGTATATGATGCCCCTGATGAGCCTGTGGATGGGCTATATTCTGCCCTCCGCTCTGTGCGTATACTGGATCGCCAACTCCGCCTTCTCCCTGATCCAGGAGCTGACCCTGAATAAGTATTTCAACAAGAAGCTGGACCGCGAGGAGACCGCGAAGGAAAAGGCCGCCCGTGAAAAGCGCTATGCCAAGTACCAGAGGCAGAAGGAGCTGATGGCACAGCAGCAGGCTTCCTACAACGGCGGCAAGAAGCAGAATAACCAGCAGGGCAAGAAAAAGCAGTCCTCTGGCGAGAAGAAAAAGAATCCCGGCACCAACGAAAGTGGCCGCGTGGGCCAGCGTCCCTATGCACGGGGCCGGGCCTACAACGAAAGCCATTACAATGATGACTAAGGAGTTTTGTCTATGAGTTATATCGACGTAACGGGCAAGACCGAGGACGAGGCCATCCGCAAAGCGCTGGAACAGCTGCATATGGACCGCGACGACGTGTCCGTTGAGATTCTGGAGCGGGCCAAAAGCGGCTTTCTGGGCATTGGCAGCAGCCCTGCCCGGGTCCGCGTCACCTATGGCCAGGAGGAGCCGGAGGCTCCCGCCGCGCCGGTCCAGCCGGAAAAGAAGCCGGAGCCCAGACCCCAGCCCAAGCCGGAGCAGCCCAAGACCAGGAAGCCGGAGCCTCCCAAGGCTCCCGTCAAGGCTCCTGAGCCTCCCAAGGCTGCCCAGGCCCCCGCTGCCGCCCCGGAGCAGTCTGTCCTGGACGACAACGCCCGGCGCATTACCGAGTTCCTGACGGGCCTGCTGGAGCATATGGACAGCCCTGCCCAGGTGCAGGTCACGGAGACGGAAAAGGGCCGCTACAGTGTGGTGCTGGAGGGACAGAAGCTGGGCCAGCTGATTGGCCGCCGGGGCGAGACCCTGGACGCTATCCAGCAGCTGACCAACTACGCCGTCAATTCCGGCCGGGAAAAGCGCATCCGCGTCCATGTGGATGCCGAGAATTACCGGGCCAAGCGGGAACAGAGCCTGGAGTCTCTGGCCCGCAAGGTGGCTGCCAAGGTCACCAGGTATCGCCGCAGCGTCACTCTGGAGCCCATGAATGCCTATGAGCGCCATGTGATCCACGCCGC
>OHRU01001018.1_pt1 | contig 10092 bp, 9 predicted proteins | sample 1578491 | NCBI WGS metagenome assembly OHRU01 (sample SAMEA3879565, study PRJEB24766) | human gut metagenome | biome: human-associated habitat; feature: feces | place: USA | collected 1985/1987 | reverse complement strand
CTCTAAGACAAAAACTCGGAGAATGCGGCAATCTTATTAAAACCGTGCGTAATGTAGGATACAAGGCAGGAGAATGATAAATGAAACTAAGAAAAATTCTTTTAAAAAGATTTATAATCACCGCTGGTGTATCCATTCTTTTGACGGCTGTTTTTTCAACAGCCGCTTTCTGGTTTATTTTTTCTTCTTCGGAAAAAACAACATTAAAAGATTATACAAATATAGCCGCAAATCTTTATAATAAAAACAGTAGCTATGAATTGCTGCACGATTTAAGTTCATCACGAATAAGAGTTACATTGCTCGACGGCAACGGAAATGTTCTTTTGGAAAGCGATGACGGCGTTGATGTTACAAAAATGGGAAATCACTCCAATCGTCCCGAATTTATAAATGCAATGAAAAACGGATACGGCGATGACAGCAGAAAATCAGAAACACTCGGCAATGTTACATATTATTATGCTGTAAAAACTTCAAACGGAAATGTTTTGCGATTGTCTGAAACTATGGAAAACGGCTACTCCATTTTTATGCACCTTGTTCCGATTTTGTTTGCCGTAATAATTATTGTATTTATTCTTTGCTGTGTGCTTTCAAAAAGGTCAACGAAAAAAATTATTGCGCCTATAGAAAATCTCGAAAGCAATGTTGACGGCAATCAATATGAAGAATTAAGTTCAATTTCCCGCACCATTTCAAGTCAGCAAAAGCAGATTAACAAGCAGGTTTCACGCTTACAGCTTGAAAAAGACAGAATAGACACGCTTATTCAAAATATGTCCGAGGGCTTTATAATGCTTGATATGGATAAGAATATGCTTATGTGTAATCATTCCGCTTCAAAATATCTCGGCACGGATTCAGAGGGCACTGTTGGCGAAAGTCTTATTTCATTTTCACGCAATGAGGTTTTGTGCGAATGTGTTGACAAGGCTTTCAGCGGTGAACGCAGCAGTAATGAAGGCAATATAAACGGCAGAGTATTGCAGATAATTGCAAGTCCGGTGTATTCCAACAGCGAACAAAAAGGTGTAATCTGTCTTATAATTGATATTTCGGCTAAACGAAAAGCCGAAAAAATGAGGCGTGAATTTACCGCAAATGTTACCCACGAGTTAAAAACTCCGCTCACTTCAATTTCGGGTTATGCGGAAATTATAGAAAGCGGAATTGTTGCACCGGAAGATATTGAAAGATTTGCCGGAAAAATTCATAAAGAATCAGGCAGACTGCTTTCTTTGATTGGCGATATTATAGAGCTTTCCGAACTTGACGAAAACACAAGACCCGTAAATTACGATAAGGTCGATTTGTCGGGACTTTCAAGAGAGGTAGCGGAAGATTTACATACAAATGCAAATAAACACGAGGTTGTCATTAAAGTTAATGCGGAAGATAAAATTTTAATAAACGGCAATCGTAACCAACTTTATGAACTTGTTTATAACCTTTGTGACAATGCGATAAGATATAACCGCAAGGGCGGAAATGTTACCGTTACTGTTAAAAAAGAGGACGAAAACGCCGTTCTCAGTGTTGCGGATACGGGAATCGGTATTCCGTTAAAACATCAAAAACGAGTTTTTGAGCGCTTTTACAGAGTTGACAAAAGCCGTTCTAAAGAAACCGGCGGTACAGGTCTTGGACTTGCAATTGTAAAACATATTGCCGAAAGACATGACGGTACTATTACATTAAAGAGTAATGAAAACGGTACGGTATTTACATTTAAAGTAAAAGCATTGTAAAAATTATAAAATGTACTTTTAGCAAAATTAAATATTAATATTTAATATTACGGCTGCGTCTTGTTTAAGTCTTACTTATAAACAGGGCGCAGTTGTTGTTATATAAAAAACTTTACATAGATTTTACAAATGCAAAATAAAACTTTGACTTAATACTAATATCATTACAAAGGAAAAGGAGAGTTTAGGGATATGGATATTTTTTCGATTCTTCAGCTGCTGAGTGGCTTGGCACTCTTTTTGTATGGTATGAATACAATGGGTGACGGCCTTGAAAAATTCTCGGGCGGTAAACTTGAAAAAACTCTTGAAAAAATGACTAACAATACTTTCAAGGGATTTTTGCTCGGTGCAGCCGTTACAGCTGTTATACAGTCATCATCCGCTACTACGGTTATGGTAGTCGGCTTTGTAAACTCCGGTATTATGAAGCTAAGACAGGCAATAGGAATTATTATGGGTGCTAATGTCGGCACAACAGTTACAGCGTGGATTTTAAGCCTCTCGGGTATTGAGGGCGACAGCGTATTTATGCAGCTGCTTAAACCGACATCTTTTTCTGCTGTTTTCGCTTTTATAGGCATAATTCTTATTATGTTTACAAAGAGCGACAGTAAGAAAAACCTTGCGTCTATTCTTTTGGGATTTGCAATTTTAATGTTCGGTATGGATTCTATGAGTTCTGCGGTAGCACCTCTTTCTAACGATCCTAACTTTGCAAATCTTCTTACAGTCTTTAATAACCCTGTATTCGGTATTATTGCAGGTGCATTGCTCACAGCAATTATCCAGAGTTCAAGCGCATCGGTCGGAATATTGCAGGCACTTTCAAAAACAGGTGCGATTACATACTCAATGGCAATTCCGATTGTAATGGGTCAGAATATAGGTACTTGCGTAACTGCCTTGATTTCTTGTATAGGTGCAAAGAAAAACGCTAAGCGTGCTGCTTTGGTACACCTTTATTTTAATATTATAGGTACACTTGTAATTTGTGCGCTGTTCTACGGTTCAAATTTAATATTCCAATACGGATTCCTGGACGATGTAGTTGCCGAGGCAAATATCGCTGTTATCCATACAGCATTTAACATTGCAGCAACAGCTATGTTACTTCCTTTTACACGCCAGCTTGAAAAACTCGCTTGCCTTACAATTAAGGATACGGAAGAAAGTGAAACACCATTCCTCGACGAGCGTTTCCTCAACACACCTTCACTTGCAACAGACCGTGCTTTAAATGTTACGGAAAAAATGGCAAGACTTTCGGAGGGTACACTTCTCGGCGCACTTGAAATGGTTGGTAATTATAACGAAAAAGCGGCTGACACCCTTTCTGAAAACGAAGACACAATTGATATGTACGAAGATGTAATTTCGACATATCTTGTAAAACTAAGTCAGAAAAATCTTTCTGAAAACGACAGTAAAAGTGTTCAGAGAGTTTTGCACGGTATAGGTGATTTCGAGAGAATCAGCGACCACGCAATGAATATTGTCGGTGCCGCAAAAGAAATTGAGGAGAAAAAAGCGGTTTTCTCCGAAGGGGCTATGGCGGGTCTTCATGTTATGATGGACGCTATAAAAGAGATTATAAATAATGCAACGCTTGCATTTATCAATAACGATGTAAAACTTGCTGCGAAAGTTGAACCTCTTGAACAGGTTATTGACCGCATCAGAGATAAACTTAAAGAGGCTCATGTTAAGCGTCTTACAAACGGCGAATGTACAATAGAACTCGGATTTATTTTCTCTGACCTTATTACAAGTATGGAAAGAGTTTCCGACCATTGTTCAAACATTGCGGTCGGTGTTATTGAAATCAACAACAATGGCTACGATGCACACGAATATTTGCACGAACTTAAAAATTCCGATGATATTCAGTACAACGCAGACTATAAGGAATACAAGAAAAAATATGCACTTCCCGCAGCTGCTTTGAAAAAATAATTTATTTAACCCACAGCAAATTTCAGCTGTGGGTTTTTTATTATGCAGATGACAAAATGCGAATTTTGTGTTATTATATATTATTATGATTATTGTTGAATAGGAGTAGATTAGTTTGGCAAAAGCGGTCCCGCTTTTTAGCGGCAGTAAAGGTAACAGTTATTTTCTGGGTACGGCAACACAGGGCGTGCTGATAGACGCAGGTCGTTCATGCAAACAGATTGAAAATGCATTACTTACAAATTCAATAGATCCACGCATAATAGGTGCGGTATTTATTACCCACGAGCATACAGACCATTGCAGTGCCGTAAAAGTGCTTGCATCACGCTATAATTTTAAGGTGTATGCAAGTCAGGGTACACTTGAGGCGCTTGAAAGGGCAAATCGTCTGGATAAACGCTTTGAAACCGAGGTTATCGAAAACGAAGTTGCGGTAGGCGATATGCTTATTAAAAGAATCGATACTCCGCACGATGCCGCTGAAAGCTGTTGCTACAGTGTTACGCTTGCAGACGGAAAGACTGCCACAATAGCAACTGATATGGGATATATGACCGATGATGTAAGAAATGCCGTTGCACACAGCAATTTTGCGGTTATTGAGTCAAACCACGATGTTGATATGCTGAAAAACGGTCCGTATCCGTTTGTACTCAAAAAGCGAATACTCTCTAAATACGGTCATTTGTCTAATCCCGATTGTGCCGCCGAGCTTGCGGGACTTGTGCAGTCAGGTACTTTAAGACTTATGCTCGGCCACTTAAGTGAGCAAAATAATACTCCGTCAATAGCGCTTAATACAGCTGTAAACGAACTTTCAAAGTACGGAATGAATAGGGGAATAGATTATACTCTCGATGTAGCGCCCGTAGAAACTAATGCTAAATCGGTAATTTTTTAATGGTGAAAGATGATTAGAATAAATATAATTTGTATAGGAAAAATTAAAGAGAAATATTTTACAGACGCAATTTCCGAATACGCAAAACGACTTACTGCCTTTTGTAAATTTGCGGTAGTTGAACTTGCGGAAGAAAAAATAAGAAATAACAATCCGAACGGGGCTGAAATTTCAGAGGTAATTGAGGCAGAGGGAGAAAGAATACTTAAGAAAATCGGTGCAGGTGATTATGCAGTGGCAATGTGCATCGAGGGCAAACAGCTTTCAAGCGAAGAACTTTCTGCAATGCTCGACAATGCGGCAATTACAGGAAAAAGTACGGTGGATTTTATTATCGGCGGAAGTTACGGACTTAGCAATAAGGTGAAAAACAGAGCGGATTTCAAACTTTCTATGAGTAAAATGACATTTCCTCATCAGATGGCAAGAATGGTACTGTCGGAACAGATTTACCGTGCGTTTGAAATTTCTACCAACGGCAAATATCATAAATAGAGGTAAAAGATGGCTTTAGACGGAATTTTTTTAAGATATATAAAACACGAAATAGAAACCGAGGCGCTCGGTGCAAGAGTATCGCAGATTTATCAGCCGAACAGAGATGAACTTGTATTTGCGATGCGTACCTTTAACGGCAATAAAAAACTTTTGCTTTCGGCAAGGGCAAATTCACCGAGGGTGCATTTTTGCGGCAATACACCTGAAAATCCCGCTTCACCGCCTATGTTTTGTATGCTTTTGCGTAAGCGTATCGGCGGCGGAAAGCTGGTTGCGGTTCGTCAACAGGAATGCGACAGAGTGCTGTTCCTTGATTTTGAGTGTGTAAACGAACTTGGTGATACCGTTCTAATAACAGTAGTTTGCGAAATTATGGGAATGTACAGCAATATTATTATTGTGGATTCAAATGGAGTAATTATTGATTCCCTCAAGCGTGTTGACCTGACTATGAGCAGCCGTAGACTTGTGCTTCCAAATATAAAATACGAACTTCCCGAGGCGCAGGATAAACTTTCAATTCTTAAACATTCGGCAGAAGAAATAGCGGAAAAAACAGTTGATTTTGACGGCGAAATGATGCTTAACAAGGCACTGCTAAGGGCAATTCAAGGTGTATCGCCTCTTGTGTGCAGAGAACTTGAGTACAGAGTGGGCGAGGGCACAACTACCCGTATGGATAAACAGCATTATGACAGACTTGTTGATGTGCTCAATAATTTGTATGTAAATGTTAATAAATATGCAGGCAAACCGTGTATGGTTATAAGAGATGACGGCAAGCCGATTGATTTTACATTTACAGATATTGAGCAATACGGAAATTTTGCTCAAATAAAGCATTTTGACACATATTCACAACTTCTTGACAGCTTTTACGAAACCAGAGATTCAAGAGAGAGAATGAGGGTCAAATCTCAAGACCTTACAAAAATGCTTGTTAATTTAAGCGAAAGAATTTCCCGTAAACTTGCAAAGCAAAAGATTGAACTTAAAGAATGTGCAAATCGTGAACAGCTTAGAATAAACGGTGATTTGTTGCAGGCAAATCTCTACCGTATTGAGCGTGGTGCATCTTTTGCGGAAGTGGAAAATTTTTACGATGAAAATATGTCGCTTATCCGCATAAAACTCAATCCTGCAATTTCTCCGGCAGCAAATGCTCAAAAATATTATAAAGATTATCAAAAAGCGAAAAATGCAGAGCATATTTTGACCGAACAGATTGAAAAAGGCAGGTCAGAGCTTGAATACATTGATTCTGTACTTGATACGGTCAGCCGTGCGGAGAGTGAGCGTGAACTTGCGCAGATAAGGGAAGAGCTTACCGAGCAGGGATATTTACGCAAACAAAAGGGTAAGCAAAGACCGCAGGCGGCACTGCCGCCGCTCGAATTTACTTCAAGTGACGGATTTAAAATTTTGGTAGGCAGAAACAATACTCAAAATGATAAACTTACATTAAAAATTGCAAATAAAAATGATATGTGGCTGCACACAAAAGATATTCACGGTTCGCATACAGTTGTTTTTGCGGAAGGCAGAGAAATTAGCGATACCGCAATTTTAGAGGCGGCACAGCTTGCCGCATATTACAGTAAAGCAAGAGAAAGCAGTCAAGTGCCTGTAGATTACACGCTTGTGCGTTATGTAAGCAAGCCAAGCGGTGCAAGACCGGGTATGGTTATTTATGTAAATAACAAAACTGTTTATGTCACACCAAAAGCAAATATTTCCAAATAAAAAACTCGGCAATCTTTACGGTTGCCGAGTTTTTTGCTGTCAGTCAATATAATAAAGATATTTTAAGAACCGTTTTACGGCAAGGAAGGCGGTCTTTTTGCCTTTCAGTCCGACATTTTCAAATAATTTGATTTCTTTCAATACTTGAAAAAATATTTACAGTGTGCTAAAATATTCTTGTAAATTTGGACAAGGAAGTTCGGTAGGACTTTCTTGTCTTTTTTATTGGAGGTAATAGGTATGAAAAAGCCGTTAATAGGTGTTGTTCCGCTTTGGGACTCTGAAAAAAACTGCTATTGGATGTTGCCAAACTATATGCAAGGAATTGAAAAATCGGGCGGTATTCCCGTTATGTTGCCTTTAACCGAGGATGAAGAGATTATAAAACAGCTTGTAAATACTTGTGACGGATTTCTTTTTACAGGCGGACAGGATGTTGACCCGAAAATTTATAATGAAGTGAGAACAAAGCAGTGCGGAGAAAGCTGTACGCAAAGAGATAATATGGAAACAGAACTTTTTTGTCTGGCTTATGAAAAAGACAAGTCAATCTTAGGCATTTGCCGTGGCATACAGTTTATTAATGCTGTTATGCGTGGTACGCTGTATCGGGATTTACAAACAGAGCATCCTACCTATACCGTGCATCATCAGCCCCACCCGTATGATAAACCTATTCACAGTGTAAAAATAATGAAAAATTCGCCTTTACATAAATTATTGAATACAGATGCCTTAGAGGTTACAAGCCTGCACCATCAGGCAGTAAAAGATATTGCACCGAATCTTGAGTGTATGGCGGTTTCGGAGGACGGACTTATAGAGGCGCTGTTTGCACCCGACAAAAAATTTGTATGGGCGGTGCAGTGGCACCCGGAGTATTCTTTCTTTACAGATGAAAACAGCAGAAAAATATTTAAAAAATTTACAGACAGTGTTAGTTGATTACCTAAATATATTTCAAAGCCTTGCCTTGTGCAGGGCTTTTTTACTGCCCAAAACTTTACAATTTTTTACAAGAGTGATAAAAGAATATGACTGTATTATAAAATTACGGTGTTAGAATATCGTCAGAAAAGGGGAAGAAAAATGGAAGATAAAAGTAAAAATTTAAAAGTTTTGGTAATTGTTCTTATTGCGGTTATAGCAATTTTTGCGGCAGTAGGCATTACTATGGGTGTGTTGCTGATGAATAACAACAGCTCACAAACACAGGATACGGCAAAGCAGCAGGGCGTTGTGTTTGACAGTGACGCATCGCATTACGAACAGGAAGTTTCAAATGCGGACGGCGCTGAACAGGGAATTAAAATTCCGGGTTATCCCGATATGACAATCTCAAGTGAAAGCACAGACTTTCCTATCACTCTTTTAAATCCCGAGGAAAATCCGTGTAATTTTAAATTTACGCTTTCTTTGCAGGAAACAGGTGAAACACTTTGCACTACAGACCTTGTAAAACCGGGTGATGCAATTAAGGGCGTAACTCTTGACAAACCGATTGAAAAAGGTACATACACTTTAATAATTAATATTTCAACATATTCTGTTGACAGCAATTCACAAATGAACGGCGCACAGGTTAAGAGTACGCTTACAGTCGAATAACAATAATCCCTTATGGGTTTATCATATATAAACAGCCGTCAATTTGGCGGCAAGGACATTAGAATTTGAAAATCTAAGGAGAAGAGAATTTATGAAAATCAATGCAAAAAGAATTACAGCAGTATTAATGGTAGCAACTATGAGCGTATGCGCTACAACAGCAGCATTTGCGGCATCAACAACAGACACCCCGATTGTTGACGAAAACCACGCAACAGCAGACTTCCAGCAGAAAATTACATATTCAAAAAGTGAATCGGAAATCGTACCCGCTTACACTGTTTCTATCCCTCTCACAGCAGAACTTCAAAAAGAATCATCAACACTTTCATATTCACTTGCACTTGAAAATGATACAGCCTTTGTTCCAAACGGCAAAAAAGTAAGCGTAAAGATTGAGAGCGCAGGTTACTCCGGCAATCTTCACACTCTTGCAGTATGGGATTCAAGAAATCTTCAGGAGGCTGAATATGTAATCTACAATTCAGACGCTTTTGCAAATCCTACTTACTACACAATCGGTGACGAGATTGCTTCTTGGGACGGCTCAAACTTCGGTACAATCACAAGAAAAATCAAACTTAAAGACTACTATAGCGTAGGTGCCGGCAACTATAACGGTGTAATTAACTACACAGTATCTCTTGAGGACAAATAAGATAAATAAAACTCGAGGTTAATTATGAAAAAAACCGTTATTACCGTAGTTTTAGCTTTATGTGTTATTTCGACATTTTGCTGCGCATATGCAGCGGCTGCCGAAAGTGCAAAAACAGATGTAATTCTTACAATCGAAGAAACAACCACACAATTCACTACAGTTCAGACTGCAGCACAAACAACAGAAAGTCAAAACACAGTTGTAGAAAATGATACTAACACAATCAAAACAGGCGCAATTGTAAGTTACACAACTGTTGTAACAGTATTTTTAATGCTCACAGCGACGGTATCATTTTTCTGGTTCTATAAAAAGAAAAGATTATTATGTAAGGAGTAACAATATGAAGAAGTTTTTATCAATCGCAACAGCACTTGCTATGATTACAGTAACAGCCATATCGGTTTCGGCAGCAGAGGTCACACCTCAGACAGAAGAAAATGCAAGCACTTCTTTCTCTTACGAGTATAAATTTGACCCGTCATACACAGTAACAATTCCTTCACAGGTAACTCTTACAACAGAGGGTACACCTGTAGAAATAAAAGCTGAAAATGTCGCAAATCTTGACGGAAAAAAGGTATCGGTTACTATTGCAGGTACGGATTATTTCAGAAATCAGATGGTACTTCAAGGCGAAAGCGATAAAGCGGCAAAGCCTACACTTCGTTATCAGTTTATTATGCCTGATGAAAGCGTTGTGGAAACCACGGGAGGTAAGGATCAGGTCAACGGTGTAGAGCTTGCTTCCTTTACCGAGGACGGCTCAACAACATTTACGGTAAAGCCTGTTCTCAACAATCCGTCAACACCAAAGGGTGTTAAGTATTCGGGTACAATGACTTATGCTGTAGCTCTTACCGACGCTGAATAATTTACCTACACGCTGAAAAAGTTATCTAAACTTTTCCTTCCCTTACAGCAGATCGTTACACTACAGTAGCGGTCTGTTTTTATTTATAATATCTTTA
>OHRU01001017.1_pt1 | contig 10093 bp, 15 predicted proteins | sample 1578491 | NCBI WGS metagenome assembly OHRU01 (sample SAMEA3879565, study PRJEB24766) | human gut metagenome | biome: human-associated habitat; feature: feces | place: USA | collected 1985/1987 | reverse complement strand
GCCTGCCGGATGATCTCGGCCACTAGGGCCAATACAACTGCCAATACCACCAGCAGACTAACTCCTAATACAGCTGTGATCAGACTGTTTGTCCACATGTTGTCACCTCCTCTCTTATCCAGCTGGCTGGAATAACAGCCCCTCATGCTTGCATCTGATTAGCGCCTCCACATATATGTTGTATATGTATCGACGGCCACCCGGTCTCTTGAGCGCCACACAGTATGGGCATCTGCCCTGCTGGGCCATGATACGGATATGCTGGGCATTGATCCCGCCACCGAGATACTTAGCTGCGTCCTCTGGCTTCGGGCGTCTTAGTGCTCTTAGTTCTTGCTCTGTCATTGGTCTCACTCCTTTCACCGCTCCTTCGATGTAATGGATACCCTATATGATGTTGCAAAAGCCTTTGGAATTAAAGTGTACATCACCGGTGGATTTGAGCTTAATAATGCAGCCATAATTTATATGGAAAACAGATTCCCCGGAAAAGTAAAAGACGTATTGTTAATGCTTTCTCAATTTATCCCTTGATTCGATCCAATCTAGTAGTTCTTTGGGTTTATCCACCTGAAAATCATCACAAAATTTGTCAAGTGCGGACATCCACGCATCCTTTATCTGAGTTGTCGCCACTTTGCCGTCTTCGAGTTGCCTCTCGAGGGCGGCAATTCTTTTTTCATGGTCTTCCAGTCGTTTATTCATCCTCGCCCTTCCTTTCTTTTAGCTGGCTTGATTGGAATCATCAGTTTGAAACAAGTATTCAAGCGCTACTCCTGGGAAAAAATGATCTCGAATTTTCTTTACTTCCGCGTAAGTAAATCCTGTCACGCCGGTGGTTTTGTTACGAAATGTTTTTTCGGAGCATCCTAATAGAGTAATAATGTCCCACTGAGATACTCCATAGCGTTTCATTTCTTCAAATAATACTTTCATCTTGTCACCCCCTTACCGAATTCGGTAATCTGTATTTTTATGATACAACCTTTTACGGTAATTGTCAAGCCTAAAACAGAAAATATTTTATATTATTTGGTAAAAATCTTCTTGACATTATACCTTAGTAGGTGTACTATTTAAATATCCGATGCAATAAGCTAGCACCTATATTGTATCCGATTTGCCCGGGAAAATCAAGTCCCGGGCATTGCTATGCCCAAAAATAGGAGGATACAATTGTGGGACGGCGAAAAACAATCAAAAGAGAAAACGGCACGGGGTCTGTCTATAAGCGGTCAGACATCAAAAAGCGTCCATGGGTCGCTGTGATACCTGCCACATACGATCAGGATGGCAACCCTAAGAGACAAGTCATCGGGCATTATGCAACGGCGCAAGAGGCTAAGGATGCATTAGATGAGTATAGACGCAACCCTACCACCAAAATTAACATCACATTGGATCAATTGCACAATGAGTGGGTAGTCATAGCATACCGATCTATCACCAAGGCCACAAGGGATAACTACGACGCCGCGTGGCTCAAGCTAGAGCCTCTATATCCCCTCAAATTTAGGGAGATACGCACGTCTCAAATGCAGCAAATAATTGATAAATACTGCGAACCGTGGGAGGATAAAAACGGCAAAGAGCATCCACCAATGTCACAGTCATCCTTATCCAAAATTAAAGCACTGTTGACACAGCTATACAGGTACGGCATGGAAAATGATATTGTCAACAAGAACTATGCGTCATTCCTTTCGTTGCCAAAGCAGAAACAGAAAAAGAAGGATTGTTTCACAGATCTGGAATTTGCAAAGATAGAACACGCTGCCGGGGTCATCCCGTATGCAGACGTAATATTGATGATGTGTTATACCGGATTTCGCATATCGGAGTTTCTGGAGCTTACGCCGGAAAGTTATGATCGTGCAGCCGGGGGCTTGATCGGTGGGAAAAAGACGGAAGCCGGCACAGACCGATTTGTACCGGTACATCCTAAAATTCAAAAATGGTTGGATGCTTGGACAGCCAAAGGCGGCCAGACTATTATCTGCAAGGATGATGGTGCACCGTACTCAGCAGATTATTTCCGCCGGCGTGTATATTATCCTACTCTGGATGCAATCGGTGTGCGTCGGCTTACCCCTCATGCCACAAGGCATACGTTCGCCACCCGCATGGCGGCGGCAGGCGTTAGGCCAGAGGATCTACAGGCTATTATTGGCCACGAGGATTACGAGGTGACAGCGTCAACATATATCCATCAGAGCAAGCACACACTTATAGATGCTGTACTTAAGATGGGTTAATGTTAGTTGCACTCGTTGCTACGGGGTTGCTACGGAACACCCCTGCAACCCCCATAAAATGGGCATCCCGCTTTGAATGGCATTCAAGAGGTCAGCGGTTCGATCCCGCTTATCTCCACCAACAAAGAGACCACGAGAAGCCTAGTAAAATGGGCATTCGCGTGGTCTCTTTGTTTTTACCCGCGTAAAAAATAATTTGCGGTTTTGCGTCGCTTTTTTCGGCGCGTTGCTACGGGGTTGCTACGTATATTTTCGCCAATTTTTCCCGTGAGAAATTACCACGTCCACAGCGCACACATAGATGATATAATCACCCGCTGAGGTGATTGTGATGTCGAAAGCCCCCAATACGGAAAAACAAAAAGAGGCAGTCGAAGAAAACAAGAAAAGCAAAATAAAAGCTATCGTAGCAAAAATGAAACGGCCACGTAATCTGATCTTGCTGGGCGTCGGGGTCGCGTTACTGTTAGGGTTGATAATAGCCGCGGTATACTACATATCTATGGGATCAGATCCTGATGACTATACGATGCTAGGTAGCTCAAGCGTAACCAGTAGCCAGAGCAGTACTGTGGACAGTAGCATAGCCGATAGTTCCATGATGTCCTCTGAGATAATGTCCAACGATGAGAGCAAGGATGAATCGGATATAGATGCTAATATAGATTATAATAGTGATGCTAATACCGATAATATTACAGATTCGCATCAGGCCAGCACCGTTGCGCCAGCAGCCAAACCGTCGGGCGGCGGCGCGGTCAATACAACCAGCAAGACAACGGTCACTCCATCTAAGGCACCGTCGAGCACAGCGCCCACGCCAAGCAAGGCCCCATCATCTGCCGCTCCTCCACCGGCATCGTCGGCTGCACCAGCTGAGCCGTCAGAGCCACCCGCCCCGACGCTGGTCAACATCAATACCGCTACACGGGACGAGCTGATGACTTTAACGGGCATCAACATCAGCCTAGCTAAGAAGATCATCGCCTACAGGGAATCAGAAGGACCGTTTGAAAAGATCGAGGATCTAATGAATGTTTACGGTATTGACGAGCGAATCTTTAATCGTATCAAAGATGATATCTGTGTCTGAATCCCATACAAAAAGAGGCCCGCCCCGGTCAAATGATCGGAAGCGGGCCTTGCTATGTATTATTGAGTCTTGGTTAGGTTGAGCTTGTGCAGGAGATCGGAGAGATAGTTGCTGCCGCGGCTGATGAGGATGCCGGTCAATACACATCCCATCCAGGAATAGGTCACGTTGATAGATAAGGCCGTAAAGATGTTTGCACCCGTCACAAGTGCAAGTAAGATCCCGATCCCCACGGCGCATAACTGGGTGATGCCGGTCTTCACATCCCCCTCGGTGAACACCTTCACGATGGTCTTGACGTACTCCACCAGCCCTTCTACCAACACGGCTACGGCGATTAACAATGCGATTGTCTCCATTATACATCACTCCTCTGATAACTTGTATTGCGGTGTGCGGCATCGGCCAGGAATCCTTCGATGTCCTCGATGCCTTGAGAGACAGGGCCGTTACAGCCCATCTCTCTCAGCCCCTTGAGGCTTGCCAGCACACCTGTGATGATGATTTCGTTTTCCTGGGCAGTGCGGTCAAGGTCCCGCTGCTGACGTTTGTTCCAGGATTCCAGGTTTTCGATGCGTTCCACCAGCTTATTGACGCTCTTGACGCATACCACCACAGGGGTGACGATGGCAGTAATGGCGGTGATAATGGCCGCCAGCCATTGCAGATCGATGGTCATATTACGCCCTCACAATGCCGGAGAGAGGAACCCAGGAGGCGATGCCGTCGGGATACCCCAGGAGTGCCTTATCACCCTTGATCTGGCTGACCTTGTGGGTGGTATTCTTGACCCAGGAGGGGACAGACTGGCCGGTAGAATAGGTGTTGCAGGTGATGCGAACGGTATCACCCACGGCAATGGAATTAGAGGTAGAGCTATCGGACGATCCGCCCAACAGTTCGTTGACCCTAGCTTGGACTTGGCTGTAATCGTAACCTGCGGCAGACAATCGATCCTTACGGTCAGAGCCATTGCCCCACTTGCCAGCGATGACTTCCTGTGCGACTTCATCCACACTCTTGGCGGGAGTAGCCGAAGCAGAACCACCTCCCATGATCTCATTGACGCGCGCCTGAACTGTAGAATAGTCGTAACCGGCAGCAGTCAGACGCTCCCTACGCTCTGAGCCGTTGCCCCACTTTCCGGCGATAACCTCCTGTGCAATCTCGTCCACGCTTTTGGAGGGGGACGATGTCGCACCTTCGCCGTCCAGGTATCCCTGTACCATGTCCAGAAACCGCTGCCAGCCCATATCAAGAGTGCGATGGGGGCAATACTTTCCGCTGTAGTCCTGGTGCTTGGTTACCTTATCGATGCCCCAGCCGCGCTCCTTGAGCAACTGAGCGATTAATTCAGCGGCGTTGCGCTCGGCCGCCTCAAATTTTGCACCGCCGGACTTGCTGTAGCAGATTTCCACAGCGATACCCTGCCGGTTGCCGGTGCCATTCGCGCCGTCACCTGCATGCCAGGCGTTACGGTCCAGGGGGATGCCCTGTACGTCCTCCTGATCGTCCACGGCAAAGTGGAAGGATACCTGCTTGTTGTTGCTTAGCATGTAGTTGATCTCATTGCGTGCGCTTGCATCGTTGGCGGTGTTATGTACCACGATCCTGGTAGGGGTCATGGTATGGGGGCATTTGACGCTGTACATGTTTTGGGGCATTTCCATTTTTACGATGTTCATATGTTTTTCCTCCTAAAAAAATAAATATAAAAAAACGCACCTTCGAAAAGATGCGTTTTTATGGCGTAAAAAGTATGTAAATGTGTAAATCTACAGAAAACTATGTGTTTTTTCATGAAACTATGGGAAACTTTTTTTAAAAAAATGATTGACTATTTTAGTATCTAAGTCATATAATATAACATGTAATCGATTACATGTTACGCTAAACAGGCCTTAAGGAGTAGTTCGCCCACCATCTGGGAAAGGAGGAAACTTAGGGCCTTATATTTTTTTGTCTGGGAGTGTTAAAAATGGCAACTACAGCGATTCTTATTGATGGTGGTTTTTATAGAAGACAAGCTAAAAAGTATGGTCTAATCACAAGCAGCGCATCTTTTTCAGCCGAAAAATTATATCAGTACTGCTTTAAACATCTAAAAGACGAAGAAGAAACTAATAAAAGGCATCTTTATAGGATTTTTTATTACGATTGTCCGCCATTAGATGTTCCTGTCTTTCATCCGTTAAGTCAAACAACAGTAGACATGAAAATATCACCTACATATACATGGACTAATGAATTTTTTAAATCTTTAAGGCAAAAAAGAAAAGTGGCCCTGAGGTTAGGTACGTTGTCTAATTTTCCGTCTTACCTTTTAAAACCGGGAGTGCAAAAGGCATTATTTGATGGTTCTAAAAAATTTGATGAAATAAAAAAGGAAGATTTTGTGTTAGATGTAGACCAAAAAGGCGTAGATATGCGAATTGGATTAGATATTGCATCCTTATCTTACAAACGGCAAGTGGATCAAATTATTTTAATTGCGGGGGATAGTGATTTTCTTCCAGCTGTGAAACACGCAAGGCGAGAAGGGATCGATGTGATTCTAGATACTATGGGGCACCATATAACGGATCAATTGGCGGAGCATGTCGATGGAATGCAATCTCACTATAGAGATATCTAAAAACGAAAGAATTAGATGGGAGCGGGAATACCGCTCCCTTTTTGATTGCCAGTAATATTAAATCTGAACAAAACCAATCAAATACGAACAATTATGCTGTCTCCCAATTTTGCGGGTATTGGTCTGGGGTATAGACGTTGTTGTCTACTTTTGAGCGATACAATAGATCTTTCCACCACCCCAATTCGTTTTTGGAAAAGGCCTTTCCGAAAGTAATCACTTCTGGAATGATTCGGATCCCATCTTTGTACTCAAGATCCTCCCATAAGTTGGGCGCATGATCTGGATCTTGATCTTCCCTGTCGTATAAGTCAACTGCGGCCCGTTTTATTTTGCCGTCCCAATTGATGCGTGTACCATTGGGGATAAGCCCCCCAGTATACCGCATCCTACGGCATGCATCGGGGGCAGTCGATATGGTCTTGTCGTCCAGGTTGTCCGCCCCCTGTACCAATACGGCGCGCAGGGAGCGGGCTTGTTGTTCCGTCATGGCGTACCTCCTGTGATGATGCCGAGGGCCTGTTCTGTGGAGAGTTCCCCGCCAGTTTGGGTGGTGTCGATGATCTCATACCAGCCGTCTGCCACGTTTGTATCAATGCAGGGATAGGTGTCTATGCCGTCCAGTGTGACCAACATGCCGTCCCCAGCAATGATGCGGTACATGGAGGTGTATTCTCCATCCGGCTTACTAGGAGATACTGTGACCCCACCATCAGTGCGCATATAGCGATATAACGGTACAATCTGCAATCCTATTCCTCCTTGTAATTGTAAATAATGGTTGCATTGGTTGCTCCCCAAGGTGCTCCGGATACCGCTTTTTCGGCCCACGGTACTTTGATTTCCGTGAGATTAGTACATTTATTGAATGCAGAGGAGGGAATACTAGACAGGGTGCTCCTGAACGTCAACGATGTTAGCCCAACGCACTCGTTGAATGCATAGTTGCCTATACTGGCCAGATTACTTGGTAGGCTAGTCAAGGCAAGGCTGGTACAGTTGGCAAGGGCGTAGGTATCAATGGCCGTTATGCTATCCGGGAGGCTGGTCAGGGCGAGAGTGGCACAACTACGGAATGCGGAATCACTAAGAATCGTTACAGCATCCGCGAAGGTGAGGGTGGTCAAACGCCATGGCTTCTCTCTAAGGCAGTAGAAGGCGTACTCGGAGACGGTTGTTCCGTACCAGGTGCCGTCCGTGATATATCCATTTTCATCCCATTCGCTCGGTACAAAGCCAATGGATGGAGGTTCTGGCCCGCCCTGTATACCCCGGATTTCATCAGGCATTTGTACCGGGGTCATTTGTTCGGATTTGCCAGTCTTTTCACGGACAGCATCCCCGATATTAATCAACGTTTGGCCGTCAATCACATATTTCAAAATGCGGTCACCTCCGCTTGCGGCAAGGCTTCCAGTACGTCCTGGACAATTTCCTGCTTGTCTGATTCTGTCCAGTAATCGACGCCCTTTACAGGCGTTTTGCCGTCTTTCCCAGCAGGGCCGGTAGCGCCATCAATGCCGTCCTTGCCCGCCGGGCCGGGTTCCCCTTGGGGCCCGGTATCGCCCTTTGGCCCCTGGGGACCTTGCGGGCCAGTGGGCCCAATATCACCGGTGTCTCCCTTATCGCCTTGTGGCCCGACGAAGCCTTGGGCAGTAACGCCCGTGTCGGTATCGCCTATATACCAGTGACCGTTATCACCAATATGAGGAGAGACGCCGTCCTGGCCGGCAGGCCCTTGGTCACCTTTCTCGCCCTGCGGTCCAGGATCTCCTTTAGGCCCTTGAGGCCCAGTTTCTCCGACGTCTCCCTTCAGACCCGCCGGGCCCCTCTCACCAGGCGCTCCATCCTGCCCGGCAGGTCCACGCTCTCCAGGGGCGCCGTCTTTGCCGGGATCTCCCTTGTCGCCCTTTGGGCCCTGCTCACCTTGCGGCCCGGCGGGTCCAGGATCCCCCTTATCGCCTTTTGGGCCCTGCGGCCCTTCTGGCCCAGGGGTACCCGTCCCATTCTCTTCCAGATCCTCGATCCGTGCACCGTAGTCCTGTAGGATGGTGGGATACTGCTGGGCAATCTCACCGTCCACATCGGGCACGTCGACAACACGCAATTCCGCAATATAGGTCTTGGCGACAAGGTCTGTGTTACGTTCCCAAGCATAATACAAGATCACCTTGCCCTGTGCAGCAGTCGTGTTGCGGGTAATAGTCCATTGAGCAATGTAGCCGTCGTCGGAAGGGATCATCTCCAACGGGATCTTGTCCACGTCACCGCGGTCGTTGCAGGTACAGGCGTACATAGTGCAGCCATCAAGATCGGCATCTCCAACACGTGACGGTATCGTGACGGCTATGATATTGGCATTGTGCTCTCCCTCTACAGGATTGGACATGGCTTGTACGATTACGGTACGACTTGGTGATATATTACAGGTAATCATCCTATCGCCTCCATCATTTCCACCGACCTATAGCAATCATGGTATAGGTCACCATTTTCCAGGCTGTGGAACTCCCGTCCAGATTGTAAAACCATACATTAGTGGTTGCAGTATAGTTGCAGTCAGCACATGCCACCATATCGTAAGGCCGGGCGACATTGACAACAGCCGTATAATTATTGTCCACAAACTCTTGGGGGAAGGTTACAACAATACCGTCGGTTTCTATAACTTGGTCGGTCCTGCGGATAGAGCAGATCATGGTTCCATCCGGGTATTTAATCCAAGTTCCCCGATCGTTGCTGCCGCTGGTCACCGATGGATAGATTTGCTCCCAGTCGCTCCAGGACTTGGAGTTATAGCGTCGCATCCAGATGCAGCCTTCATTTTGACAGATGTAATATTGATAAACCTTGCTTTCCGCAAAGATACACAGGAGGCATCCAGAGGCTTTCACAGGATAGTGCCGGTCGGTAGTAGCATTGGAGGTATAGTTCTGTACATAGATACCGGTTGTTTGAACGGTATCCAAATCCTCAGTCGTGAGATTCGTCTTAACCGACAGGGACTTTTCCTCCAGCTGGTTGATGTTATTTTGCAGATTTGTCGCTTGGTTTTCGTCCAAAGTATTCTCCAGATTCTCGAACCACTGTTCGAAGATTGCTGTGTATTGGTCTAATACACTATCTGCTTCCACCTGTTGTAATACACCTACAGATATCCCACACACACTACTGTCTAGCCGAGTGTCCTTGATATCTGCCTGAGTAATAGATGTTGCCCCAGCAACAACCTTGATTTCGGCAATTTTAAGATCATAGTATTCATTGTTGCGCACAATAGATGGGGGTGGTGCAGATGAGCTAGGCGTACCAGTTAATATCACAGCATGGATTTCTCTTGTCGCCTTATCTCTACGTATCACTACTGCGTCTGTTCGTGGCAACGATCCGCTTGCTGTGGGCAATGTCAATGTTAGAGGAGCAGTGTTGTCATATCCCTTGCCCTCAATACAGGCTCGTCCGGTGTTAACCACAACAGATAGTCCTGTACCTGGGGTTACATGTAAGCATTGATCCTCTGTAGGGTGGATTCCCGTCCCCACAAAATAGCCAATTAATCGGGCAATGTCCTCATCCGTGTATTCACGGTCGCCGTTGACGTCGGGCCAAAAATAGCTTTTTTCCGCCAAAAATATCACCTCAAATTTCGATTTTATCCGGATATGGAGTGCCTAAAACCGGGACAATCTGTTGTACACCGTTTTCGTAAATTTCTTCGATTTCTGTAATCCTAACAGTCATTGCGATGTCCCACTTTTGTTTACCACAACTGACGATATCACCTAGATCCCATTTTGTTCGATACCCCTGGCCAACAGTCTCTTCTATAGTGGCTTCCATATTTTCCACAATAACACTTTCAGCCAGCTTAACCGCTCCAGCTTCGGCCAATATTTTCCGGTATTCGTCATCGGTGATACCATCAGCTCGGTTGCTCTTGGCATCGACCCATAGTTCCCGACGATCAAGTCCTTGGGCATCTCCTATTGATACCATAATTCGATCGTTTCCTTCGCCTTCTCCACCAACTAATGCATAGTTTTTATAAGCTGCTGCGTTGTATTGATAGGTAGACGATTTCAGATTATCGTATTCATCGGAGAACATCAT
>OHRU01001013.1_pt1 | contig 10097 bp, 15 predicted proteins | sample 1578491 | NCBI WGS metagenome assembly OHRU01 (sample SAMEA3879565, study PRJEB24766) | human gut metagenome | biome: human-associated habitat; feature: feces | place: USA | collected 1985/1987 | reverse complement strand
ACCAGCCCGACCGCCTCGACAGCCGCGGAGTCGGGCAGACAGAGAAAGGCTGCGTCCGCGCCGTTCAGAGCCCGCTTGCGGCTCTCGGGATTTTTTCTCTCTTTCTCGCCGAGCGTCAGCAGCTCGACGTCGCTCCTTTTCATGAGCCTGTCCTTTATTCTCAGCCCGGTCGTGCCGGCGCTGCCGTCTATAAATATCTTCATGGCATCTCCCGATTTAATGCGTTTTCGGCGAACAGTGGATTTATAAAAATCCCCGAATATTCGCCGATGTTGCAAATTTATTCAACTATTTGTTTAATAATATACTACTTGATGTATAAATATGCAAGTATTTTGGACGAATTAATTCATTTTTGTCAATCTGTACCATACCTTCGCACAAGAGAAAACAGCTTTGTAAAAATTGACAAGAGAAGAGCACGGCGCGGGCATAAAATTAATATACAAACCCGCACACGGGCGCAAATAAAAGCAGGATATCTCCGTTTTAGAGATATCCTGCTTTGCTGTATTTTTATTTTATTTCTCGAGGAATCTTGAGAGGAACTCCTGCGTTTTGGGATTCTGCGGATTCTCGAATATATCCTTCGGGCTGCCCTCCTCGCAGATGAGTCCGTCCGCCATGAACACGACATTCGTTGAAACGTCGCGGGCAAACGCCATCTCGTGGGTGACGACGATCATCGTCAGACCCTCGTTTGCAAGGTTGCGCATGACCTCGAGCACCTCGCCGACCATCTGCGGGTCGAGCGCGCTCGTCGGTTCATCGAAGAGCAGAACCTCGGGCTCCATCGCAAGCGCGCGGGCTATTGCGACGCGCTGCTTCTGGCCGCCGGAGAGCTGGGAGGGCTTGGCGTTGATGTAAGGCGCCATGCCGACCTTCTCAAGATAGTGCAGTGCGGACGCCTTGGCCTCAGCCTTGGACTTCTTGAGCACCTTCGTCTGACCTATCATGCAGTTTTTGAGCGCGGACATATTGTTGAAAAGGTTGAACTGCTGGAATACCATTCCAATTTTTCTTCTTAATTTACGAAGCTGCGGTTTCTTCAGACTTCCAAGTTCTTCTCCATGAACCGTTACAGTTCCGCTATCCAGTGTTTCAAGTCCATTTACAAGACGAATCAATGTGGATTTACCGGCTCCGGAGAATCCGATGATACCGAAGATCTCGCCGTCCGCGATGGTCAGGTTCACATCCTTCAGCGCTTCCACGCTGCCGGAGGCCGAGGAATAGATTTTGCCGAGGTGTTTCAGCTCGATCATGGGAAATCCCCTTCCACAGTGTTTTAATAGGTTTTCTGAGACAAATAAAAAGAGCCGGGAAACTCACATCGTTTCTCAGCTCCGGCATTGGCGGTTTGACTGCCAATATGGAAATTTATGAAACAAAGCGAGCCGATTTTTGAGTACGCGAAAACATGCACATGCAGCGCATGCACATGGGCATCATCATAGCGGTGGTAAACAGCTTTTTCATCGCGTGTCGGCTCCTTCCCTGATTTCTGGGGTCATTATATACAGCGGGCCAGCAAATGTCAATGGCAGATTCGCCCCAAAAACCCGCCTTTCTGCATCGATTTTTTGTCAGTCTGTCAAAAAGCAGCCGCTCTGCAGCAGAGTCAGGGTGCTCATTTTGCGCTCGGAAGCCGTATCGATTTCCTGCACCTCATAGCGCAGCTTGTAATTCGCGCCCACATCGGACTCGAAATCATCCAGATCCTCGCCCATAGATTCACAATAGTCCCTGACATCACGCACCGGCGCGGGCATGACGATCCTGCCGTCGACGCTGCTCGGCATTCTGCCGGTCGGGTGCCTGCTCTCCATGCGCGGCACGCTGTCTGCTGAGACGTTCCTGTCGGTCATTGTGCTGTCCTTCGGCGTTATGCAGCCGCTCATCACCGCCTTTTCCCACACGGACGATATCGCGCAGGCCGGGCTGCAATATGGGAAGGACCAATATGACCGGGAGCGTTACGCGGAGCTGCGGCAGATCGCCGCCGAAATGCTCTCCGCGCGAACCGGTCTTCCAACCGAAAAGATCCATGACCTGTTCTGCAATGAGACAGGCTACCAGACGCCGAAGGTCGACACGCGGGCGGCTGTGTTTGCAGACGGCAGAATTCTTCTCGTTCACGAAAACAACGGGACCTGGGCTCTGCCCGGCGGCTGGTGCGATGTCGACCAGTCCATCGCGTCGAACATGGAAAAGGAAGTGCGGGAGGAAGCCGGATTCGAGGTAACGGCGGAACGGCTCATTGCCGTGCAGGCATGGCAGACTGTCAACGGGGCTGCCGCGAAACAGCCCCGTTTCTTGCTTCGAATGCACTGCTTTACACAAACTTGATCGTCAGCGCGATAAAGATCTGCGCCATATAGTACAGCACGTGCAGAACCGCGTTGCGGTAGGGGCTGTCGTTTTTGCCGAAGGAGAGCACGACCAGCATATTATCGCTCGTCGAGAAGCAGATGCCGCCGACAAAGAACAGGAACAGCGCCCGGTTGGACTCGATAAACGCGCCCGTCGCCGCGCAGGCCGTCATGAACAAAACGCCGCCGATATAAAGCACGCCGAGCGGCGTAATTTTGCCCGCGCGCACCTCCTTGGCGTATGCGTAGAAGCAGGCCGCGCCCAGCGCCACCACCGCGATGGGGATCGCGTACAGCCACGCCGCCGGGCAGAGCGCCAGGATCGCGAGAATATACACGATATGGCCCAGAAAAAACGACACGGAGCCAGCAGCGAAGAACAGCCGGTGCAGCTTTTCCGACAAAAACCGCAGCGCCAGAAGCAGATCGCCCAGCATCCCGAGCGTCAGTCCCGCCACGACATACCATCCGTACAAACTCGGCCCCATCCGCCGCAGCTCCAGCAGCCCCAGCAGCACGAACACCACCGACGCCATGGTCTTGAGCACGACAGACGACGCATCGCGCCGCTTATAAGAGCGCATGATGAACAGCGTCTCCAATACCGCGCCCGCACTGATCAGCAGAATCTCCAGCATCCGCCTCCCCCCTTTCCGCGTGTTCCTTCTTCCCGCTTATTTTACCATGTCCGCCGCGCCGCTGTCAACGTTACGTGCCTGATCGTATTCGTACAGCAGCTTCGCCACGGCCTCGCGCGTGACCGGCTGCTGCCAGCCGAAGTTGCCCGCGCTGTCGCCGGTAAAAATGCCGTTCTCCTTGGCCCACTGCGCCGCCTGCAGCGCCCAGTCGGACGGATGGTCGCCCGTTCCCTTCAGAGAAAGCAGCTCCTCCTTCGTCATCTCCATCACCTCCATGACCTGCCGTTTGAACGCGTGCCACGCGTTCTCGTCGTCCACCCACATTGCGGGGCACCGCTTGCTGACCACGTCATAATGCCGCAGCACGTTTTCGATCGGAATGCCGTACTTGCGCATCAGCCTTCTTGTCAGCAGCGCCGCGTTCGCCACGACCGCGTCCTCCAGCCAGTAGCGCCCCGCGTCATACCGGCAGCACATCTCGATGGAGATCGAGTTGCCGTTGTGGCAGCGCGGATGCTTCTGCCGGTAGACGCCCGCCGTGCCGACCGACCATGCCGTATCCTCGTCGCTGACCGACTGCAGCCAGCCGTTCCGGTCGACAAAATAGTGGGCCGAGGCCCCGCGCGGGGACTCAAAATATTTGAGTCCCGCCGCGGCGGAGTCGTTGCGCCCGGCCGTGTAGTGCAGCACAAGAAACTCGATGGGTGCGCTGCGGCCCTTCGTGTAATTACTCGGATGCGCCGTCGTCATGCCGTGTCTCCGCGCCGCTCTGCAGCTTCTGCGCCTGCGTCCCGAAATAAAACGCGATGACCGTCGTATAGATCATCATAAAGTCCTGGCTGACCTCGCCCCTGACCGCCTGACAGGCGAACACCGCCGTCAGCGCCAGCGTCACGATCGACTTGACCGTCAGCAGATTTTCGATGCGCTTCAAAAACTGTTCCATACCTCCAAAGCTCCTTTCCTGTACCTGTGCCTATGTCACGATCTCCCATTCGGCGACCTCGCGGGCAATGCGCTCGATGAACGAATTGCCGTGCAGCGCCTTATACGCCTTGTATTCATAGAGAAAATTCTCATATTCATACTGCCGGATGGTTTTTTCTTCCCTATGCTTATAATATGCCGCCAGCATATCCGCGCGCAGCATACAGCGCTGCCCTTCCCGGATCGCGCTGAGGCCGAACAGCCGCTCGCGCACCGGCTTTGCCAAAAGCAGCAGCAGACTCAGCACGGAACCAAGCCCGCTGCACACGCTTACAAGCGCGAAGAATGCGCCCGTCTGCTCCGCGCTCATTGCATCGCTCCTTCCGCCGCCTCCAGCAGCGCCGTGCGCCGGGGATGGTAGACCAGATCGTACACCACGGCGTGGGGCGGCATGGCCTGCAAAAAGTCCAGCCGGGCAAAGGCCGGACTGCCCGCCATGCCCAGCGGTGTGGCGTTCACCAGCAGGTCACACGCGGCCGCCGCCTGCTGTATGGCGTCCTGCGCCAGCACGATGCCCTCCCCGCAGCCGGGGAGCTGTGCCGCCAGCGCCGCGGCGTGCTCCAAGCGGCGGGCGCACACGATGATCCGGCCTGCACCGGGTGCCGCCAGCGCATGGCCCACGGCCTTGGCCGCGCCGGTGGAGGTGGGGATGATGTTGTTGAGGATGGAGCGGCCGGTGCGCCAGTCGCTGCCGCCCCGGGAGTCCACGGCCTTCTGCTTGGCAGTGGAGGCATGGATGGTGGACATCAGACTCTGCTCGATGCCGAACTCCTGATGGATGACCTTGGCCAGGGGGGCCAGGCAGTTGGTGGTGCAGCTGGCGTTGGAGACGACCATCATGTCCGGCTGATACAGCTCGCTGTTGACACCGTATACAAAGGTGGGAGTGACCTCGTCCTTGGCGGGGGCGGTCAGCAGCACCTTCTTGGCGCCGCCCTTGAAGTGACGGCTGGCCTTGTCGGTAGTGTTGTTGGCGCCGGTGGACTCGATGATGTACTCAGCACCGCAGTCTGCCCAGTTGATCATGGCGGCGTCGGACTCGCTGTAAATCTTGATCTTGTGGCCGTTGACCACCAGATCACCGCCGGCATGCTCCACCGTACCGGGGAAGTTACGGAAGATGGAGTCGTACTTCAGCAGGTACACCATGTAGTCGATGTCCGCCTTGCGCAGGTTGATACCGCAGACCTCGAACTTTTCCGGGTTCTCCGTCAGAATACGCATGACAACGCGGCCGATACGGCCAAATCCGTTGATACCGATTTTGATTCCCATGATGTTTTCCTTTCATTTTTGTCCGCAGCTACTGCGGTATTTGTTCCAAGTACATTATAGCACCCTATTTTGATTTGTCACTATAAATTTGTTATTTTGTGCCTTATTTTTTCTTTTTTTCCAGATATAGTACAAAAACCGTCAAGAAATGTTCGTTTTCAAATCCAAACGTTCCATACGTTTTGGACTATGCAGACGTGTTGTCGGACAGGAAAACGGGCGGGTCTGCGCCCGCCCGTCCGCCCCTTTTTATAGTTTTTATAAAATGATACAGATCAGGCCGCCTCCGCCCTCGTTGATGATCCGCTCCAGCGCCTCCCGCAGCTTGGCCTGTGCATCCGGCGGCATCCGCCGCAGCTTGGCCTGTAAGTCCTCCCCCGCGATCTCGTTGCAGCTTCTGCCGAAGATATTGGATTGCCAGATCTTCCCCGTGTCACCCTCAAACTGCTCCAGCAGATAGTTGACCATCTCCTCTGACTGCTTCTCATTGCCCACGATGGGCGAGACAGTGGTGGAGACGTCCGCCCGGATCATGTGGATCGACGGCGCGCTGGCTCGCATCCGAATGCCGTAGCGTCCCCCCTGCTTGACGATCTCCGGGTCCTCCAGCTCCAGATCCTCCACGGTGGGCAGCACGATGCCATAGCCCGTTTCGCGGGCAGCCGCCAACGCCGGAGCCACCTTGTCATATGCGCGCTTTGCGGCAGCCAGCTCCGTCAGCAGCTCCATAAGATCGCCGTCGTCGCTGATATGCAGCCCGGAGCGCTCAGCCAGCGTGCTGTAAAATAGCTGCCGGGGCAGACGGATCTGCGCCTGCGCCACCCCCTGCCCCAGGTCTACACGCTCCACACCGGCGGATTCCACGTTCTCCGCTGTCTGCAAAGCGGCCAGATAGGGCGCGAGCTGGCGGATACAGTGCAGCGCGGCGGTACCGGCGGCAATGTTCTGGTATAGTCCTGCCTTGATGGGGTGCTCGCCGGGCAGCGCGTCCACCCAGGCCGGCAGAAACACATCCAGCTCCTGCAGCGGAAACTCATAGAGCAGCCCCCGCAGCAGCTCTTGCATCTCCCGCTCCTCCATGGTCTGGCAGTTCACCGGCAGACAGCTGACGCCGAATTTTTCCCCGATCTCCTGCGCAAGAGAGGCCGCCCGTGAGCTCTGCGGCTCGGCGGAGTTCAGCAGCACCAGAAACGGCTTGCCGATCTCCTGCAATTCCCGGATGACCCGCTCCTCCGCCTCCAGATAGTCCTCCCGCGGAATGTCTGTAATGGTGCCGTCAGTGGTGACCACGATACCCACGGTGGAGTGGTCGGCAATGACCTTGCGTGTGCCAAGCTCTGCCGCCTCGGTCATAGGGATCTCGTGGTCGTACCACGGCGTCATCACCATGCGGGGCGAAAGCTCCTCAAACTGCCCCACAGCGCCGGGTACCATGTAGCCTACGCAGTCGATGAGCCGCACGGCAAATGTCACGTCGTCCTCCAGTTGGATACGGACGGCCTCCTCCGGCACAAACTTCGGCTCCGCCGTCATGATGGTGCGGCCGGAGCCGCTCTGCGGCAGCTCATCCTGCGCCCTGTCACGGCGGTATGTATTGTCGATATGCGGTAGGACCTGCGTCTCCATGAAGCGCTTGATAAAGGTGGATTTGCCCGTCCGCACCGGGCCGACCACCCCGATATAGATACTGCCGCCCGTACGGGCCGCCATATCCTGATAAATGGATGTGGATCGATTCATAATGCCTTCCTCCGAATCCTGACTGTTACCCTATGTCTATGCGGCGGGCAGTGGTTTTAGACGCGCCGCGAAAAGTGCAGAACATTTTTACAAAATACGTTGCTTTTTCGACAAAATATATGGTAAAATGTCTGAAAGACAGCGGGTGACCGCGCAGGTGGAGGTAACGGCACATGGAGGATATGACCGTAGACCGTCGCGTAAAAAAGACGAAGAGGCAGCTTCGGCAGGCACTGATGCACCTGATGACAGAGAAGCCCTCCCGCTCCATCTCCGTGCGGGAGCTGGCAGACCGGGCCGATATCAATCGCGGTACGTTCTATATCCACTACAAGGATGTGGGCGACCTGCTGCAGCAGCTGGAGGACGAGATGGCGGAGCGGCTGATCACGGTGTGCTGCAAGCACGCCCACAGCAGCGGCGAGGACAGCGCCTTCCCCTATCTGGCAGATCTTTACCACTTTGCCAAGGACAACGCGGATCTATGTCTGGTGCTGCTGGGACCTAATGGCGACCGCGCCTATACAGAGCGCATCTGCGGCATCCTGCGAGACCATTTCCTACGGGACTTCGTAGCCCGGTTTTACGCCGGTGACCCGGAGCGGCTGTCATACTTCTGCCATTTTATCGTGTCCGGGAACCTGTCGCTGACGCTGGAATGGCTGCAAGGCGGCGCCAAGGAGACGCCGGAGGAGATGGCGGCGCTGGCAGGCACCATCATCATGGGCGGTGTGCGGGTACTGTGAATACGCAAAAAGGACGGCGGTGCGATGCACCGCCGTCCTTTTTGTATGTTCCCTCAATCCTGCTGCCAGTTATGCCAGACGTTCTGCACGTCCTCGTTGTCATCCAGCATATCCAGAAGCTTGGTCATGCTGCGGACGTCGTCCTCGTTGGTCATGGTGATGTAATTCTGGGGAACCATCTCGATCTCCGCGCTCTCAAAGGTGTAGCCCTTCTCCTCCAGCGCCTTGACCACATCGTTGAAACTGTCCGGATCGGTGGTGACCTCAAACACGGGGCCGTCCGCCGACATATCCTCGGCACCTGCCTCCAGTGCGTCCATCATCACGGTATCCTCATCCAGCTCCTCGTCCTCGTTGTCGATGACGATGACGCCCTTGCGGTCGAAGGACCAGCTGACGCAGCCCTGTGCGCCCATGCCCTTGCCGAACTTATCAAAATAGTGGCGGATCTCCGGAGCGGTGCGCTGGCGGTTGTCGGTCAGCGCCTCCACGATCACGGCGATGCCGCAGGGGCCGTAGCCCTCGTAGGTGACGGCCTCGTAGACGGGAGTTGTTGGCGGGGTCGCCGCTGCCGCCCTGCTTGACGGCCACGATAATCTCCTTGGCGATCTTCGTAAAGGTAGCGGAACGCTTGGCGTCCGCCGCGCCCTTGGTCTTTTGAATGTTGTGCCACTTGGAATGTCCGGACATAATTTACTTCTCCTTTATGCAATATTGGATGGTCTCACAGTCGTGTGCGGCCGTTTTCATAACGATGGCTGTCGGGAACGCCCTTTGCAGATACGTCACCAGCGGTTCACAGATCACATCCTCCGTGGGAAAATGCCCCGCGTCGATGAGATGCAGCTCTGTGGTATCCAGAAAGTCGTGGTACCGCAGGTCGGAGGTCACAAAGGTGTCGCAGCCGGCGGCAATGGCCTGAGGGATATAGTCGCCGCAGGCGCCGCCCCCCACCGCTACGCGATGGACAGGCTTGCCGCAGTCGGTATAGCGCAGGCCATTGCATCCTAATGATTCTATCACAAACCGGGTGAACTCCACAAGGGGCATTTCGCATTTTAACGTGCCGATCCGCCCGATTTTTTCTTCTGTCAGGGGCATCAGCTCCTCCAGACCCAGTTTTTGTGCCAAAACATCGTTGACGCCGCCCTCCGCCGCGTCCAGATTGGTGTGCATACAGATGGCGGAGATGCGATTTTCCGTCAGCTTTGTCAGGATACGCCCCTGTCGGTCGTCTGTCCGCAGGGTCTGGACGGGATGCCATGTGCAGTTCATCACGGGATGGTGCGACACGATCAGGTCAAACCCGCCGTCTATGGCCTCCTGCACCACCCGCTCCGTGATATCCAGAGAGACCAGAATGCGGCGCACCTCCCTGTCGGGATCGCCCACCAGATGTCCCACGTTGTCCCAGCTCTCCGCCAGCTGGCGGGGTGCCCAGTCAAAGAGCTTTTGCTCCACTTGCTGTACAGTTATCAACCTTTACACCTCCGCTCCTCCAATTCGGCTGCCAGGCTCTCCGCCTGTACCGCCAGTCTGCCTCCATCGGGATCGCTGCTGCGGCGGAGTCCCTCCGCCGACCGGCGCAGCTTGGTGATATGCTCCGTCAGATACGCGGCGTACAGCGGATCATCCGCCAGCAGCACGCCGCACAGCGCCTCCGCCTCCGTCAAGGGGCGGAATGCTCCGCCCTCCACGCAGAGGATCGGGTAGACACGGCCCTTGTCCTCCACCAGATGCTCATCTGTAAAGGTATAACCGTTGTCAGCCAGCCAATGCCGCAGCGCCGCGGCCTTTGTCATGGGCTGGAGCAGCAGCCGATGCCGTCCGTCCGCCGTCCACGGCGCGTCCTGTAAAATGGAGATGATCGTCTCCCCGCCCATACCGGCGATGACGATGACGTCGGTCTCCTCCGGCGCAACGCCTGACAGTCCGGCACACAGGCGGAAGTCCATACCGTCCACGCCGTACTGCATCGCCGTGCGGCGTGCGTGCTCCAGCGGCTCCGCGCCGATATCGGAGGCGATGGCGGCGGTGATCCGCCCCTGCTGCAGCAGCGCCACCGGCAGGTAACCGTGATCGGTGCCGACATCCGTCAGGCGGCAGCCCTCCGGCACCAGACGGGCCAACAGATGCAGACGCGGCTGTAATGCTAATTGCTTCCGGTCCATTTCTCACCTCTCTGCACAGAAAGCGCCACGCATACGGCCGTATGCGTGGCAGCTCACCTGCTTTTTATTCTGCGACGGGCTTGTTGGCCTCCTCGTTGACGATGGCCAGCAGCTTCTCGACATCGATGCCGTGTACGGCGCAGGCCTCTTCCACCGTCTCGCCGCGGG
>OHRU01001011.1_pt1 | contig 10126 bp, 8 predicted proteins | sample 1578491 | NCBI WGS metagenome assembly OHRU01 (sample SAMEA3879565, study PRJEB24766) | human gut metagenome | biome: human-associated habitat; feature: feces | place: USA | collected 1985/1987 | reverse complement strand
AGCATTATAGCGTAATAAGAAAGTCTAAACGTTACAATCCAACTTATCGAAAATGCAATAAACAACTTAACTGCAGCCTCAGCAACTGAAATATATGCATAAAAATTCATTCTCTCTTTAGCTATAATAATTGCATTATAAGGAGCTTTTATTATATTTACCAACAAGCATAGACATGACATCTGAAACACGACATTAGCATCAAATACTTTTTCTGGAGCTATGTTCATCTTGGCATTTAAGAACCACAAGCCGAGTGTTTCAAATAGTAGTAGTATAAAAACACCTAGTAGTAATTGCGCAGTAAGGCTAGCTTTAAAATACTTTAGTAATCCTTCTTCGTCACCTTTGCCCATATGGAAGTTTATGAATCTTTGTATACTATTGGTCATAGATTGATTCATAAATCCAAGCATTGCTACAAACCCAGCAATTACATTGTATAGACCGTAATCATCTGTTCCAAGCGCATTTAACAGGACTCTAGTCGTATAAAAATTTACAGCAAACAAAATAAACATTCTTATATAAAGAAAGAACGTATTCTTCGCTATTCGTTTATTGTTATCTGATATCTGATTTGTCATTGAAATGTGTTATATCTAATCTTATTTATAGGTCTTATATTATAATTTTTGTTCTGTTATATTTGGAATGTATCTATGTGCCTTCGCCTCAAAAACTACTCCCATCTCATCCGTTGCTTCCAATGAATGATAACGTTCTTGCTCTATCCACACGAGCGCCTCGTAAGTAGCGACATGTCGTACTGTTTTATCATGTGAAAACAATCACTCCTCCCTCCATTTGTTAAACACTACCATTCCTCCTTCTCCTTATTATAATAGGTGGTCTCCTCTCATCAAACATCACCGCATCTGTTTTTCCAAGTAGTAGCTCAATATAAGATCCATCAAAGGTTCCTATTCTCTTTATAATCCTCTTATTTGCCTCGTTGATTCTTGATATATCGATGGAGGTCAGATACACTTGCGTCAACTTCTTCTCATAAAAAGAGCGAAAAACTGCCATAAAAAGAGAGTATCAACGCCGATATTATGCCAGTCATAAAGAAAAAACTACAACGCAAGAGCCGTGAGTTCCACAGACAGCTAAGAATGAATAAGTGATTGTAGAAAAAATTTGCAAAGTTTTCTACATAATAAAAGTAAATTTAATCAGCAACGTGTTACGTATATCGCTGATCTTTTGTATTTTTGCATCATCAAAGGAATGAACGATATGGCAGAGATTGCAAAACGTATATACGAAACAAGTGAAGGGCAGATTCTCTTCATCTCAGACTTCTTAGACATCAATGATAATGAGAAGGTGGTGAGTCGTGCACTTTCTGTAGAAGAAAAAAAGGAAATATAGTTCGATTAGCTAATGGGGTATATCTTTGCCCTAAGAATACCCGATTTGGGATATAAATATCCTATTCATTCTACCTGATCTCGATTTCCTGATTCAACATATAATCGATGCTGTCGGTGTCATAGCAATAAGACTTCAGTTCCGCATCTTTAGTGCGCTGGAGTTTAAAGAATGACACTCTATCTTTGTCACCTTCATCATGAAGAGCAGCATCACGCAATCCCTTAATTGAATCCAAATCATGGGACGTCGCAAATAGCTGGACGTTATTCTTTTTGGACGCCAACAAAATTGTTTGCCATAGAGCTTTCATTACGGAATAGTGGAAGCCATTGCTGATTTCGTCAATCAAGACGATTCCGTTACGGCATTCATAAATCGTCGTGAGGATAGTGAGAATCTTGCGGGCACCGTCTCCCATCACATTGATAGGTATGCGCTTGTTCAGGCCGACATCGACGAGCACTTCATTCTGTGACAGTACTATGTCTTTTATCATCGGCTCGATAATGCGCAACGCTTCGAGAATGAACTGTTCATCCTTGTTTTTAAGAATCTCTGTCAGACTTTCTATTGAAGTGTAAAAGTCATACTTTGGTGAAAGATATCGACAAGTTAGATTCTCTTTATAATCTGAATCATATTTGACACTTTGCTCGTAATCGTTGTTTTCTACGCCTTTATGAGAAAGGGTGATGGACGACTCGACTGGATGCCCATTTATCTTGCATTTCAACACAAGACCATAACGGTTCTTGGTATCAGTTGAAGATATGTTATTCTCGTTTCCAAGCAAGTCTATACGGCTGGCAGCTGATTCGAACAGAGAAATCATAAGCTCCCGCACCTCGTCGTTTGATGCCTTGATCTTGATTGGCCGCGAAGTGTCAAGTGTATAGAAATCCAATGCCAGGTCTGACGGTTCGAATCGCAGGTAGTTCCTCAGCAGATTGATGTTGATCGGCAGTTTCGGATTCGACAAGCCTGATATCAGAAAGATGGCGTCAAGTAATGAAGACTTGCCGCAATTGTTCTTTCCGAAGAATATATTAACTTCTTTCAGTCCGTCTATTTTCGCGTGACTTATGCCACGAAAGTGTTCAATTTCAATGCTTTTAAACATGTCTTATCCTCCTATATCACTTGTGCTTCTCCACCAAAAATCCGTGTCAGTTCAGAAATATCCGTATTGTACTGTTTGTCCAACAAATATTCTAAAGTTCTCTTTAGCGCTCTGAATTCAGAGTTGCTGTTAATTGCTGCGAATAAGTTCTTGAAGCGCTCATCCGTGTTTGACGTGACAGACTTGGATATTTTGGTGAATTCCTTCAGCGTTGACGGAAGGTTGTATTTTTCCGTATCGACTCCTTGCTCTTTAGCGCTGTCCAATACAAATTTATCCACTGCAGGAGAAATCGTAATCAGATACTGATGACGGGATTTATGCTTCAATAATGTCAGGTGCTCAGTCTTGGCAATCTCGTCACAATCCTGTATGTAGCCGAGTTCCACCTTATCTTTATCGATAATTCCGATAGCGAACTTGTCTGCAAATGTATTGTTCAACTGGCCCACTACCTTTGAGCAGCAATGTTGATGATTTACTACTCCATCCAGAAGATATTCTATCAGGTTTGTATCAACATAGCACTCAGGCATTACGTTCAAAATCTTCCGCTTCATACATACATCTCGAAATTGAAGAACATATCTACACCGTTATCGTAAGCTTCATGTATCTCCTCATCATTGAGCTGCTTTACGGAAAAATCTCTGCTGGCCGGCTTCTGTGGATGAGTGAACATTACTGACAATTCTTTCGGGGCTGCCTTGATCAACTGATTCAGAACATACGGACTATGCGTCGTGATGAAAAGCATGTCTCCGTGCGTTTTAATCTGCTCCAGCATCCAATTCACGAATTGGCATTGAGTCGGAGGAAATAAATTATCCTCTGGCTCTTCAAGGAATATCTCGCTATGATCAACATTGATATACTCCTGACAAATCGACTTGAACTTCTTCGCCTGATTTGGCTTGGAAAACGAATAATCTACGCCATCAATGGTGACGACTTCAATCGTCTCTTCATGGTTGAAATCCTTTTCGTAGAGATTGGCATAAATGGTCGACAAAAGATTTTTGCGCTCTTCTTTCTGTTCATACGAGATCTTGCCTGCTTCTGCATTGTATTGGCCTGTAGTAAGATAATCGAGATGTACATACATGGGGAGGAGCGATTGGATACCGCTGGAACTCTCCTTCAGTTTTAGCGGAGTTCCGTTCTCCAGTCTTATATTGTCCGTATTTGTCTGGGAGTCATAAGTATAAGACATGCCCAGATTCAAGAAATTCTCCTCGTTCTTTACAAACTTCCTGGCCTTGTCCCAATCTGACATGAAATCAAGCATGTTGCCATCCAATGGAAGGAAACTCCACCCTGGAATTGAAGCCACCAAATTTCTGTCGGCAGGGACATAACTTACTTTTGGCCTCTTATAGTTCCAATGATCATTTTTCCATCTCATCGTAAACTTCTTTTCTGAATGGCTGTATGAGAAGAAGACATGTCCGGTTTCATATTCGATGTAGGTATCCGGATGGACGTATCCTGCCATTTGATAATAGCTGGTCATGGTGTCAATGAAGGCCGAACCGCTGCCAAAACCGTTGACCTTCTGAGACAACTCAAGACGTTTTTCAACCCAGGTACAATAGCACGCCGTCTTAAGTACGCAGCTCTTGCCGGAACTCTGCATACCTATCAATACATTTACCTGTCCAAGTTGAAGGTCCGCATTACGAATCGGACCGAAATTCTTTATGACCAAGTGTCTCATATCGTTTGGGCATTTTAATATCTCAATATAAACATATCATCAAAATGTTTCACTTCCCCGCGGCCGAGGGTGTATCTGACACCGAGGGTGAGGCCGATGGCGTCATGATAGAGCTGGCCCTTGTCGAGGTAGAGGCCGTACAAGACGGAGAGGCCGGGGATGCGGAATACGGATTCGACCTGGCCCGTGAAGGCGGCGGAAATCTGCTTCAGACCGGTTTCATGGACCGTTCCCCAAGGCTTTTGGATCTGTGACTCACCCGTGTAGGGAGCCGCGTAGGTACCGTAGTTCTCAGTGTAGGTTAACATCAGTTTATAGGGGTGCTTGCGGAAAAGTTTTCCGCCCAGACCTAAGTGATGCGATTTTACTCGATTGTTCTCTATGCCGCGGTTTATCCGGGCTGAAGTCCACGTCTGCCCGTGAACACCACGCGGCAGGAACAGCGGGTCGCCGATTACCCTTCCGTGATAAGTCCAGCCGGATCTGTAATAGGAGTTGCCGAAGTAGTCATCGATGCCTACCGTAGATACTCCGGGCGGCGTGATGGAATTGCCTTTGTCATCGAACATCTCGCCGTTTATCGGTCCCGACTGGTACAGGGTATATTGGTGTTCATACAGGATGTCGCTTACCCATCTGTTCTTGTCAGTGAAACTGAATGACAGCGTATTGACTCCGTCGGGAAAATTATAAAATCCCATTCCTGAACCGTCATTGTATGGAATGTCGTGCTGAGCCGTAATAGTCCATCTGTCGGCACGATATGTAATCCTGAATATCTCACTTCCTCCCTGGTCACCGATGACATTCAACCTGTCGCTCATGGTTCCGCCTTCTCCTGCATGGCGGCCGGTCACCACCTTGATATAGTTCTTTATCGTCACCGGATAGCTGACATCTGTCGGATGATGACCTGCCCACATAGCATAGTGATCGAGAACAGCATCGAACGAGAGCCTGTCTGTCGCGGAATATCGCAGCCCCACCCTCATTCTGTGGACCAATGCACCTTCGACATGACGGTCGTCCATCGTCATAAAATCGCCGTACGCACCATAGAGCCACAGATGTTCTCTGGTCCACGGCAAGGCGACTGGGTCCAAACTGAGGAGATATCCGGGCATCGAGCGTGCATTTCCTGTCTCCACAAGATGCCCGCCGGTCACTGACAATGAGCCCAATTCCCGCGATGCGCCGATAAAGTCGTTCTCTCTATGTTTTATGCCAATGTCCAGAGTCAAGAGTTTCCACCTGACTGAGCCATAGAGTTCATCGGCCATCAGATTGACCTTCCGGGATGACGGGTCGAGTGGATTATGATAGGCATTGGCCGCCAATGAAACGCCGCAGCTGTACTGTATAGTCCTGGACTTGTCACTCTGAGAATAAACCTGCAGCAGTGCCAGTCCCCCTCTGCGTTCAGGCATCAGTCCATACTGATTGGTCGTCATCCAGTACGGAAGATAACCGTCTGTCGATGCCATCGCCCCCATCAGCATTATCGACGCCACGAAGTCGTTCATCTACTCCTTCTCTCCATAATAGCGCTTGTACCACTGGGCGAAAGCACGGAGGCCGTCACGCAGCGGTGTGGATGGCCTGAAGCCGAAGTCGTTTTCGAGTGGCATGGTGTCCGCGTAGGTTACAGGAACATCGCCCGGCTGCATAGGAACGAGTTTCTTGTGAGAATCGAAGTCGTAGTCCTGAGGAAGGACTCCTGCACGGAGCAGTTCCTGCTGGAGGATATCCACGAACTCAAGCAGGTTCTCAGGATGACTGTTGCCGATGTTATAGACCTTGTACGGAGGCACAGGCAGACCGTCTTCTCCAGTCTGCTTCTCAGGAGCGTGCTGCATGACACGCACTACTCCCTCCACGATATCATCCACATATGTAAAATCACGTTTGCAGTTACCGTAGTTGAAAATCTGGATGGTCTCCCCTTTCACGAGTTTGTTCGTAAAACCGAAATATGCCATATCCGGACGACCTGCAGGGCCGTAAACAGTGAAGAACCGCAGTCCCGTGGAAGGTATGTTGTAGAGCTTCGAATAGGCGTGCGCCATCAGTTCGTTGCTCTTTTTCGTCGCCGCATAGAGGCTTACAGGATTGTCCACCTTGTCGTCAGTGGAGTACGGCACCTTCTTGTTCGAGCCGTAAACACTTGATGATGAAGCATATACAAGGTGTTCCACCTCATTATGGCGGCAAGCCTCGAGAATATTGTAGAAACCTATCAGGTTGCTCTCGATATACGCGTCAGGATTAGTTATGGAATAACGCACTCCGGCCTGCGCAGCAAGATTCACCACCACAGAAAAATGGTATTTCGAGAAAAGTTCATTGACAATGCCCTTGTCGGCAATGCTCGCTTTCACGAAGGTCCAGTCCTTGTCCAATGCCTCAATTTCCTCGAGTCTGGCGTATTTGATATTAACGTCGTAATAATCTGTTACCGAATCAATGCCGACGATTTTAATACCGTTGAATTCATGAAACAGCCTTTTCACTAAATTGCTGCCGATAAATCCAGCTGCACCAGTCACGAGGACTGTCTTTCTGTACAAAGAGATATTGTATTCCAGCATCTTAGTCTCTCTTGAAAATGTCGCGCGTATAGACCTTGTCCTTCACGTCATCAAGGCAGACGTCATAGCGGTTGGCAATGATGCATTGCGAACGGGACTTGAATGCCGCGAGGTCATTGACCACCTCACTTCCGAAGAAAAGAGTGCCGTTCTCGAGAGTAGGCTCGTAGATGATTACCTCTGCTCCTTTGGCCTTGATACGCTTCATAATACCCTGAATGGCGCTCTGGCGGAAGTTGTCCGAGTTGGACTTCATGGTCAGACGATATACGCCGATGACGCATTTCTTCTCCTGGGTGCTGTCCCACTGGCTGTTGCTGCTGTAGTAGCCTGCCTTTGTAAGTACCTGGTCTGCAATGAAATCCTTTCTCGTGCTGTTAGAATCAACGATGGCCTGGATAAGGTTCTCAGGAACGTCATTGTAGTTGGCGAGAAGCTGCTTGGTGTCCTTAGGAAGACAATATCCGCCGTAGCCGAATGAAGGGTTGTTATACTGGGAGCTGATTCGCGGATCCAGACAAACGCCATTTATAATAGACTGAGTGTCAAGACCTTTAATCTCAGCATAGGTATCGAGTTCATTGAAATAACTTACGCGGAGCGCCAGATAGGTGTTGGCGAAAAGCTTCACGGCCTCAGCCTCGGTGCTGCCCATGAACAGGACAGGAACCTCTTCTTTCAATGCTCCTTCGTGGATGAGACGGGCGAAGGTGTGCGCAGCCTCTTCGAGGAAAGCATTGCCCTGCTCGAAACCTACAATTATACGGCTCGGATAGAGGTTGTCATAGAGGGCCTTGGACTCACGCAGGAACTCCGGAGCGAAAATGATGTTCGGAGTCACCACCTTCATCGTGCCGTCGGCCTGACGCTCACGATAGGAGAATTTCTCCCTGACAGATGCCGTATAACCCACAGGAACAGTGGATTTGATGACCATCACCGCATCAGGATTAACCTTCAGCACCAGTTCAATGACTTCCTCCACATGTGACGTGTCGAAGAAGTTTTTCTTGCTGTCATAGTTGGTCGGTGCGGCGATCACCACGAAATCCGCATCCTTGTACGCTGACTCGCCGTCAAGCGTGGCCGTGAGGTCGAGATTCCTGTTCTTCAGGTAATCCTCAATGTAGTCATCCTGGATAGGCGAAATCCTGTTGTTCAGTTTCTCCACTTTTTCAGGGATGACGTCCACTGCGGTCACATGATGCTTCTGTGAAAGAAGCGTAGCAATGCTGAGGCCTACATAACCTGTTCCGGCGACAGCCACTTTGATATCATTGAACTCTTTCATAATTTATATTGCTTCATCTAAAACTTCATATTTCGAGTGACGGCTCTTGTACTCCGGTACGATCTCCTTCATGATGCGGACAATGGCCATATCGTCGAAAGTACGTGATTCCTCGAGGAGCCTCTTCTCATTGGCACAAGCCGTATCATAATCATACTCACGGACTTTCGCCACCATGATCTTAGGATTGGTGGTAGGGATGGTCTCCTCCTTGTCGTTGAGCACCTCTTCATAGAGTTTCTCGCCGTCACGAAGTCCCGTAAACTGGATTTCCACATTCTTCGCTCCTGAAAGCGCTATCATACGCTTGGCCAGATCGACGATCTTCACCGGCTTGCCCATATCGAAGACGAAGATCTCGCCGCCCTTGCCCATGGTCCCGGCCTCAAGCACGAGCTTGCAGGCTTCCGGAATCAGCATGAAGTAACGGATGATGTCCGGATGAGTGACGGTGATCGGTCCGCCATTTCGGATCTGCTTCTTGAATATAGGTATCACGCTGCCGTTGGAGCCGAGAACGTTTCCGAATCTGGTAGTGACGAACTGTGTAACACCCTGAACCTTACCGTCTTTTATGGCCTGGTTGAGACTCTGGCAGTATATCTCGCAGATACGCTTGCTGCAGCCCATGACATTGGTCGGATTCACCGCCTTGTCGGTAGAAATCATCACGAACTTCTTCGTTCCGTATTTGACGGCGAGGTCTGCAATCACGCGCGTACCGTATATATTGTTCTGCACGGCGATGGCCGGATCGTCCTCCATCATCGGAACATGCTTGTAGGCAGCCGCGTGGAACACATACTCAGGCTTGTGCTCGGAGAAGATGCGCTCCATGTGCTCAGCATTGGTAATGCTGGTGACGATGGTCTCGTTATGGATATGCGGGTAATGCTCCGACATCATCAGCCTGATATCGTGCATAGGGGTCTCCGCCTGATCGATCAATGTCATCTCCGCCGGCGAGAATTTCGCGATCTGTCTCACCATCTCGGAGCCGATGGAACCGGCAGCGCCAGTTATCAGGATCCGGCGTCCCTTCAGTAGTTTTCCGATGGCCTCCATATCGACCTCAATCTTGTCCCTCGGCAGGAGGTCGTCGATAGCCACCTCATGCAACTGATTATGTGTCAATGAAATGTCTTTTCCGTCCCATTCCTCTGCATTGGTCATCATAAGAATCTTGAGGCCTGCATTGAGGAAATCATCCACCATTTCCTGATTCTGGCGGAACCTCTCTGTCTTGAGCGGCGAGACGAGCAGAGCCTTCACCCCTTCGTCACGCAGTTTCTCAGCGATTTTTGCCCCGTTCTGATAGACCGGCTTGCCCATGATGTAGGCACCTCTCATCTCAGGTCCGTCAGATACGAAAGCATGGAGCGAATACTTCTTGTCCTTGATGGAGACAATGCTCTTGGCAATGCTGATTCCGCCAGCCTTGGTACCGTAGATGGCCACAGGAAGTGCACCGTCAAGGTGGAAGGAGTCGAAAAGCCTCTTTACCAATATACGCTCCACCCACAGCAGCAATGTACTGAGAATGAAGACAGTAACGGCAGTATTCAACTTAGGGAAATAGAATATCGTCTGATTCGGGAATGCTGCTCCTGTGACATATCCTATCAGATAGAATGCCACTGAACCGGTAAATGCAGCAGTCGCAACTCTCTGAAGGTCAATGAATGACGAGTACCTTACAATTCCGGAGTAGGTATGGAAGAGCTTGAACGATATCGCGAACGGGACCAGCGCCAGCAGATTTGCTGCCGTCATTGGCCAGAAATTCTCAGCGAAACCGTCCCTTCCCAGATCAAAATAGTATCCGACATAACCAGAGAAAGCCACAATGCAGCAATCAAGAATCAGCAGTCCCCAGTATGGCAGCGCCTTTCCGGAGAAATACCAATTGGAGATTTTCCGTACAATATTCATATCAGTATTTGATTGGTTTTTAAATAGTTATAAATTCAGAGATCAATGATTATCCAGTAGTTCCATCATCCTGTCGTAATCTTCCACCTTCTCGAAGG
>OHRU01001003.1_pt1 | contig 10170 bp, 7 predicted proteins | sample 1578491 | NCBI WGS metagenome assembly OHRU01 (sample SAMEA3879565, study PRJEB24766) | human gut metagenome | biome: human-associated habitat; feature: feces | place: USA | collected 1985/1987 | reverse complement strand
GAATACATGGTTCCATCAATGTGTTTATGTTTTGTCAGGTATGTGTATTCTGAACAGCTTGCCACAACAGCTCCCATATCTCCCTGCCATGGTGCCATTCCAAGTGCTGCTACTGCAGTAAAAGCAATCATAAGTGGAACACTTCCCATATATCCTGCAATAATTACAATTCCTCTTCCTGCTGCCGCAATTAAATATCCAGAAAAATTCAACTTATAATATCCTTTGTATTTTGCTACCAGCATTGGTAAAAATGCAAGTCCTACAATAAGAGCCAAGTTAATCGCACCCGAAAATGTTCCTAGTAATTCTGCTTTACCAAGCACATATGTCATATAATAAATTCCACAGTTTATAATCGCCGAATAAGTTTGTCTGAGAATGTCAACCACAAGAATCACAATGTAATATTTATTATGTACCAACATTTTAATTGATTCAATCAAGCTGTATTTTTCTTCTACTTTTTCTTCTCCATTTCGAAGTTCTTCTTCTGGCAATTCTTTAACTGAAAATACAGTCAATGTATTTGAAATTAAACCTATAATTGCATAAATAATTGCAATTGTTCTCCATCCTTCTGCTCCGCCACCAAGTTTCTGAACCAATCCAACAGTAATAGTCTGAATAATAAAGCTTGTTCCAAATGCAAACATGAATCGAATTGATCCCATTTGTACTCTTTCTTTGACATTTTTTGTAATTAAAGCCGTTAATGTAGAATAGGCGATATTATTTGCTGTATAAAATACACCATTCAACAATGTATATGCTATAAAGAACCATGCATACTGAGCAGTCCTGCCCCAGCTTGTAGGAATTGCAAAAACTGCTACAAGTGTCAAAGCACAACCTATATAGCCATAAATCATCCATGGCCTTGCTTTTCCAAGCTTTGTATGTGTTTTATCAATAAGTGACCCAAAGAAAACATCTGTAAAACCATCAAATAATTTTGATGCTGCGATTAATGTTCCAACGATTCCTGATGCAAGTCCTATAGTATCTGTAAGATATACCATAACAAAGGATGTCAGGAATGCATATACTACATTTCCCGCAATATCACCGGAACCATAACCAATTTTGTTGTACCACTTTAAGTACGTCTTTTCTTCCATAAGAAACCTCCAATCAATTACTTTGTTTTGTCTTTAACAGCTATACCAATTTTATATATTTGTGCAATTTTTGTCTATAAACATAATAGGCTGTAATATGCACAAAATGATACTTTTCAAACACTACAGTTTCACAGCTATTTGACTAAATTCCATTTGAAACGTAATCAATACACAATATCATGCTCTAAACATTTTGTCCATAAATGCAAATAGACAAAGCATGCATAAAATGCTACAATACAAGCGGAGGTGTATAATGTATATCAACACGGGATATTTAAATCATTCACATAAAGATTTTAAAGATAAAAGCCGCCCTCTGATTGTAGGAAGCTGCGGAACCTATCGCCTGTCACAGCATCCTAAGATGCCTACATACAGGCCCAGAGGAAGACTGGATTACCAGATTATATACATATCATCCGGTCTTGTTCATTTCCACTTTGACAATCCTGAAAATGAGACAATCATTCCAGCCGGACATATAGTGTTATTTCGCCCAAAAGAGCTTCAAAAATATGAATTTTATGGTAAGGATAAGACTCAGATATATTGGCTTCACTTTACCGGAAGCGACGCAAAAAACACTTTAAGAAAATACGGATTTACAGACAATAAAAGAGTCTTTAATGTTGGAACGGCTCTTGAATATGAACAGGTTTTCAAAAGGATTATTACAGAGCTTCAAAGATGTCAGGACAATTATGAGGAAATGCTCATGCTTTTGCTACGACACCTTTTGATTATATTTAACCGTAAAATAACAACTGAGCATGTAATCAGAAATGAATTCCTTGACAGCCAGATGGATACAGCAATTACATATTTCAATACAAACTACAACAGAGCTATCAATGTGGAGGAATATGCTTCATCAATTGGTATGAGCATAAGCTGGTTTATTCGAAGCTTTAAAAAATACACAGGTAGTACACCAATACAATTTATCACATCACTCAGGATGACAAATGCTCAAGTGTTGCTCGAAACGACATCCTACTCTATAAACGAGATTGCAGGCATTGTCGGATACAATAATCCACTATACTTCAGTCGATTGTTCCATAAACAAAAAGGATGTTCTCCTTCTGAATACAGAGCCAGAAATACATAATAAAAAGACAAAAGCAGGAGCAAATGCTCCTGCTTTATCCGGATACTTATCTTTTTAATGAATGACTAACAGATTGTAAAAGAATAATCCTTATCAGTCTCCGCACTGATACGATAATCCTCTTCCACATCTGTTCCCCAGCTGTCGATACCTCCAACACCTCTTACTGCGCCATATATGCATAAAACAGTTCTTCTTGCCGGTGGCAGTTCTTCATGGTGAAGAGCGTTTTCAATCTCAGATGCGGTATAAGGCAGACAAGAAAATGCAAATTTTTCATCATTCTTTTCAATGCGCAGTGTCTGTGACGAGCTATCTGTCCTGCTGTTATCAAGAGCCGTATGTCTTGTAATTTCAAGCCACTCTGTATCCATTCTCATACCACATTCCTGCGGAACAAGATATTGTGTAAGACTCAGATCACCGATCTCATAGACGCCTTCTTGTGCACCTGCTTTTCTGTCAGGATATGTTTCCCCTGAGAGTCCCTTATATAAATATTTGTCAGCCAATGTTGGCATAATAAATCTCATTCCAAATACAGGAAATTCAGGGAGCCCCTGTACTCCATTATAATGTACATCCACGCGAATCTTTCCGGACGCATCAACGCTATAGCTCACAAGAACAGTTGTCGCCGGAGTTGTTATGGTCTCGTATGTATATTTTACAATAATTTCATCAGCATAAATATCACCGCCATAGCTGTTATTATCAGGTGCATATTGTTTTTGCTCCTTGCCATCCATGATCACCTGTATTCCCTTACAGTCAATAAACATATCTGCTGAAAGCCAGCTTCCGCTTTTAATATGGAACTTGCTTCCCCTGTCATTATCTGTCAACGCTCTCCAGAAAGTAGGCTTTGGGCAACGATACAGCCACTCATATCCATTTTTAACGATAGATTCCAGTCCCCCCTGTGCATAAGAGAAAATATAATCAAAGCCTTCACCATGTACACCTAATGTATAGTCACCATAGACCACTCTTAATTTATCTGTATAAGCCATAGTAATACCTCACTTCCTGCATTGCCGGTTTTTCTTTCCTGTCAGCAAATACAATTCCATTTGCTGAGAATTCATAGTCTGCCGGTTTATCATCAAAATCTCCGCCATAGCGTAAAACATCTTTTCCTGTAACGGAATCTTTTACCATAATTGCCTGGTCAATAAAATCCCATATAAATCCGCCATGATACATATCGTATTTGTCAATCAGCTTCATATAAGAGCCAAGTCCACCCATTGAATTTCCCATATCATGCATGAATTCGCATAAAATATACGGTTTTTTCGGACTGTTATTCAAGTATTCCTCTACATCCTCCGGTTTTGCATACATTCTGGTCTCAAAATCAGAAATAGTATCCTCATATGCCCTATTATAATAAGCGCTTTCATAATGAACTAATCTTCCATCCTTCTTTTCGGCAAAATAAACGTTCATTGCCTCAATGTCGTCTCCTGCATAGGATTCATTTCCTAATGACCAGAAAAGGATGGATGTATGGTTTTTAAAAGTTTCGAAATTGTTTTTTGCACGCTCAAGCACTGCATCTCTCCACTGTGGAATAGATCCCGGTACATTGCATGACGGTTCGATTGCCCCTAGTTTTTGGAATGAGCCATGGCTCTCTAGATTTGTTTCTGCCATCACATAAATACCTGCATCGTCGCACATATAGTACCATGGTATCTGGTCAGGATAATGACAGGTACGCACAGAATTAATATTGTTTCTTAACATACATGATATATCTGCCTTCATATCTTCTATACCAATGCATCTTCCTGTTCTTGCATTCCACTCATGACGGTTTACTCCCGTGATAACAAGACGTTTTCCATTCAAATAGACTACTTTATCTATAATCTCTATTCTTCTGAAACCGATATCATAAGGGATTACCTCGGCCAGTGAACCATCCTCTGCTTTAAGCTCAACATAAGCATGGTATAAATATGGATTATGATTGTCCCACAGCTTTACACTTTCCAAATCAACACAAATCGTGCCTTCCAAATGGTCGTTTTCTTTATTTAACTGTAATGACTTCTCAACTAATATATTTTCCTCTCTGTCTTTTAAAATAAAGCCAGCAGTTACATTCTGACTGTCAGGAGCAGATACCTTCATGCTGACAGATACGCTTCCGCTTTCATTATCTTGATTTAACACAGGTTTGAACCATACATCCTCCAGATGAACATCCGGAATTGCCTTCAAAGTAACATTTCTGAAAATTCCAAAAAATCTGAAAAAGTCCTGATCCTCTAAAAATGCCGCCGTGCTCATCTTCTGTACCTGCACTGCAAGAACATTTCCCTTTTCCTTAACATATGGTGTCAGATCAAACTCAGAAGGTGTGAAGCTGTCCTCTGCATAACCTATAAACTGACCATTAAGCCACAGATACATAGCCTCTTCTACACCTTCGAAGCATATATGGATTCTTTTTCCACACATGTTCTTATCCAAATCAAAGTATTTGATATAAGAGCCTACCGGATTATACTGTGCTTCTGAGAACATTCCTTCTTCTGCTCCGGTTGCCTCCATACTATATGCTCCTCTGTGGTACTCTTTTCCTTCCCACGGATACATAGTGTTGATGTAACGTATTTTATCATATCCAGCCAGTTCAATATGTCCGGGGACCATAATTTTATCGAATCCGGATGCATCAAATGTTTCCTTATAAAAATCAACAGGTCTTTCCATCACATTTTTGCTGTAAGCAAACTCCCATTGACCATTTAATGACTGTAATAATGGATTTTTTTCTTTTTTCATGTCTGAATAATCCAGATAATAGCAATGATCACTATGTGGTTCCAATTGATTTACCTTAAACACTTCCGGATTATCAAGCCATTTCATATCAGCGTTCATATTTTTCCTCACTTTCCTATTATTGATATATAAAACCAAGAACAATAACTGCTTTGCTACATCTAAGATATAACAAACCCCTTGCAAAGAGCAATGTAATAAATTGTACAAATCATGCACTAAATGATACTGTTATAATTACTGTATTATAAAATGAGGGTCAAAAGGCATCATTGATGCTTGCATGCAATTTAAAAAGCTCCCGTGCATTGCACAGAGAGCTTTTTAGTCCGGTTAGTACAGACATATATTAACACGCGAATTATATGATGACACTTGCTTTCCCTTTTTTTCAAATCTTTGGATTCTTGTAATAACCTGATATTCCATCTGCAGCTTGTCCGATGAACAAGAGTATACATAAGGTTCAAAACCGGTATATTCATCATCCACTTGCGTATAATTATTCCCATAATAAAAATTCTCTATTATATTTGTCTCAAAAGAAGAATCTATTTTTGATTTAGACTCTTTTGGATCACCCATAGAATAATCACTGCCATATGTCTTTGCATATAAATCTCTCATCACTGCAGCCTGTGCCTTAGGACTATCCACATCTGCACAATAATATGTAATATAAAACGGTACTCCAAGCACCGCATCAACAGCGGCCAGCATTCTCGTATCTCCAAATGAAATTATAAATATCCACGCCGATAATTCCTTGCTTATATCCGATGTTACAAAATAATCTGATATTGTGTTGTCAAAGCTATCATCCAAAGCAACTGCTGCACCATATTGCCAAGGAGCTGCTTCATATGTCTGTTCTGTTTCGCTGTCTGTATCCTTTGAATAGTTACTCTCAAGGCTTTGGAGCATAACTATATCGTCTTCACCGAGCATCTGCATAATACCTGACTGCTTCTGCAGCTCACAGGCACCCTTCAGAAAAGTCTGAATAGCCATATAAGCCTGTCCCACCGGAATCTCAGTATCCAACGGTTCCCTTTTCTCACTATATTTCCCATTCCACAGCTCATTTACATTGTCCTGCATCAGAGACATCATCTTAGTAAGCCTCTCTTCAGCTGAAATAGAGTGGCTGTAGGGGCTTATATCTGCGTTGCTTATCATAGTACTCGTTTTGGCAATTTTTGCTGCTTTAAGTGAAATCAGATAATTCGGTATCATATTTCCCGCACATACAACTGCCAGAATAATGCATATACACACTATTCCCTTGATTTTATCCGGTTTTTTATCAATACATTTGCGCACTGATAAATGCTTACTTCTCATCCAATGCCTCCGCTTTCATGTCAAAATACACCTTGGTTCCTTTACCTGACTCACTCTCATAATGGATTTTTGTATCATGCAGCTTAGCAATCCTTGATACAAGTGCAAGCCCAAGCCCTGCTCCATGCTCACTTCTTGATCGTGACTTGTCAACCATATAAAAAGCCTCTGTAATGCGCTCTATATCCTCAGGCGGTATCCCTCTTCCATTGTCCGAAACTGCAATACGATAAATACTGTGCGAAATAAGTCTGCCTGACACCTCTACCTTGCTGCCTCCTGATTTCACTGCATTGTCTATCAGATTAAGAAGCATGGTCTTAAACAGGTCATATTCCAGCCACACCCATGCCTCATCCGCACTGTACACAATCTCTGTATTATGCTTTCTTGCTGCTTCATGTGCGGTTTCCACACAATCTGCTATAATCTCAGATACTCTTGTCTCTTCAAGCCTGAAATCATTTTTATCAAGAGTGATAAGCTCCAGCAGCTTAAATGATAATGCTTCAAGCCTCATGCCCTCATTCAGTATGACTCCGGCAGCACTGTGCACCTCATCCTCAGACAGTTTTTTCTGATACAGGGTATCGGCATATCCTATAATTGATGTCATTGGGGTTTTGAGCTCATGTGCGAAGTTTGCAGTAAAATCCTCCTGCTTCTTTGCCGCCATCTGAAGTTCATAAACTTTGCTTTCAAGGTTTTTCGCAAGCTCGTTGAAAGCCTTTGCAAGCTCACCTATTTCATCCTTTGTCTTTACATCACTTCTTGCTGTGTAATCACCATCTGCAAATTTTTTTGTTGTAGCTGTTAATCCGGCAAGAGGCTTTGTAATCATCCAAGAAAGTATCAATATGACCATCATACCAACAGCAAGTATAACAATGTAGTACACGCTGCATCTATACCTAAGCTCCTTTGACTCATCGAAAACCGGTGTAATATCACTTTCCGTTATCAGAATATACCTGTTATCATTCAGTTTAAAGCTACTTTTGACATGGATATATCTGCTACTTTGCTTTTCACCGGTATCTTTAGTATTCTCTTTTGACACTATACTGTATGTAAGCGTACCATCCTTTACCTTTATATCCTTTTGCTCATAATTACATGAATTGGCATATATCCTTTTTCCATCATCATCAGCAAGATACATTCCTCCTTCATCTCCAACAATGGATTTTGCCGACTGCGACATCATATCTGTAAGCTCCTTATCCACATCCTCACTCTTCATATTAAGTATGACAGTTTCAATCGAGTATTTTATCATCTGATGCTGTGAAAGTGCACTGTCCTGCTCCCTATTCACTGCATGCTCCAGTGAATATGATAGAGTCACATATTCTATCATTCCAAGGGCAACAGCAAGTATAACTGTCATTCCAAGAAACATTTTATAGAAAAATTTCATCCGCGAACCTCCAGACGATAGCCAATCCTGAAAACTGTGACAATCTTTTCATTCCAGTCAAGCTTTTTCCTTAGTCTTTGTACATGTGAGTCCAGTGTCCTCGTCTCCCCGGTATACTCCTCCTGCCATACAAGCTCATAAAGCCTGCGCCTGCTGAGTGCAACATTCTTATTCTTCATAAGCTCATACAACAGATCAAATTCCTTTACTGTGAGCTCTACCTGCTCACCTGCCTTTGTCACTGTACGTGATTTAGGATCTATAGCTACATCCTCTATTTCCAGACGCTCTGCCATGCGCTGAGTGCGCCTTAATACGGTTTCCACTCTCGCAAGCAGCTCCCCTATCTGAAATGGTTTGCATATGTAATCATCCGCGCCCATACGAAGCCCGCGTATCCTTTCATCCACCTGTCCCATAGCAGATATTATTATGACCGGAGTATCCCCAATTCTCCTGACATAGTCAAGCAATTCATAACCATTTATCTCAGGAAGCATAATATCAAGCAGCAGCAGATCATATCTGTTCTGCTCAATTTTGTCCGCCCCTTCCTTGCCATCAAACGCTCTTTCGCATTGATATCCCTCTGCCTTCAGGGTGTTGCATATTAAATTATTTATGTCGTTGTCATCTTCCACTATGAGAATACTGGTCATAAGCTGCTCCTCTTCTATGATTATGATAGAATTATTATAGCATAAAGATGTGTCATAGTTGTAAAAAACACCCTGTTATTTAACTCAATAATAGGATGTTTTACCGGCACTTATACAAATATATTCTCACACATACATACTCCAGACAGCTCTAATCTGAGATGATATATTTCTGAATAACCACCTTTTGCCACTTTTTTCAATGCTGTTTGGATCATTTATTGAAAATCCTTCATCATCATAGCCTGTTATAACCATAAAATGTCCTGTATCGGTAAAATCTCCCGGTCCTACATTTACCACAATAGGATGTCCTTCATCAAGCTCTGCCTTCATTCTGCTCTCATCCAGCGCCACTGCCTTTGCTTTTACGCCGTAGTGCATGCAGCCTTCACTTATAAGCGTCCATGAACTTCCCGATCCATCCACACTGTAACCGGCTTCCTTTGAATACTTTGCTACTGCAATAGGTGATGCATCCCTGTTGTGTGTCAGATAAACCACTACCATCGAAAGTGTAGTGGGACCGCATCCGCTTGCTGCAAAGAAATTGCCGCTATACTTTTCGTAGCCCCAGCGTTTATCCCACTGCACAAATAACGGAACACTATCCATAGACGCTTCTTCTGTCAAATCAATTGTGTGTTCCTTCACATGTTCCGCCGGATAATCATACACAAACTCGAGTGCCTCTTCATTCTTCAAAGCAAGGTCCTTTAGCTGTTTTGGATATTGGGTACTGTTCATTATATCATCAAGCATCGACTGATTATTTTGTATCTTATTCTTTTCAGAGATTTTGCTATTTTCTATAACAGCATTATCATATGTATTATTTCCGGCTTCAACATCATATCTATTTGTCCTGCCATCACCTGATCTTATCATACTGCTTCCAACAGCCACAAATACAGCCACAGCTATGATACTACAGGAAAATATGATAGAACGCAGTATCTTTCTGCGCCTGCGTCTCCTTCGACGTAAATTTGCCCCATGTCTGCAACATTTGTTTTGTGTCATGTCCACTTTACACCCTCCTGCTTCTTTGTAACTGATATTGTGTATCATTACTCTATCAAAAGCATTCGTTTATTATGTTGCATACTTGTGTCATAGTTGTAAAATGTTCCAATATTAAATTGTATAAATAAACTGACCAATGACAGTATTGCAGGATATTTTAACCTGTCACTGTATTAAGCAACTTTTGACTATATATTCTGTTATTTTGGCAAGTAATAATTCTTTTCGTATTCTATAATGACATCGTAAACAGAAAGGAGATGAATTTCCATGAGAAATAAATTACACAATTTTATTAATAACTTACTTAGCTTTTATGCAAGCTTCTTTACTCACAGATTTTATCAAATGTAATGTGCATAGCATACATAAAATACCTGATGTCCCCCATATCCTTCCACTAAAGCTATGAGCTGCATTCCAGTTTTCTTCATCCTGCAATGTCCATACGATTCTGATTCCTATCGTATTGTTCTGCTTAATCTTTGGCAGGTAATTTCCTATAACAATAAATAATAAGCTTGTTCCATAATAAATTAATGCTAAAAATAAATCCTCTGTTTCTGCTCTTTCACCTCAGATACCTGCGACTTTATCTGCTCACACTTGGTATAAAATTACTCCTGTGCCTCTGATAATACCTTTTTAGCATTATTGGTAATGAGTAAAAAATAGCCATCTGGA
>OHRU01001002.1_pt1 | contig 10172 bp, 9 predicted proteins | sample 1578491 | NCBI WGS metagenome assembly OHRU01 (sample SAMEA3879565, study PRJEB24766) | human gut metagenome | biome: human-associated habitat; feature: feces | place: USA | collected 1985/1987 | reverse complement strand
GGCCAAAGCCTACGGCAAGGCGGTCAAAATTACCCTGATATGAAAAAAGCCCCGCAATTGCGGGGCTTTATGCTTATTTTTCCTTATTTCCGAAAGTGGTCAGATAATCGATTATCATCTGATAATAAGCCTTGTCTTCATCATAGATGGCGGCGTCGCGTTTGGCCGTGGCTTTTTCGACGTCCGTGTTTTCGTAGGCAACAACCTTTTCGGTCGAAATGGCGCAGCGGTTGCGGGCAATATCGGCAATGCCGCCTTTGATGAAGTAGCGTTCGGTTACTTTATCGGCCTTGTCCAGCACCTGCACCAGCCCGTTGCGCAGTTGAACCAACGTCGGCGCGCGGTCAACCAAAACCGTCAAATCGCCCTTAACGCCGGGAACAACGATTTTCGGCGCCATGGCCGTACGATACACTTTGTACGGGCGCGATATTCTGAAGATAATGCCTTTTTCCATCTTTTAACCTCTTTTAAGGAAACGGAAGAAACCGCTAAGCGGCTTCCTCCTCCATTTTCTTGGCTTTCTCGAGCACTTCCTCAATGGTGCCGACCATATAAAAAGCCTGCTCGGGAATATGGTCATACTTGCCTTCCAGAATACCCTTGAAGCCTTTAATCGTATCTTCCAGTTTGACGAAGACGCCCGGCGTACCGGTAAAGACCTCGGCAACATGGAACGGCTGCGACAGGAACTTCTGAATACGGCGGGCACGGGCAACCGTCAGCTTATCCTCTTCCGACAGTTCGTCCATACCCAGAATGGCGATGATGTCCTGCAGCGACTTGTATTTCTGCAAAACTTCCTGCACCTGGCGCGCAACCTGATAATGCTCTTCGCCGACGACGGTCGGGTCCAGCACGCGGCTGGTCGAATCAAGCGGGTCAACCGCCGGATAAATGCCGAGTTCGGCAATCTGGCGCGACAGGACGGTGGTTGCGTCCAAGTGGGCAAAAGTTGTTGCCGGCGCCGGGTCGGTCAGGTCGTCGGCCGGAACGTAAACCGCCTGAACGGAAGTAATTGAACCGTTTTTGGTAGAAGTAATACGTTCCTGCATAGCACCCATTTCAGTAGCCAGCGTCGGTTGGTAACCTACAGCCGAAGGCATACGTCCCAACAAAGCGGATACTTCGGAACCTGCTTGTGTGAAACGGAAAATATTATCGATAAAGAACAGGATATCACGTGAACCACCAGTTTCAGCACCTTGGTCACGGAAAGATTCTGCTACCGTCAGCCCGGACAATGCTACTGATTGACGCGCACCGGGAGGTTCGTTCATCTGACCGAATATCAAAGACACTTGTGATTTGGCCACTTCGTCATAATCTACTTTGGACAAATCCCAATGGCCTTCCTCCATACCTTTCTTGAATTCTTCTCCGTAACGGATAACGCCGGATTCTATCATTTCTCTCAGCAGGTCGTTGCCTTCACGTGTACGTTCTCCTACACCGGCAAACACAGAGAAGCCGTGCTGCTTCTTCGCAATATTATTAATGAGCTCTTGGATAAGCACCGTCTTGCCTACACCGGCGCCACCAAACAGACCGATTTTACCGCCCTTGCTATATGGTTCCAGCAAGTCGATAACCTTGATGCCTGTATAAAGCACCTCTTGTACGGTAGTCAAATCTTCAAACTTAGGGGGGTCGCGATGGATGGGATAAGCACCTGTACGGTCCAACTCCTTCATGCCGTCGATAGAGTCGCCCACTACGTTCATCAGGCGGCCTTTGATTTGTGTACCTATCGGCATGGTGATGGGGCCTCCCAGCGGATGCACTGTCATTCCTCTCTGCAGGCCGTCCGTACTGTCCATAGCAACAGTACGCACCGTGTTTTCACCAATGTGCTGCTGTACCTCTACAATCAGTCTTTTGCCGTTCGACCTTTTTATTTCCAGTGCGTCGTGAATACTCGGCAACATCATTTCTGCCTCCGTTCCTTCGAAATAGACGTCTACTACAGGCCCGATTACCTGTGAGATATGTCCGACAATCTGTGACATAAGCAATCTTTTTATTCTATATTTCCTTAATTATTTTTCCCAATACTAAGTTGTAAGTCGCGTGTATCCTCATTAACAAGTCAGCCAAGTCGCGTCTTTCATCAGCTATGTACTCGTACCTATTAACGTTTGTCAGCTATGGTTTGTTCATCCCAATAGTTACATAAACAACAACGCAAATGTATAAACAATTTGCATGTAGTTGTTACCGTGTATAGCATTTTTTGAACAAAAAAGACTATTTTGAACGATTAATACTACAATTGGAACAAATTGTTACAGACATGATAACGTCAGTTAACAATTAGCAAGAAAAAGGAATTGCCCACCCATCTTATGAAAAAACACTGAATTGACAACAGAGGTTCTGTATATAATATACAAAAAATAAGCCTTGTCTCTCGACAAGGCTTATTCACAACACAAACACAAAATAAAACACGACAAAACTACTATGCAATCTTACCTGTCTATGCCGGGGAGGCATACGTACTAGTTACGGATATTCACATATACATAAACAGCTTCAGGCTGATTTGCACATTATAAACAAATGCGGGGAGGCATTTGTTTATTGCCTATTTGTTAAAAAACACAAATTCAAAGTTTGTCATTGAATACCTCTTTCACGAAGCTTCAACTGCCATTTCCATGCAGAAAGTAAAGTATCTTCAATACTTGTTTCTGCCTTCCAACCCAGTTCATTGTTTGCCAATTCCGGGTTTGCCCATACCTTCTCAATATCACCGGCACGCCGCCCTACTATCTGATAGTTCAGTTTTACACCGGTAGCCTTTTCGAAAGCATTAATCAGTTCCAATACGGAAAGTCCACGACCTGTACCGATATTGAATACTTCCACTTTTTCCTTCTGCTTGTTCTCCAAGATACGGCGGATAGCCACTACGTGTGCTTTGGCCAAATCGACTACATTGATGAAGTCGCGGATACAAGAACCGTCGGGAGTATCATAATCGTCACCAAACACGCTCAGTTTCTCACGGATGCCGATAGCGGTCTGGGTAAGATAAGGAATCAAGTTCTGCGGTACACCGTTAGGCAATTCTCCCAGCAATGCTGTGGGGTGTGCACCTATCGGGTTGAAGTAACGCAACAAGATGGCGTTTATCGGAGCACCGGAAGCAACCGTATCACGTACAATCTCTTCATTGATTTGCTTCGTGTTTCCATACGGAGACTCAGCTTTCTTAATAGGCGCCTTTTCCGTTACCGGAAGTTCGTCCGGCTGGCCGTAAACTGTGCAGGAAGAAGAGAATACGATACCCTCCACTCCATGCTTCGGCATCAATTCCAGCAGGTTTATCAGTGAAACCAGGTTATTACGATAGTAAAGCAACGGTTTCTGGACAGATTCACCCACAGCCTTGCTGGCCGCAAAGTGAATGATGGCTTTAATGCCTTTATATTTGGTAAACACAGCGTCAAGACCGGCATAATCCAAGCAATCCAATTCCTCGAATGCAGGGCGGATGCCCGATACCTTCTCTATGTTATCTACAACATCTGCGCTGGAGTTTGACAAATTATCAATAATAACAACTTCATAACCTGCGTTTTGAAGTTCCACCACCGTGTGAGAACCAATATAACCGGTTCCACCCGTAACTAAGATTTTCCCTTTCATATTAAATATAGATAATTTAGCTTTTAGGTTATCAATACGCCACAAATGTAAGGAAATAAATTAATAAAAACAGAAAAAGGGGGATAAATTTTAGTTTATCCCCCTTCCACTTTATTTCCGTTTTTTCTTCTTTAAATCTTCACAACCCCCGAAAAGCCCATGAATGCCATTGCCAGCAGTCCGGCAGTAATCAAAGCTATCGGAGTACCCTGCATACCTTTCGGTACACTAACCAGGCTCATTTGCTCGCGCAGGCCTGCAAACAGTGTCAGTGCCAAGCCGAAACCAAGTGCCGTAGAGAATGCATAAACCACTCCCGTCAGCAAATCATAATCTTTTTGGATAACAAGGATAGCCACACCGAGAATACAGCAGTTGGTAGTAATCAACGGCAGGAACACGCCCAAGGCCTGATACAGAGAAGGAGAAACTTTCTTCAGGATAATCTCTACCATCTGCACCAATGCGGCAATCACCAGGATAAAGGTAATAGTCTGCAAATAGCCCAAATCAAAAGCGTCGAGCACATACTTCTGAATAAGGAATGTCACGATAGTGGCGATGGTGAGCACGAATGCCACCGCTGCCGACATGCCCAATGCAGTCTCCACTTTCTTGGAAACTCCCAAGAACGGGCAAATTCCCAAGAATTGCGACAATACGATGTTGTTTACAAAGATTGCCGAGATAAATATCAATATATATTCCATAATCATTAAATTAAGAATTAAAAACTAAAAATTAAAAGCCCGGCAGCCTACCGCCGATACGTTCTCAATTTTTTCATTTTTAATTTTTCATTATTAATTCTTCTTCATACTGTTGATTAAAGCAATGAGATAGCCCAATGCGATGAATGCACCCGGAGCAAGGACAAATACCAACATGCCGTATTCTTCAGGAAGGATACTCAAGTTGAATATCTTGCCGGTTCCCAGGAACTCACGCACGGCACCCAGTAATGTCAGTGCAATGGTAAAGCCCAAGCCCATGCCCAGACCGTCGAACAAGGAAGCCACCGGATTGTTTTTGGCAGCAAATGCCTCGGCACGTCCCAATACGATACAGTTTACAACAATCAGCGGAATGAACAGGCCCAGTGTGGCGTACAATGCAGGAACGTAAGCTTGCATTATCATCTGCAACAGTGTCACAAATGATGCTATGACTACAATGAATGAAGGGATACGCACCATATCGGGAATCAGATTCTTGATGGCAGAAATCACCACATTGGAACATATCAGCACGAACATTGTAGCCAGTCCCATACCCATACCGTTAATGGCAGAGGAAGTGGTACCCAGTGTAGGACACATACCCAGCAGGAGCACAAACGTAGGATTCTCTTTGATAATCCCGTTCATCATAACTTTAAAATTATTCATATCTTCTACTCCTTTCTTATTTAGCGCTGAGTGTATCCACAGCTGCGGGAGCTGCGGAATCAGCAGGTTGTTCAACATTCTTTTGAGTAGCGCCGGTAGTGCCGTCGGCAGTTTCCTGACCGGCATAGGCAGCATAAGCCGCATTCACTGCATTCAAAAAAGCACGTGAGGTGATGGTAGACGCTGTAATGGCATCTACTTTACCACCGTCCTTGCTCACTGTCAATGCAGCTTCACCCGGATTCATGCCGGTGATGTCACCTTTATTGCCTTTCTTGAACCAGTCGGCAGCCTTGGAACCCAACCCCGGAGTTTCCACATGCGACAACAAGGAGTAGTCGATGATTTTGCCTTCAGCATCGAAACCGACCAACACTTTCAGCTCACCGCCAAAACCCATGGCAACAGCTTCCACAGCAGCTCCGATATATTCTCCACCTTTGGTGGCAGGATATACAGAATACTGTACTCCGTTTACTTCCTGCATCTTCTTCTCGGCAATGGGGTCATTGTCGAAGCCCGGAACCACCGCACTTACGGCATCGCTCAAGGTCTTTGCATTGGCCTGCGCAATGGGCTCCTTCGTCAATTCGTTTACATAAGCCAGCAACGCTACGGAGATTGCGGTAACGCCCGTAAGTACCAGCAACATATTCTTCAAGGATGATTCTAACTTTTTCATTTCTTCTTCGCTACCTCCCCAAAGCGTTTAGGTTTAACATAGGTGTTGATGAGCGGAGTGAACGCATTCATAATCAGAATGGCAAACGACATACCCTCCGGATATGCACCGAACAGACGGATGATGACAGTCAGTAGGCCGATGCAAACACCATAAATCAGCATACCTTTGTGGCTCATCGGAGAAGTCACGTAGTCCGTAGCCATAAAGACAGCACCCAGCATCAGACCACCGGACAACAACTGTACGACCGGGGATACATAAAGTTCCGGATTGACCAGATACATGATACCGGAGAACACGAATACCGTCACCAGAATAGATACCGGAATGTGCCAGGTGATGATTTTCTTCCACAACATGTAGAACAAACCAAGCAGCAGCGCCAAAGCACTCACCTCACCGAGACATCCTCCATTATTACCTATCAGAAGGTCGAAAGCTCCCGGAAGGTCGCTCAGGGACATGCCCGGAGCACCATTGATGACACCTTTCATAATAGCCAGCGGCGTAGCAGCCGTCGTGGCATCCGTATAGGCTGTCAACTGGCCTACAGCCGGCCATGTCGTCATCTGCACGGGGAATGAAAGCAACAGGAATACACGTCCTGCCAGTGCAGGGTTAAAGGGATTGCAACCCAAACCTCCGAAGGACATCTTGCCTACCCCGATGGCAAACAAGGCACCAAGGATGATAATCCAGATGGGCAGGTTGGAAGGCAGGTTAAAGGCCAGCAACACACCGGTAATGATGGCAGAGCCGTCGGTGATGGTTGTGGTCTCTTTTTTCATGAGGAATTTGCCGATGGCCCATTCAAAGAACAAGCAGGCTGCTACGGAAGTTGCCGTAACAATCAGCGCACCCAGTCCGAAAAAGTAAAGCGAAACGAGGAATGCCGGAATCAATGCGATAAGCACACCGTACATATTCTTCTTCACGCTGTCACCGCCGTGAACGTGGGGCGAAAGGGATACGATTAATTTATTCATACTTCGTTATTTTTTAGCTTGACGTGCACGGATCATCGCTCCTACCTTACCCTTACCCAAGCGGATATAATCCAGCATCGGACGGTTGGAAGGACAAGTGAACTGGCATGAACCGCATTCTATACACGACATAATGTCTTCTTTCTCTACTCTTTCAAAATCTCCGTGGGCCGAAACGGTAGCCAGCAGATACGGCTCCAACCCCATCGGGCAGGCTCCCACGCACTTGGCACAACGGATACAAGGCTGTACTTCGCCGCGCTTGGCTTCCTTCTCGTTCATAATCAGAATACCGGAGCTTCCTTTGGCTGTCGGTACATCCGTATTTACCAGAGCTTTACCCATCATCGGGCCACCGCCGATAATCTTACCCGTATCTTCGGGCAGACCGCCGCAAGCTTCAATCAGCTGCTTCATCGGCGTACCGATACGTGCCAGGAAATTGGACGGCTTTGCCAACGACTTACCAGTCACGGTAATGACACGCTCAAACAGAGGTTTGTTCTTCTGTACGGCCTGGTAAACGGCAAATGCGGTACCCACATTCTGCACCACAGCTCCCGTGGAGATAGGCAGCGCACCGGCTGCAACCTGGCGACTGATGACTGCATCAATCAGCTGCTTTTCACCACCCTGCGGATATTGTACCTTCAAGGGTACCACCTCGATACCTGCATAACTGGAAGCGACTTTCGTCATCAGCTGGATGGCATCGGGCTTATTGTTCTCAATGCCGATGAATGCCTTGTTCACCTTTACCGCCTTCATCAGAATGGATACACCTACCATAATTTCTTCCGCATGTTCCAGCATCAGCTGATGGTCGGCAGTCAGATACGGCTCGCACTCTACGGCGTTGATGATGACACACTCTGCCTTGAATGCAGGAGGAGGACACAACTTGACCTGCGTAGGGAAGCATGCACCGCCCAGACCTACGATACCGGCATCAGCGATTTTCTTCACGATTTCCTCGGAGGTCAGACTGCATTCCTTCACCAACGTTTCGGAACGGTCAATGGATTCTTCCCACTCATCCCCTTCTACGTCAATGAATATAGCAGGCTTGGCGTAACCGCTGGCATCGACAATCGTGTCAATCTTAGCGACTTTCCCGCTGACAGACGAATGAATGGCTGCTGATACAAAACCGCCGGGCTCGGCAATCTTTGTACCCACTTTCACAACATCACCTTTGGCAACGATAGGCTTGGCAGGAGCACCGATGTGCTGTCCCAGCAAGATAGCGGCCTTGGCCGGAATCTCTGCCTTGATGATAGGCTGATGTGCTGAAAGTTTATTTTCGTGTGGATGGACTCCACCAATTGAAAATGTCTTCAACATACAATTCTGTATTTTTAGTCGTTTATTTACTTTATTAATTCATACCTCAACTTGGGAAGTCTAAACCTCTGCTTTGGGAGTCTCAACCTCAGCTTTAGGAGCTGCAACCTTTACTTGGGGAGCTGCATCGTCAGCCTTCGGTTTGCGCGGCGGGAAGTTGAGGGCAATGATTGTGTTTTGCGGACAAGCTTCCTCGCACTTGCGACAGGATTTACACTTATTGGGGTCAATGTAAGCCAGATTGTTTTCCAGCGTGATAGCCTCGAACGGACAAGTCTTCACGCATTTGCCACAGCCGATACAGCTCACCGTACAAGCCTTGCGTGCCACAGCTCCCTTGTCTTTATTCACACAAGAGATATACACACGACGCGATTTCTTTCCTTGCGGACGGATTTCGATGATCGCCTTCGGACAAGCCTTCACACAGGCACCACAAGCGGTACACTTCGCTTCATCCACTTCCGGAAGTCCTGTTTCAGGATTCATGTGGATGGCATCGAACTGACAGGCAGCCACACAGTCGCCACAACCCAGACAGCCATAACTACAACCCGTTTCCCCGCCATACAGCGAAGCGGCGATAGCACAACTCTTCGCACCGTCGTATTGATTAATACGCGGACGATTCGCACACGTTCCGTTACATCTCACCACTGCTACCATCGGTTCAGCTTCTCCGGCTGCCAGTCCGAGGATATCAGCAATCTGTGCCATGACGGGCTGTCCGCCTACAGGACAGAACTTACCATCCAGCGAACCGGCTTTGACGCAAGCGTCGGCAAATCCGCTACAACCAGGGTAGCCACATCCACCACAATTAGCCTGGGGAAGCACTTCTCCCACTTGGGCAATCCGCGGGTCTTCATACACGGCAAATTTCTTGGAAGCCACATAAAGAATAGCGGCTAGCACGAGCGCTATAGCTCCCAATGAAATCACTGCAATCAGAATCAAATTCATAATGTTTTTAGTTATTTATTGGTTTTATAGTAAATGAAAATTGTTGTTTGAGTCGCGTTTTGTTAAGCCATAAAATAAAATAATAAGGTATAAGGATAGCCAGAGAAAGAAGAGCTGCATACAGTTCATTCTCCATCAGAGCCATCAAAAGAAACAATGAAAATATAAGAAGTAGGAAAGGAAGTACAAACGCCAACAATACCGCCATCATGCCCATCGACGTTTCGCCGATCACCATCACTTTCTCTCCCACCTGATAGGCAGAAGCGGCCGTATCGATAATATCTATGATTTTGTCCTTACTATCCGCCGAGGAACAATGCCCCTTTGCGCTACAAGCTGCACAAGCTGATGTCTGGACAATCCTCACCGACAGATGAGGACCCTGTATGTTTTCCACAATACCTAGATGCTTTATAGTATTATTCGTCATTTTGCAAACTCCGCATTACAAATCGCGGCAAATTTAATCATTATTTGTGAACTACGAAGCATTCCCCAAACTTTTTCTACATAATAAATTGTTATTTTTTGTGTTTTCGTTATCGCACACGGAAAAGATATAGCTACCATTTGATATTTCCCAAGAATGGCAAATAGACATCCTAAACAAAAAAATCCCGGCCGTTTTTATTTATTCAGCCGGGATTTTCTATCAATTATTTCACGGATTACTCCACTATCCTCTTCTTGTAGTAGCGCAGATACATTCTCACCAACGTATTCAAAATCTGTTCAATCTCCTCTTCGTTGTAGGCATTCAAACAGAGATTCATTACTTTTATATAATCGTTCAATGGGAGATTTAGCCCTTTTTTATGCCATTCAAAACATCATGTCCCATACCTAGGGTCTCGTAGACATACTCATTTCTCAATTTCGCACGTTTAAGCAACTCATTAATATAAGCTCCCAAATCACTGCAACAAACCGTTTTCTTTTTCATCTTTGTTTTTTGTTGTTAAATACACACTTCAATGATTAATTATTTTAACTTTTATCCTCACATATCAGGGTAGAGTCTATTTTGTTATTACTACCTTCATGCCGTGTTTTTGAAACACACTCATATTTTTTGCAAAAATAAACATTTTAACTTATAACAAAAAGAAAATGATGTCAAACAACTACAGAATGTCCTATTTTATGCCA
>OHRU01000997.1_pt1 | contig 10198 bp, 8 predicted proteins | sample 1578491 | NCBI WGS metagenome assembly OHRU01 (sample SAMEA3879565, study PRJEB24766) | human gut metagenome | biome: human-associated habitat; feature: feces | place: USA | collected 1985/1987 | reverse complement strand
GAGTTGTAAAAGGTTTTATCGAAGCTGGATAATACCCTATCTGCAATAGATAATTATGCAATAGTGTAGCAGGCAAGAAAAAGTATAAAGATTTAAGATACAATGCAGGTATCTTCTTTTTCAAAAGAACTTTTGGATTTAGCAAATCAGCTTCTTTCAAGAAAAAGCCACCAATAAGATAGAACCCAGACACATACCAAATTGTATAAAACTCATTCTCATTGACCCACTCTGGAAAAAATGAGTAATTAATGTGGCCTCTTATAATAAGCAAGATACATATACCTTTAGCAATATCAACAAACTCAAAACGTTTTCTAACCAACATAGACATTCAATTATCTACATATTAATATGCATTTTTTTCCCCAATGATAACATTCTCCACAGTCTTATAAATAATATATAAGTCAAGCAGCAATGTCCAGTGCTCCATATACCAAATATCAGCTTTAACACGTCCCTCCATCTGCGAAAGTTCCCTCGTTTCACCACGGAAACCATGCGTCTGAGCCCAGCCGGTCACTCCAGGTTTTATAAAATGTCGCACCATGTATTTATCAATCAACCGGGCATAAGTCTCCGTATGAGCCAACATGTGAGGACGGGGACCTACTAGTGACATATCACCTTTAAGGACATTGATAAACTGAGGAAGTTCGTCTATATTAGAACGGCGAAGGAAGTTCCCAAAACGAGTTTTACGGGGATCATCAGCCGTAGCCTGTTTACTGTCAGCTTCATCATTCACTTTCATGGATCGAAATTTGTAACACACAAAATCCACACCATTCAAACCTGTACGCATTTGCTTAAAGAATACAGGACCGGGAGAAGTTAATTTTATAATACTTCCTACTATAAGATAGATAAAAGGAAAAACAGTAACTAAAAAAAGACTGGAGAAAACAACATCAAATATCCGTTTCAATATACGGTTCTCCATCTTACTCAAAGGTTCATAACGCAAATTCAAAATAGGCATATTACCAACCATACTGTGCCAAATACGACGAGGAAAACCTTTACAAACATTAGGAACACCATGAAAATAAAGCAAATGATTCTCACAGTAATTTATAATAGAAACATTGTAACGTCCCTGCTCCATTGACAAAGAACAAAATACATGCTTTATCCCCGTTTGTCCAGACATAAAATCGGCAAAACCGTCAGGATTACCCAAATATGGACATTGAGATGAAAGAATATCATTAGATTTAATATCAAAATAACCGACAACCTCATAGATAGACGCCAGAGAACTATCCATTTCTTCGTATAACATCTGCATATTATTACCTCCACCTATAAATACTGCATGGCGTTTATGATTGCCTTTAGCACAATAACCAATCAGTGAACGACGAATAATGATACGATAGATGCTTAAAACGACAAAGAGAATAAAAAAATAGATGACAAAAAATAAAGGAGAAACAATAGAAATTCCGCTAAAAGCCATGATACATGCCCAAAAAACAGAAAACATCATAATATTCTTCAAAACACGCAATACAAGCTGATCCGCACGAATTTCTCTGCTGTTCCAAGCCTTCCCACGGGAAGCAGAACACGCCAAATAACAAAGACTTAAAGAAGTCATCATCAAAGAAGCAGTACCAGAAAAAGGCGAATACACAAACGCTTTTTCCCAAAAGAGAAGGAGCAGGAACAAACTGAAGTTCAGAATAATCAGATCTCCCAAAACCACAATAAGTTCTACGACTTTATTTATCTGGTTAGTTGATGCCATTATCACCTTATTTATGGATTTTAGGCCTGTATTTCTTTGAACTTATTCAGAATATTTTTCCCAAATAACTTCCAGGATATAACAATACAAACAGATAGAAAGATAAATGCCAATATATATATCTTTTTACTGGTTCCTGAAGGATCCAATGGAACCACTGCAGGTTCTACTACAGCAAATACAGGCTTCTCTTCCTGAACTTTGGCTCTGGCAACCTGAAGTTGACTGGCAACCTGACTATATACTTGGTAAGCAAGACTCATATCATTCTGTAATCGCTCTTGTTCTGCACGAACACTTTGCAATATGATATTATCATGAGAATCCATATAATCGGCATATTTTTTCTGCGCGGCATAATATTCTTGCTGACGTTCTTTGAAAAGTTTCTCCAAATAAATACAATCCTCTTTTGCCTTGAAGGTACGGTAGTCTATAATGTATTCCTGCAATTTCTTCACAACGGAATCGGCAACGACTGCAGCAACCTTAGGATCCTGAAAAGTAACAGAAATGGAAGTCATTGAGGTTTTCTTATCTACAGAGGCAGTTATCATTTTTTTCAAAGTTCCAATCTTTCTTGACTCTTTCTTAGATAATTCAATTACTCCATGATTGATTTTACCTGAAACTACTAATTCATTATCTTCTTCAACAAATAATGATTTCATTCCACCAATTACCATGCCAGGAAGTCCAATTACATAATTCCACCATGGAGAAGATTCCTCATCCAAATAAATATTCAATGTCATATTTTCATCTTTCGATACAGGTATTTCCATTGTAGAAAGCTCTAACAAAAAAGGAGTAGAAGAAACAATATCGGCAGACAAAGAAGCATTCAAAGCATCAATACCATCACTCATAGCAACTTCACTTCCAAGAAAAGAAGCTGCTAAACCAGATAGACCACCACCTTTAGCACTTCCCATCTCCGGAGAAAGAGTAACTTCAACCGTGTACTGCTTAGGAATACCGATTGCTATAATAACGCCAATTACCAAACCGATACCAGCAGCCTTATAGATCTTCTTACGAATACCCATAATCTTACGAAGAATACCCATCAAATCAATTTCGATTTCTTCATCCGTATAATTATTCCGTTTTTGTTTTATATCTTTTTCAGATTCTTGTTCTATCAGGGTAGCCATAAAAGGTATTCTTATTTCTTTATTAAATTGGCAATAGAAGCAACCATCATTCCCAATGTGCTGAATGTAGTAGCGTAACCTAAAATATTGCCAATATTAGTTTTCTTCTTAGCCTTACTAGGCACAATTATCTCACATCCCGGCTCGATCTGCTTCTTACCACTACCTTTCACTTTAGTTACCTGACCATTCATATAAACGATGAATTTCTTACTCTTCTTTGCATTTTCAGAATAACCACCAGCCTGATTCAAGTAATAATCTATATCTTCACCCTTTATATAAGAAACTGTATTCGGAACCATTACAGCACCATTGATCGTAACCGTATTATTGTTTTTCGGGATAGAAATCACATCACCTTCACGCAAGACAATATCTGCTGTACTACCAGGATTCGCTAATGCTTTTTCCAAATCAATTCCAACTGTAAAATGATCTTCTACACGAATACCTAAAGAGTCCATCATAGCCTCACCCAACTGTCTGCTCATCAAGCGGATCACATCACCCATGCGTTTCTTTTCACTTGCATTGGCCACACGAGTCAATTTGGCACCACGTAAGTAGGCATAATTCGTTGCACCTCCCGCTTTATTGATTAAGTCCGAAAGACGTTCTTCACGACTAGTCATAGCATAAGAGCCTCCGAACAGAATTTCACCTTCAACAACTACATTCTGTTGAGCTTGATAACCCGGACTGCGACGTACATAAACTTCATCGTAAGGTTGAAGGACAAAGCCGGGAGTTCCATCTACAATAAAACCTTCTTTTAGGGAGAATGTATATATCTGGCCGATAGTATCGTTATCTACTGTACTACGAGGATTCTTAATTCTACGGGATACATCTACACGGACTACAGAAGCGGCTTCACGTAATCCACCTGCTTGAATAATCAAGTCTTCAAGGGTCATGTTATCAGCATAAGGATAAGAATCCGGTTTGGCTACTTCACCGTGGATTACGACGTTGCCTCTGTCTTCCAGGTCATGAATACTCGGAATATAAAGGATATCGTTTTTCATCAGGATGATGTTTTGGGAAGTACCGTCCATGATGGCTTTAATGTCTACTGGAACAACTTCGGTAGTCAAGTCCTCACGCTGGCGGTAGAGAACGGCACGGTTCAAGAAGGCATCACCGGTCAGGCCTTGAGCTTCGTTTACCAGTTCACGGACTGTATTCAGTTTTCCATTCAACTGGTAGATGCCGGGACGATAAACGGCTCCACGGATTTCTAGTTTGTTGATGAAGCGGTTAAGGATGGCTTCAGCGGTCACAACATCACCGTTTCGCATTTTATAGACACTATAGTCAAGGTCTTTGACTGTGTTTACTTCATATTCCTGTCCGTTCTGGCGTACGACACGTAAGGAACGGGTATAGGCGTCGGCTTCAAAGCCACCGGCATAGCTGATAAGAGTGGATAGACTTTCATCCTTTTTCATTTCGAAACGCATTGGGCGTTTCACTTTTCCGTCGATCTTAACCAATACGTCATAGGCGGGAACTATTACTACATCCCCTTCCTGAAGACGAATGTCATCCTGAATGTTTCCTTTCATGATAAATTGGTAGACGTCGATCGTGGCGATATTTTTGCCATTACGTACCAGCTGTACATTGCGAAGGCTTCCTATGTCACTGACTCCACCTGCACGGTAAAGTGCATGGAAGACTGTGGCAAAAGAAGAGAGGGAGTAAGTACCCGGTTGGACAACCTCACCCATTACATTGATCTGGATAGTACGTATGCTGCCCAAAGTCAGACGGATGTCAGAGGTGGGATCATTCGCATTATTAAGGCCATTATATATCTTGTTTAATGTCTTTTTGAGATAGTCATTGGCTTCAGCAATAGTTAGTCCGTTCAGGTTGACAGGACCTATTTTCTGAATGTTGATCGTGCCGTCAGGAGAAATCTGTTGGCGGATAGTGTTCTGGCTGGCTCCCCAGATATCAATAATCACTTCATCACCGGGACCCAGACGATAGTTCAAGGGAGTAGCGATGTTGACGCTGGGTTCAAAAGTCAGGTTACGGGTGTTGAAAATATTTCGTCCGAAAACCTGATTGCCACGTGCGAGGTCTTGAGTGCTCGGATGGTCTTCCAGCATATCGGAAGTGTTTTCTTTCATTTCCTCACGAAGACGTGATTCATTGACATCGGTACCCGTTGCATTGGAAGCATTGACATTGTTTTGTTGTTCATATAGTTGCTTCACACGAGTTGCCTGTTCTTTGGTCACACCTCTACGTGCCAGTTCAGAGGCTAGTTGTTTCTGTTCTTTACCCTGGCGGATGCCATCCTTTACATATTCAAGAACTTGGGAGTCGCTCATGCTTTGAGCCATTAAAGGAGAAAAAACTCCCAGCAACAGAATGAATAGAAATACGTTAAATTTTCTTCGTGTTGTCATTGGTGATCTTTGTGGGTTCTACATAACCGATTGGCATATCTACACAAGCACAGCCAAGCATATTTAAACGAACGGCAATCTTACTCTTCCCGCCTACAGTCACAAGTTCGCCAACAAGTCCACTCAAAGGACCTTTTATGACACGAACTTTCTCACCACGCGCTAGTGGAGTATCATTCATACAGACTGCTTCTTCGGAATAATCGAGCATGAAACGGAAACGTGCCATCTGCTCGTCAGGAATAACGGCAGGAGTGCTCTCTCCACGCATAACCATATAACGGCTGACCGTAGAAAATGAAAGGACTTCCATACGTTCTTTTGGATTGACATGTACAAAAACCATCATTGGGAGTAAGACTGTATCAACCATCTTACGACGGTCACTCCATTGATGAATTTGCTGCTGAACGGGAACAAAAGAATCAATTCCCATCTTAGATAAACGCTCGGCAACTTTCTTCTCGTGATGCATTCGAACGAGTGCTACATACCAGCGTTTTGAGTGTGCTACGCCTTCCCCTGTCCCACTACTAGGCCCGGCATTTACTGATTTCGGTTTCGTTAAAATCATATTTTTTTACCCCATGTTCATCCGTTACTTCTTAGGTAACGGACAACACACATATAGAATACACATCGCTGTGAAAAAAGGAAAAAAATCGATTATGAGGGAATATAAAAGCGGGCACCTAACATTCAATATAAAACATTCTTGAATTTAGGTAATAAAAAGCCTTTGAGCATGAAGATGTTATCCTTCATGTTCAGATAGATTCATGTTGCATATTTTAGAGAAAAAGGAAAAAAAGAAGTTTATTGTTTGTTTGCTATTAATATTTTTACCTATCTTTGTAGCGAATATAATTCCGTTACCTAAGAAGTAACACCAGCATTAAGTCCCTAATCCATAATGCTTTAATAATATAAATCAGAGCATTTTAAAATTGCAAACGTAAGAATAATTCAATTTATTTACTTTTGTTCTTTCTTCCAATTCGAAACCCTTTAAATATATCTGTGTTGTTTTAATAGATTTGTGTCCCAGTGATTCGCTAATCATTTCGATAGGTACACCTCTGTACTTGGCAGTCGTAGCCCAAGAATGACGAAGCGTATACGACGTGACGGGCGAATGTAGCCTTAATTTTCTGGACAGGCTTTTCAACTCATTATTAAAACGTCTCAAAGCTGACTGATACTCACGATAGGCTCCTTCTTCATTCCGCTTGTACGCTCCGCTTAATATCCGGAAAAGATAATCTGGATAACCAGAACTCCGGGCGTCAGATTTATTATACAATCCCCCAATTGCATTCTGCGCTGACTCCAGCACTTCTATACTCATAGGAGTACCGGTCTTGGTACGATTGTACTTCAAAAGCCCCCGCTCCAGATTAGACTTTTCCAAATGGGCTAAATCAGAAAAAGGCATTCCACAAAACTGAAATAACAGATTGGCAATGGCCTGCGTCCGACGAAGCTTTTCCGATTGAGGATCTTTGTTTAATAGCATGTGAAGTTCGCCGATCGGGATAGCTTTCTTCTGACGTGTATCCACCCCGGTAAAAACATCCCGGAACAAACCATGTACATAAGGAGCCTGATGCATATCGACACCACGATTGTAGATACTACGCAACATACGCATATACGTAGAAATCGTATTGGGCTTCAAACGGGAAGCCATCAGATAGTTGCTATACCTCTTTAGAGTTTCACGGTTTATCTTACTAAACGTGATGGATTGAGTTCCACAAAACTGCGAAAAAGAACGAATAGCGTGTTTATACACATGGGCCGTAGAATAACGACCCTCTTGTCGCAAACAATCGATGTAATTGTTTGCACAAATAGTAAATCGATTTTTTTCCATAAATTATAACTTATCTCATACGTGTTATTAAAAACGTGCGGAATATAGTAAGATTATAGATAAAATGAACCACAATTTTAAATTTACTTACTGTTTTAGATAGAATTTCGAATTATTTCTAAAAAAAATAAGTGAAGCCATGCAGTATTTTCAATAACCGTGCATTTAACTTATAAAAGAGGAAAAAAAGAGAAATCAAACCATATATCATTAAAACCTACAACCTGAGCTTAACAAGTGAAGTGGGGAAAAATAAAAAAAAGAGAGAGAGTTTTTTATACAACGTCCCCAAAAACGAGGAATCCCTGCCAATTTTCGAGTTGGCAGGGATTTATTTTTCATCTTCAAGAAGATGATCTTTTTACTTGCAGTATTTGGTTATCAATTCATCTGCGTTCGGATCACCCAATTCTTTCGCTTTCTTAAAGTTGCCGCAAGCTTCATCTGTCTTCTTCAGCTGTATCTGGCAAAGTCCCAATAAACGGTAAGCCTCACCATATTTAGGATCAGTCTTCAATATATTATTCAAAATCTGAATAGCTTCTTCATACCGTCCTACACGGAGGTTTATAACTGCATGCTCTGCCTGATAGGTGAGGTCTGTCGGATTCATCTCGATGGCCTTGGCAATATCGTCTAAAGCGCGTTGAAACTGACGGGCTTTCAAAGCTGCCTGTTCGCGATAATAATAGAACACGTCGTTCACTTCTCCCTTGACTGCCGTATGGTAAGCATCATAATCGAGCATTGCATTTCGTGCCTGGTCGGCATTCATATTCATCTGCGCACGTTCCAACAAGTATGGAGCAAAGTCGGCTGTAATTGGTTGCGGGCAACGGGCAATACAGCTATCCATTAAGGCCACCACTTCTTTCGGATCCCCTTTCAGCAGTTCCTTCGTTTTGGCAGCACTAAAGAAAGTGGCCGGAGAAGCAATATTGCTGGCATTTACCTTTTCATAAGCAGCCAAAGCACCGGCATAGTCTTGTTGGGCAAACAGTATATCGCCTTCCATTTGAGTGTAAATTGGCAGCGGATCAATAGCAATTGCCTGACGGACATTCTTCAAAGCGGTGTCATACGTCCAGTCTTTGTAAGTTTTCTCCGGCTTCGATAATTGATAAGCATACATTAGCTTACCTATATTATAATATACATCATCTTTCTTCTGGGCTACTTTCAGAGCCTGATTAAAGTCGGCAACGGCTTTATCATACCAAGTCTGGTCGTCTTTACCTTTAGATGCATAATAATTGGCACGACGGAGATAACCATCTGCATTGGCAGGGAACTGGCGGATGAAGTCATCCAACAGCTTTTCATAGTCCTCGCCCGAAAGGCTCGAAGAGGCCATGAACAGATATACTAATGCCTGATCTTCCGTTTCGGGTAAACCTTTCCGGATACCAATGCTTTTCAAGGCAGCGTCTCCCAAAGAAAGAGCACTGATTTTCTGCGACATGGCAAAAGCTGCTCCCGCCGCATAGCAAGTAGTCACCGTATCGATACCGGATGATTTCTGCGCAATACCAAATACCTGACCTTCCGCATTCATCACCGGACAGCTCACCATCTTATCTTTCATATGCATGCTCAATGTATAATAATGGTATTCTCCGGCTACTTTGGAAACATCTTTCACCTTACCATTAACACAAGCAATGCTTTTCTGCGTAGAATAAGGAAGCATCCATGCTTCGGCTCCTGCCACCGGGGCTGTTTTGGCAACGATCAGCGCAGGCACTTTCTTCTCGGTGATAGCCACACGGAACTTAATGACATCATACATATCATTCGCTCCAAGTATCAGGCTGACCGGCATCTGCTTGCCTTCGGAAGTAATCACTACCGCACGTTCAGCTCCTTTAAAAAGAGTATAATCTGATAAAGCCAATCCGTCTTCGGACACAAAGAATCCGTTTCCCGTATTCAGCATTTTATCATTCTTGTCATAAGTCACCACAGAGAAAACTGCGCGTTTCGCCTTCTCCACCCATTTAGGGGTTTGTGCCATGCTTCCCTGTACCAGAAAGAAAAGCACCAAAGGTAGGATTAAAATCTTCTTCATATCAGTCATTGTTTCTTTGTTTCACAGCTTCGTAAATCAAGATACCGGCAGCTACAGAGACATTCAAGGATTCGATAGTGCCCAGCATCGGAATTTTTACCCATTCATCACAGAGGGCAAGGTTCTCATAAGAAACTCCTGTATCCTCCGCTCCCATTATGATGCAGAGGGGACCTGTATAATCGGCCTTGGTATAGTCATAATCTCCTTTTTCGGTAGCAGCCACAATTTCAGATATTGCAGAGTCGAACGGAGGTTCTGTTCACGGCATACCGGAAGAGTATGTAGTGCTCCTGCCGATGTTTTCACGGCATCAGCATTGACCGACGCACTACCCCGGACAGGAATAATCACAGCATCGACAGCTGCACATTCGCAGGTACGTGCAATCGCCCCAAAATTGCGTACATCAGTCACTCCGTCGAGCATAACAAAAAACGGATTTTTTCCTTGCTCAAACAAGAAAGGAACAAGATCCTCCGCTTTCTGATAAGTCACAGAAGAAATGAAGGCGATCACTCCCTGATGATTTTTCCGGGTAATACGGTTGATACGCTCTACCGGAACACGCTGAACAGGTATCAGCGTACCTTTCAAAGCTGCAAAAAGCTCCTTGGAAAGATCACTTTGAATATCTTTCTTCACGAGGATCTTATCTATCTCTTTTCCAGCCTGAAGGGCTTCTATCACGGCACGAACGCCGAAAATCATTTCACTTTTATCTAACATCTGGTTGATTTTCTATTTTACTATTTACTATTCACTATTTATCAGTTGCGGGCAAGCAGGGATTTGGCATTGCTAAGGGCAGCTTCAGTGAGAGTGGCGCCACTAAGCATGTGAGCTATTTCCTCTACTCGTTCTTCGTCAGTGAGACGGCGGATATGGCTGTTGGTTTCCGTATCGCTATCTTTC
>OHRU01000993.1_pt1 | contig 10209 bp, 9 predicted proteins | sample 1578491 | NCBI WGS metagenome assembly OHRU01 (sample SAMEA3879565, study PRJEB24766) | human gut metagenome | biome: human-associated habitat; feature: feces | place: USA | collected 1985/1987 | reverse complement strand
TGTCCTGCCTCGTATATGGTGTGGCATTCGACTTCTTCAACATTTCAGGTTCACTCTATGTAAACATGAAAACTGACGAGAAAATCCGTTCCAGCGCACAGGGACTCTTCATGTTGATGACCAATGGTATAGGCGCGACCATCGGGACTCTGGGAGCTCAGGAAATCGTGAACAAATTCGTCTATAATGCAGCCGAGCCGTCTTGGAGCACGGCCTGGTACATCTTCGCGGCTTACGCTCTCGTAGTCGGCGTGCTGTTCATGATACTGTTCAAGGACCCGAAGAAACAGGTCGATGCACAGTAAGACATTAATACATTGACAGGATTCCAGTTCTGTCGTTTTAGGAATCAGACTTGGGCTCTATTCGAGTCCAAGTTTTTTCATCAATGCCTGTGGCTGCGGGTCCCTTCCGCGGAAGTTCCTATAGAGGACAGCAGGATCCTCAGTGTCGCCTCTGGAGAGTATTTCTTTTCTGAACGATTCTGCCGTAGCCTTGTCGAAGATACCGTTCTGTTCGAAAAGTGAGAACGCATCCGCCTCCAGCACTTCCGCCCATTTATATGAATAATATCCGGCAGAATATCCGCCTGAGAATATGTGGCTGAAGGATGTGGAAATGGCTGTTCCGTTCACATAAGGCAGCACACGGTAAGGCTCCAGAACGCGGGTTTCAAACTCGATCGTCCCTTCCTGAGGCATTGACTCAAGCGTATGCCAAGCCATGTCAAGGATTCCGAAATCAAGCTGGCGCACCTGATAATATCCTGAGAGATAATTCTTTGCATTGACAATACGCTCAAGCAGCTCTCCCGGAATCACCTCACCGGTACGATAATCCTTGGCGAAAGTTTCGAGAAACGCCGGTTCAAACGCCCAGTTCTCCATTATCTGGGATGGCAGTTCCACGAAATCCCGCGCCACATTTGTTCCGCAGAGAGAAGGATAACGGCCTTCCGCAAACATTCCGTGCAGAGAATGGCCGAACTCGTGAAGGAACGTATTCAGTTCGTCATGGGTAAGAAGCGACGGAGCATTTTCCGTAGGCTTGGTGAAATTCGTGACAATGCTTACCAACGGACGCTGTTCCACACCGTTCTCAATCCTCTGGCCACGGAATTCGGTCATCCACGCCCCTCCCCGCTTGCTCTCACGCGGGAAGAAATCAGCATAGAACAGGGCCAGGTGGCTGCCGTCCTTATCCTTCACATCATACACCTTCACGTCCTTATGATAGACAGGGATGTCGTGACGCTCTTCAAAAGAGATTCCGTAAAGAGTCTCAGCCAGACCCATCACCGCTCCAATACAGTTCTCCAACTTGAAATACGGCTTCAGCTGCCCGTCATTCAACGAATACTCAGCCTCCTTGTACTTTTCTGACCAATAACTGAAGTCCCAAGGCATAAGACTGTCTGACGGCTGTCCATGCTCCTGAGCAATCTGCCTGAAACCATGCTTCAACGCATACTCATACACGTTCTTCACATCTTTCTCAGCAAAGGGCAATGACGGGGTCATCAGGCTTTCCAGAAAATCATTCACAGTCTTGCACGTCTTGGCCATATTCTCTTCCAGCACATAGTCTGCCCAGGTTTCATAGCCCAGGATCCCGGCTATCTTCAGCCTCAGTTCGGCAATTCGATGGACCGTCTGCGAATTGTCATTCTCACCCGAAGTAGCCCTTCTGTTATATTCGAGGTACATCTGTCTGCGCAGTTCCGGATTATCACAATACTGCATGAACGGCCCATAGCTCGGTCTGTCCAGCGTAAACACCCATCCTTCCAGATTCTTCTCTTTCGCAGTCGTCTTTCCCGCATCCCTCACATAATCAGGGAGTCCTGCCAAGTCTTTCTCATCAGTAATATGCAGAGAATAGGCATTTGTAGCGGCGAGCACGTTCTTGCCGAATTTCAATGTCAGGAGCGACAGTTCTTCCATATACTTTCCGTAGATGGCCTTGTCTTCATCGGAAAGATTTGCGCCCTGGCGGGAGAATGACTTGTAGGTCTGCTCCAACAGTCTTTTCTGGTCCTGCTCCAGAGCCAATGTCTCCCGCTGCTCATACACCTGCCTGATACGGCTGAAGAGCGGCGCATTGAGCGAAACATACATTGAATACTCTGTCAGCATAGGAGACACTTCCTCGGCTACAGCCTGCAGTTCATCGTCAGAGTCAGCTTCGAGGATATTGAAAAAGATGTCCGACACCCGGCCCAATGTCCTGCCGCTGAACTCCAAAGCCTCTATCGTATTGGCAAATGTCGGAGCATCAGGGCAATTCACGATATTGTCAATGTCAGCCTTGGCTTCCACGATGCCCTGCTTGAACGCGGGAAGGTAATGTTCTGTCTTTATCTTGTCAAATTGCGGTGCGCCATACAGATATGGAGATTCCACCAATAACGGATTGCTCATAGTTGTCATATATAATAGGAGCACAAAGTTAGCAAGGAATTTCATCCGCAGGTCACTTTTCCGGCAATTCTGCGAAGATTGTATATCCGGCTGGGAGTCCTCACAAAAGCAATATCATAGCAGTAGCACAGTTCCCTCTTGTTCATTCTCATGCAGCCGGTGACATATTCGGGATTGAATCCCTTGAGCATCAGCTCATCCCTTCCGATGGACGATATCTTGTCCGAGACAAGACCGGACAATATGGTGTAATTCTTCTCGAGAATATGCCTGACCCGCAACTTGACATTGCGGATTTCCTGGTACTTTCTGTTGTGATATCTGTTTTTGCAGGCCTCGCAGCAGAATACTTTATTGGTCCGTCCATAGAAAATCGTCCCACATTCCAGGCACGAGTCGATTTTAAGGGATTGGTCAATGATTTTGTAGTCTGTCATAATCGTTTACCATTAAAAATGCTGTGCACAATATAAGACTACACTTTCAAATGGCATCGGGAAACATGACTTTCAGCTGAAAATTTTCACGATTCTTAAACTTTTCGGATGATTTGCGGGAATTTAAAATTTGTTTTAAATGATTTTTTCATAATGCGGTGAAATTAAGGAATTTAAAAATCGTAAAAATCTCAGCGACGATTCTTAAATTTCCTTTTTCCGTCGGTTTTTTCGCTATTACTTTGCCGCTGGTCAGTCCGGGAACGCGCGTCCGGACCGACGTAAACCAAACATTTAAAACTATGGAACAAATTAACAAAATCGAACTGAGGGGAAACGTCGGGAACGTAAAGATCCAGGAATACGGCGGCTCCGAATCCATCAGATTCTCATTGGCCACCAATTACGCATATAAGGGCAAAGACGGCCAGCCTGTCATCGAGACCACCTGGCACAATGTAACAGCCTGGAGCGGTAAAGGGATGCCGGATTTCCACAAAATCGACAAAGGCTCTCTCGTCCACGTTGTCGGCAGACTCAGATGTCAGAAATTCGAGAACTCGGACGGCGTGGAGAAGCAGGTATATGAAGTGCTTGCCAACAGACTGACCATCATCGAGACAGACGAAAACATTCAACCATCATTCGGACTATAATGAAAAGACTGATCTTGCTGACGACATTGGCTCTCCTGCTGGCGGGATGCGGTACGCATCGGAAAATCAGCAGTCTCAAATCAGATTCCGTTTCGGCAGAGCTGTCTATTCCAGACGAAAAATACATCCCATTGGAGACAGAAGAGCAGGAGAAGGATACGGTTGAGACCAGCGCCCCGGAAAGCGTGCTGATAATGAATGCCGTAAAGGATGAGAATGGAGAGATGGTGGCCACAGACGTCATCAGGGCAGCCAAAGTCACGGCAAGATTCAGAAATGTTGCTGAAAGACACGGAAAAGTGGACCTGAAGTTTCAGGTGACCGTGCCGGGAAGCATGCAGGACAGCAGATGGCAGGTAAGACTCTACCCGGACATGTATATTCTGGGAGATACCACGAAGCTTGAGCCTGTAATAATTACCGGCGCTCAGTACCGGAAACGGCAGATGAAAGGTTATGAGCAGTACCGCAGGTTCCTGGAATCCATCATCACTGACGAGAACAGGTTCCTGAACATGACTCAGCTGGAGATTTTCATAAAAAGGAACATCCCGGCCCTGTACAAGTTCAGAAACGACTCGAGTTATGTTTCAGATGAAGTATTCGCCTCTGTGTACGGAGTCACGGAACAGGCTGCAATAGAGCATTATACCTACCGTCATCTGGTACAGAGAAATGAACGCAGAAAATCCAGGAAGGACAAGATGTTCAGGAAATATGTGAAAGCGCCCATCGTGACTGAAGGCATAAGACTGGACACCGTGGTCGTGACACCTGACGGGGACTTCATCTATGATTACACTCAGACCATCAACACTTGTCCGGGACTTAAAAAGGCTGAAATTTCCATGTCCGGAAAGATACTTGAAGAAGGACAGACACTTTACAATATACCCAAGAGCAAGCCTCTTACGTTCTATATAAGTTCGTTGAGTTCTTTTGCAGACCAGTCCGAGAAATACCTCAAGAAGGTTATCTCGAGGCGTGTTTCCGCCAATACTGTCTGCTATGTGGATTTCAATTCAGGAAAAAGTGACATTGACATGAATTTGGGGCACAATCGGGAAGAGACGAGCAGAATCAGAAAGAACATCTGCGATCTGGTTTCCGACCGGGAGTTCGTTCTGGATTCCATAGTGGTCACGGCTTCAAGTTCGCCTGAAGGCAAAGAATCGTTCAACAGGAAACTGTCAGAGGCAAGAGCCGCTTCGATAGCGAAGTTCTTCAGTACGGAACTGGGCAGATGCACTGATTCACTGAAGAGGGAACTCGGAACGGAGCTGAACCTGGACTCAAGTTACAGAACTGAAAAGAGGGATCTTGCGGTAAAATTCATCTCAGTAAGCGCCGGAGAGAACTGGACTATGCTGGATGCACTTGTCGGGGCAGACACGACATTGACCGAAAAGCAGAAAGAGGATTATAGGCGAATCCGGGAAGAACCTGTACCGGACAAGCGCGAAGGACTGCTGGCAGAGATGGTATTCTACAAATACCTGAGAGAGCATGTCTATCCTAGACTGCGGACCGTCAAATTCGATTTCAGCCTGCACCGGAAGGGCATGGTCCAGGACACGATAGTCACTACGGTTGTTGATACAGCCTATATGTCTGGAGTACAAGCGATTATAGACAGGGATTACAAAAAGGCGATTTCGATTCTCAAGCCGTACGGAGACTACAATCTGGCTGTTGCTTACTGCGCCATGGATTACAACGCAAGTGCACTGGACATCCTGGAGAAACTTGAAAAGACTGACAGGGTGCACTATATGCTTGCCGTCATCTACAGCCGCACAGGCAAGACAAAACTTGCTGCCGAGCATTATGAGACAGCCTGCAGCCTGAACCCTTCATATGTCCACAGAGGAAATCTGGACCCGGAAATTTCAGCATTGATAAGAAAATACGGTTTAAACAATATCGACAATTAAAAATGAAAAAACAGACAATCAGTATGGTTATGGCGGCAATTGCCATAACTGCAGGAGCTGTATCCTGCAACAAGAAAGAAGCAATGCCGGCAGCGGAGAATGCAGGCGAAAAGACGGAAATGACAGTCAATGTGGACTGCGGGCAATTCACCAAAGCCGGCATCGTCGCTGAGAATGAAAAGAAAGTGAACAATGTACAGATATTCGTATTCCGAAAGGACGGCGAACTGGACGCCTATGCCAGCAGCGAAACCTCGAGCGGCATCAAAATCAGCTGCACGACCGGTGAAAAGGACATTGTCGCCATCGTGAATGCTCCAGACCTGAAATCATACAGCAGGAGGGCCGACCTGCTCACCGCAAAGTCACTGCTGGCCGACAACAGTCTTGAGAATTTCGTCATGACGGGAGAAAAGACTGACCAGCCGATCAGTGCAGAGGAAGTGGTGACTATTGAGGTGAAACGACTCGTGGCAAGAGTTGCAGTGAACAAGATAACTCCAAATTTCACATCTCCAGCATACAGGGACATGGAGTTCAAGGTAGTCAGGATATATGCTGTCAATGTGGTAGGCGACCTCTGCTACGGCGGCAGCAGCGAGCCGACATTGTGGCACAACCAGATGAACTACACCGCCGGTGAAACTGATGCGCTCATCTATGACGACATCGAGGACACTGCCATGACTCCAGCCAAGCCATATAGCGGAAGCAGGGCTTTCTACGTATATCCGAACAGGACTGAAACCGACTCACAGTCAAATACTTTCGGTCCCCGCTACACAAGGCTTGTAATAGAAACCACTCTTGGGGGAAAGACATATTATTATCCGGTTTCCATAAAAGGAATCGAAAGAAACAAGACCTACAACATCACTGACCTCACTATCACCCGTCCGGGTTCACTGAGTCCTGATGTTCCTGTAACCGCCTATGAATGTACGTTCGGTATAACTGTGGTAGAGGAATGGCAGGAAGGAGCCGATTTTGAATACGAAATATAGACTTTGACATGATTTCGCGACCATTACAGATACTGTCCTTTTTACTTCTTCTGACACCGTCCTGCTCCGTAAAGGAAGTCAGGAGCGGCTGTCCATGCCTGCTGGAAGTGGATCTCAGCACTGCAGATAAAGGTAAAGGTGACATAAATATTTCCACTGACGGATTCAATGAGATATCATTGGACTCCCAGTCTGCGCAATACACTACAGAAGTGCAGAAATCCTTTCATCTGGTAACATGTATCCAAGGATTGAAAAGAAGTATCCGTAATGGTCTTTATATCGGGATAATGGAAGGCGATGAGGCGGACAGCCTCATGGTCAGTTCACAATATGTGGACTGCACTGGAGAGACGGCGTTCACTCGGGCGGTATTCCACAAATGGTGGAGCAAACTGACCATACATTGTTCCAATCCTGGAAAAGACGAATACCCATACGAAATGGTGGTGACGGGCGAAACCGCAGGTGTGTCGCTCAAGGACAGAAGCACCCTTGCCGGCAAGTTCAGATATGTCTGCAAATCAACCGTTTCTGACAGGAATGTATTCACAGCGGTATTGCCAAGACAAGATTCACAGGAGCAGAACCTGAAACTGCTACTGATGCCAAAGGACGGAAAATCAGTCGAGAAGGAATATGACCTGTATGAGATCTTCAGAAAGAAAGGATACGACTGGAATGCAGATGACCTTGACGACATCTCTATCGGCATAAACTATTCCGGAGATCTCACATACCTTTCCATCATCGATTGGGAAAATGGTATGGAAACCTCCGTAATAATCTGATATCCGGTTTCGGGAAAGCCTGACGGCTTCACGAAAGAGATCTATTTTCTGCTGTGGAGACCGCACTCGCGATGGTCCGGGTCCTCCCACCACCAACGTCCGGCGCGGATGTCCTCACCAGGCTTGACAGCTCTTGTACAAGGCTGGCACCCGATGCTCGGGAAGCCCTCATTGTGCAGTTTGTTGAACGGCACGCCGTTCTTGCGGACATATTCCTTGACCTGCTCTTCTGTCCACAGAATGAGAGGGTTAAGTTTGATGACATTGTCAGCAGTATCGTACTCGACCATCTGCATATTGGCTCTGGTGACAGACTGTTCCCTGCGCAATCCGCTGATCCAGACTTCGACTCCCTGCAGTGCTCTCTTGAGCGGTTCCACTTTTCTGACATTGCAGCACAAGTGACGGAACTCCACGCTGTCGTAGAACAGGTTGATGCCATGCTCCTTGACCATCTTCTGGACATTGTGCCAGTCAGGGAAAAAGACCTCGATCCTGATTCCGTACTGCATATTGGTCCGGTCTATAAGGTCATAAGTCTCAGGGAATTGACGGCCTGTATCGAGCGTGAATATTCTCGCGTCCTTGCGGATGCCGACCATCATGTCAGTTATGGTCTGGTCTTCATAGCTGAGGCTTGAGGACAACGCGGATGTCTCCGGGAACTCATTCAGAAAATATTCAAGCACCTTCTGCGGTTCCTGATTCAGGAATTCTTCATTCTTGGCGGCAGCGAAGGCAATGCGCTCTTCCACTGTCATTGACTGGATGGACATAGTTTTATGCCTCGTCAGGGACAATCATTCCGGCTCCGACGGTATCATTGGTTCCTTCCTCTACGAATATGAGGCTGCCCATCGTGCGGTTTGACTTATAGTAATCGTAAATGAGAGGTTCTGCTGTTCTGATTCTGACACGAGCTATGTCGTTCATCACCAGCTTCTCCACATCGTAAATCTTTTCTCTGGTATTGATGTCGATCTTGTATTCGATTTCTTTTACGATTCCGAGAGTTTTTCCTGTAGCGTGGCGGATGACGTATTTCTGCCCTGCTGCAATGCGGAGTTGCGGAACCAGCAGACATTCAGGAGAATATCCTGTTCCATCATCGGCTGCACACCGGATACTGATACGATGACGTCTCCACGGCTGATATCGATATCATCAGCAAGGGTCACATCTACGGACTCCGGAGTTACTGCAGTTTCCAGCTTCTTCTCTCCCAGATAGATACCGGTTACTGTAGATGTCATCTCGGACGGATATACTTTAACTATGTCGCCGACCTTGAGCGAACCTTCGGCCAAGCGTCCTGCATAACCTCTGAAATCCGGGAATTTGGAAGAGATCGGTCTTATGACATACTGCACCGGCAAGCGGAGCCTGTCTTCCGCTTCTGTCGGAAGCTGAACTGTCTCGAGGAAATCCAGAAGCGCCTTTCCAGTGTACCAAGGCATATTCTCAGACTTGTTCACTACATTGTCCCCGAGTTTCGCGGAGATAGGGATGAAAGTCACGTTATCCAGCTCGATGGAAGCGGACATTGACTTGTAGTCTGCCACGATCTTGTCGAATACTTCCTGTGAGAAGTCCACCAGGTCCATCTTGTTCACACATACGACCACTTGTTTGATGGCAAGCAGGGATGCGATGTAGGTGTGACGGACGGTCTGCTCCATGATACCATGGCGGGCATCTACGAGAATGACTGCCAAGTCAGCTGTGGATGCACCCGTGACCATGTTTCGGGTATATTGGATATGTCCCGGAGTGTCGGCAATGATGAATTTGCGTTTAGGGGTGGCGAAATATCTGTAAGCCACGTCGATAGTGATTCCCTGTTCGCGTTCAGCACGGAGTCCGTCGGTGAGGAGCGCGAGGTTCACTTCTTCGTTGCCTCTGCTTCGTGATGCTTCTTCGACTGCTTCCAGCTGGTCTTCAAATATAGATTTAGAATCATACAGAAGCCTTCCGATCAATGTGCTTTTTCCATCATCCACACTGCCGGCCGTAGTGAAACGGAGCAACTGCATATTCAGATATCCTTTTGTATTCTGTGTTTCCATTTTATTCTATGTATCTGTCAATCATCGTACTATATCTGCCGATCCTTCTGACCGGCAATCTGGGCCAACCGCTCCGTGTCCTAAAAATAGCCCGCTTTCTTTCTGTCTTCCATCGCGGTTTCAGAACGTTTGTCATCAGCTCTGCCGCCGCGCTCGGTAACTCGGGATGAAGCGATCTCGTCAATGATGTCTTCGATTTTGTGTGCATGTGAAAGTGTCAGACCGGTACAGGTGATGTCACCTATGGTCCTGCATCTGACTTCCTTTTCTTCGACCACTTCTTCTGGACGTCTGAGAATCACAGCCGGCTCTGCCGCAAGCCATTGACCGTCACGGAAAAATACTTTTCTGGTGTGGGTGTAATACAGGCTCGGGAGCTCAATGCCTTCCTGATAGATGTACTGCCATACGTCCATCTCAGTCCAGTTGCTGATAGGGAAAACGCGGAAGTGCTCGCCCGGATTCTTCATTCCGTTGTAGATATCCCAGAGCTCCGGACGCTGGTTCTTGGGATTCCACTGACCGAATTCGTCGCGGTGAGAGAAGATTCTCTCCTTGGCGCGTGCCTTCTCTTCATCACGTCTGGCTCCGCCGCAAGCTGCATCGAACTTGTATTTTGCCAATGTATCCAACAGAGTGACTGTCTGGAGTTTGTTTCGGCTGGCATTGAAACCGGTCTCCTCCTTTACTTTACCTTCGTCAATCGAGTCCTGGACATAGCCCACGATGAGGTCAGCGCCGAGTTTCTTCACGAGGTCATCACGATATGTGATGGTCTCCGGGAAGTTGTGACCCGTGTCAATATGGACTAGAGGGAATGGTATCTTGGCCGGATAAAATGCTTTGTATGCCAGATAAGTGAGCACGATGGAGTCTTTGCCGCCTGAAAAGAGGATGCAAG
>OHRU01000992.1_pt1 | contig 10213 bp, 8 predicted proteins | sample 1578491 | NCBI WGS metagenome assembly OHRU01 (sample SAMEA3879565, study PRJEB24766) | human gut metagenome | biome: human-associated habitat; feature: feces | place: USA | collected 1985/1987 | reverse complement strand
TTCACGACAAGGTGCGACACCCTCTTTGGTGCAACCTACATGGTAGTCTCGCCAGAACACCCTTTGGTTACAAAGCTCACCACAAGGGAGCAAGAAGGAAAAGTCAAGCGTTACATTGCCGATGCCGCCAAGAAAAGCGACCTTGATAGAACGGATCTTGCAAAGGAAAAGACCGGCGTGTTTTCAGGAAGCTATGCCATCAACCCCGTCAACGGCAAAGAGATTCCAATCTGGATAGCGGACTACGTACTCATTTCATACGGCACGGGTGCAATCATGGCCGTCCCGGCACACGACACCCGCGACTGGGAGTTCGCAAAGAAGTTTGGACTCCCTATAATCGAGGTCCTCAAGAGCGATGTGGACGTGCAGACCCAAGCCTGGACACAGGACGGCATCCACGTCAACAGTGGCTTCTTGGACGGACTCAACAAGGCCGATGCCATTGAGAAGATGCTTTCCTACCTTGAGGGAAAGGGCATTGGACACAAGACGATAAACTTCAAGCTCAGGGACTGGGTGTTCAGCAGACAGCGCTACTGGGGAGAGCCAATCCCACTCGTCCACTGCCCTCACTGCGGAACCGTCCTCGTTCCGGAGAACGAGCTTCCTTTGAAGCTTCCAGAGGTAGACAGCTACCTGCCATCAGGCACAGGTGAAAGCCCTCTTGCCAATATCACCGACTGGGTCAACTGCAAGTGTCCAAAGTGCGGAGCTCCTGCAAAACGAGAGACGAACACCATGCCGCAGTGGGGCGGTTCATGCTGGTACTACCTGCGCTACATAGACCCAAAGAACAACGAAAAGTTCGTCGATCCGGAGAAGGAGAAATACTGGATGCCCGTGAACCTCTATGTTGGAGGAACGGAGCACGCCGTACTGCACCTGCTCTATGCAAGGTTCTGGCACAAAGTGCTGTTCGACCTTGGACTTGTCTCCACACCGGAGCCTTTTGCAAGGCTTGTGAACCAAGGAATGATAACCTCATTTGCATACCAGAGACCAAACAAAACGTTGGTGCAGGCGGATCAGGTCATCGAAAAGGAACCCGGAGTGTTCGTGGACAAGAACACAGGAGAGATTCTTGAGCGCGTCATTGCCAAGATGTCCAAGAGTCTCAAGAACGTCATAAACCCTGACGATGTGGAAGCCGAATACGGTGCGGACACCATGAGGATGTACGAAATGTTCATGGGACCGCTTCAGGTCTCAAAGCCTTGGTCAACATCTGGAATCGCCGGTGTATGGCGCTTCATAGACAAGATATGGCGCCTTGCAGACGAAAGGGAGATTGTGGACGAAAAGGCTCCTGCAGATCTCATGAAGAGCCTTCACAAGACGATAAAAAAGGTGACAGACGATACTTCTTCTTTGAACTTCAACACCGCTATAAGCCAAATGATGATTTATGTAAGCGACCTTTCGAAGATGGAGAAGCTGCCTCGCGAAGCCTGGGAGCCGTTCGTTCTCATGCTAAGCCCTTACACTCCACACCTTGCAGAGGAACTATGGGAGAAGGCTGGACACAAACCTTCCATTGCAAACGAAAAGTGGCCGGTATACGACCCGGCAATGGTCGTTGACGCAGAAGTCTCCATAGTCGTTCAGATCAACGGCAAGGTGCGTGCAAAGCTCACCATTGCCAAGGACACTCCAAAAGATGAAATGGTTGCTTTGGCAAAGGACAACGAGAACGTCAAGCGATACCTTGACGGAGCTACGATACTCAAGGAGATCGTCGTTCCAAACAAGCTTGTGAGCTTTGTGATAAAGTAAAACGTTTTTACAGCAGCGCGAGGCTGCAGCGCAACATTGCAGCTTTGCAGATTCGAGGCCAGTGCGCAATGCAGGTTATATGCAGAGGCATCGGCCTTTTTGTATGTGTGGCTTTGTTAGGTGGGTGGTGGGCGGTCTGGGCTTACTGGGCGGACTAGGGCGCACCGATTTCATCATCAAACCACGGAGAGGAGGGATCAACCTTGAAGAAGGCATCGGAATCCTCCTTTTTCCAAGAGGAAAAACGCTGTTCCATAAGCCTTTCGACTTCTTTTGTCGAACTCTTCTCGAAAAAATCCACCAAACATTGCACATCCATTCCATAGACAAATTCATAAAGGTCTTTTTGATAAGGTGGAGTTGGAACATATCCATTTCGCATTCCAAAGAAACAACTGAAAGGCACGAACTTGTTCAGTCGTTCATAAGGAGCAGCGTTTTCATATATGTATTTTCCCACAACTCCAAGATGCCGAATGTTCTTTATCGCTATATAGATGGGTCTTTCGTCAAACACTCGAACGTCCCGCTTTTTGAATCTATGGGGACTGTTTTTGCGAATGAAGCGCGAGACCTGAGTATTCAGTTCACGCATCACTTCAGATATCCGTTCCACGCTCTCTGCATAAAGCAAGTCATGTGTATGGTTTGGCATTACAACGGAAAACATTATCCCAACACCATGTTTTACACACAAGCGGCAAAGCAAATCATGTCTATACCTTGCAGATTGCATATCATACAGGTCCTCTCTGTTGCGGCACCTCTGCACCATGTGGAAAAAACGACCATTCTTCTCTATCCCTCCCCTTTTCGATGTTTTTGAATCTTTGTATGCATCTTTTCTGGGTAGAAACTCCCTGACATTTTTTGTAACTTCAGCCATAGTTCAGCCTCCTAATATACTTATCCAAAAAACCATGCGTTTCCATTCACGTTTTCAGAGAACTTTCTTCAAAAACCAAAACAGTCCGCCCTAGTCCGCCCAGTAAGCCCAGACCGCCCAGTGCGCCCAACAAAACTGCAGCGACAAGCAACAGCAGCAACAAGAAAAGACAAAAAGAGCAGAGAAACGCAACAAAAACGTCGTATTTCACCCCGTTTACCAAACCACCAATTGACACTCACAGCGTTTTTGCACCATAGTTTTGTATGGACGAATTAGAAGCACGAATATTGGAGGAAGGCAAAGTCCTTCCTGGGAACATCATCAAGGTGGGTTCTTTTCTGAACCACAGAGTAGACACCGCATTCATGTCCAAGATTGCTCTGGAATTCAAGAAACACTTCGACATTGACAAAGTAACGCTTATACTGACCGCAGAGGCCAGTGGGATAGCTCTTGCCGCTGTGTGTTCGTACATATACGGAATTCCTATGCTCTTTGCGAAAAAGGCAAAGAGCGACAACATAGAGGGTGGACTTATATGCAGTGAAATCCACTCGTACACCTACAACAAAACAGTCACACTCATGGTGGAGTCCGACATGATAAAACCCACTGACAACGTGCTCATAATCGATGACTTCCTGGCAAACGGAGAAGCTCTCAAAGGCCTCATCCACATAGTGGAGAAGACAGGGGCACACCTTGAAGGCATTGGAATTGCAATAGAAAAAGGATTCCAAGGAGGAGGCGACAGGCTAAGGGCTGCAGGAGTGAACCTGAAGTCTCTTGCAATAATTGACTCCGTGGAAGACGGCATACGCTTCAGAAGAGAGGCCTGAAATGGAAGCAAACAAGACGAAGGCATATGACAAGATTCTCGTCCTTGACTTTGGGGGGCAGTACAACCAGCTCATAGCCCGCAGAGTGAGGGAGATGAACGTCTACTGCGAAGTGCATCCATACAACTGGCCTTTGGACGAAATCAAGGTGTACAACCCAAAGGCCATCATCTTCACAGGAGGCCCTTCAAGCGTCTACGAAGATGGCGCACCAAAGCCAAATCCCGCAGTTTTTTCACTTAACATTCCAATTCTAGGCATCTGCTACGGCTCCCAGCTCATGGCTCAGACCCTTGGAGGAGAGGTCGTTCCAGCACCATCGGTAGCATCACGGGAATACGGAAGAACAGAGACGAAGTTCGATAAGGACTCCTCCCTTTTCAAGGACATCCCTGACAACGGCATAGTCTGGATGAGCCACGGAGACAGCGTGAAGAAGCTACCACAAGGGTTCAATGCAACGGCAACCACCCAAGCATGCCCTTATGCCGCGTTCGAAGACTCTGCAAGAGGTTTCTATGCCGTGCAGTTCCACCCAGAAGTGAATCATACGCAACACGGATTCGACATGCTCAAGGCCTTTGTACTGGACATTGCAAAAGCCCGTCAAAATTGGAGGATGGCAGATTTCTTAGAGACATCGGTCTGTGAACTAAGGGAGAAGATGGGCCAGTCCAAGGCGATCCTGGCCCTTTCCGGGGGCGTGGACAGCTCTGTTGCGGCGGCGCTCATGTCGAAAGCCATTGGAAGGAACCTCACATGCGTGTTTGTGGACCACGGACTTCTTCGCAAGGACGAGGCAAATCAGGTGGAGGAGGTGTTCTCAACTTATCCAATCAATTTCGTGCGTGTGGATGCCCGTAGACGTTTCCTTGGCAGGCTCGCCGGTGTCACTGGACCGGAACGAAAGCGCAAGATCATTGGAGAGGAGTTCATAAGGGTCTTCGAGGAGGAAGCTCGTAAACTGGCAGGCGAAAACGACAGCTTGGAATATCTTGTACAAGGCACAATCTACCCCGATGTCATTGAATCAGGCCTTGGAAATGCAAGCGTCATCAAGAGTCACCACAACGTAGGAGGACTGCCTGAGGACATAGGCTTCAAAGGTATAGTCGAGCCGCTGCGCCTATTGTTCAAAGACGAAGTGAGGACTCTTGGACGAGAACTTGGACTTCCCTCTTCGCTTGTGGACAGACAGCCATTCCCAGGACCTGGACTCGCAATAAGGGTCATTGGCGACATCACAGAAGAGAAGCTTTCCATCCTGCGCGAAGCCGATTGGATATTCAGAAGCGAACTTGAAAAAGCTTGTATCCATGGTGAATGCTCCGTTCCCAAGAGCCAATACTTTGCGGTTCTCACCAACATAAGAAGCGTTGGGGTCATGGGAGACGGAAGAACCTACGACTACACAATAGCCCTGCGCTGCGTGGACACAAGCGACTTCATGACGGCAACCTTCTCACGCATCCCATACGACATTCTGGAAAGGGTTTCGCACCGCATTGTGAACGAAGTGCCGCATGTGAACCGCATCGTCTACGACATAACCTCAAAACCGCCTGCAACGATCGAGTGGGAATGAAGAACCCATAAAAATTTTCTTGCAATACAAGGGATGAAAGACTTTTCCTTTTGTGTCCAGCCCTGAAGGCCTTTCTGGAGATTGTTACAATCGAACGTTTTTATCAGTTTTAACGGGAAAGTCGAAGCAACGATGTGTCCGACCCTTTCCATGGAGGGTCAGAGCGCATGTTTATGACAGAGCTGTCACAACGTTGAAGGTTATGCCACTGTAGTTCGGAGTCATGAGGAATCCGAAGTATGAGCTTTAATTAACAAAGACCACCCAACCAACACGCAAGACATCAGTACCAGAACCACGGACTCTATCATCAGAGAAAGTCTACTTTCGAAGCCATCGTATTCATCCATGATATGATGTCTGCAATTCTACCGCAGAACGCCATATTGGTATGAGCAAATCCCAACATCAAAGACTAGTTACACATTATCTCCGAAGCTTTCACTCTCCAGCGAAACCAAGAAAAAAGATCTTTCCACTATTCATTGTATCGGATATTACTGATTCTGCCCAAATCATCCCTTTCTGTTATAACAATTCCCAAAAGATCCAAAAGAGATTCACAGAATATTGTTTCTTGGACCGACAAAAAAATCATATCGCGTTTGAAAGTTTCAAAATCAGAAGAACCCGATTTCTTAAACTGTTCATTAAGAATTGAAGGATTCTTTTTTATTGTTTGTACAAAGTTAATGTTCTCATGCTGGTATTGAATGAACTTAATAATCTCTTCAGGATAGAAAAGAAATGGTTTATCAGAGTACCTACACATTGTACCCGACAGGGGAAGAATAATCTTTTCATCAATCCCGTTGGAATGATTTAATAGTTTTCTAAAATACAAAAAGACACTAATTTCAGCTTCATTTATCAAATGACAGTTTCGTTCGTTCTCATCAAGGTCCTTAATCTGTTCATAAAGACTCTTTTCTGTAATACTGAACGGACTTAAATCATAATGAACCTGTGAGTATAACTCTTTTTCAATTTCACACAACCTATCGTACGAAATAACAATAGGTTCACCAGCTGAGTTCTGCTCTTGAGGCACCTCTGCTCCACCCTTTACTTCAGGTTTTACGTCTAGGTCTGCTACATCACCTGATTGAAGGCTTTCTATATTCTGATTGCCAATTGGAGAAACAACCGTTTCGCTTTCTTTGATTGAAACTTTTTCCCCTGCTTCTAAAAACTTATAGACATCATCATTTGGAGACTTAGTAGCAATTCTGCTGTCGTCCGTTTTTGATTTTGACGGAACAAGTTCTCTTAAATGCTTAGCAACAATGCTTTTGGCCTCAGGTCTAAGTTTGCCGCTTAATGCAAGACTTGCTAGATGCTTCACTTGAGAAGTCGAATCTGTTAGCCTTTCCCACAAAGAAGCATAGCATTTTTTACAAAGACATAGTCCATCTTTATCTGCTTCATGTGCTTGAGGAGAAAAAAGACCTATTCTCTTCGAACAGAAATCACATCGCTTCTGCATTATTAACTCCAATCCTCTTTGGTATGTTTCTATTATCTGTCATCCAACAACATATGGTCAATCCTACGAAGACTTTCAATACATTCTTTTGTTCGAGGTCCGGATTCTCAAGGTTCTTCTACCATAGATATCTGATTCTGTTCAGGATGCCTTCTTTGTAAAGCTTTCCTTCCGTCAAACCCTCACAAGGCGGTCCGCTCCTGTGAAATTGCCAACTACAGCAACATCGGATGCATTGAACAGCTGTTCCAGAATGGCTGTTGCAGCCACAGGAAGAGCGAATTGTGGAATCTTGTTCCATATTGTACCATGTAGTATATTAAGCTGCCTTTTCCCTTCCATATTCCCACACTTCCTTGTTTTTCGCACTTCAAAACCTGAGACAATATATCGACATGACAAAACAATAGCAAATACTTATAAAGAATGGATTATCATAGTTGACAAGAATGATTATTAAAATACAATCTGGAACAAAGCCAAACACCACAGGAAGCTGAAATGGAAATACGATTGCTACGTTATTTCCTTGCAGTTGCAAGAGAAGAAAACATAACAAAAGCCTCAGAAAGCCTTCATATCTCCCAACCATCGTTGTCAAAACAACTGATGGAACTCGAACAGGAGGTAGGCAAACAACTATTAGTCAGAGGAAAGAGGAAGACAACCCTTACGGAGGACGGAGTCCTACTGAAAAACAGAGCAATTGAAATCATTTCACTCGTGGAGAAAACAGAACGGGAACTGACCAACGACTCGTCCCAAATCAGTGGAGAAGTCGCCATTGGAGGCTTCCCTACCGCACAGGTGTTGAATACTGCGGCACAGGTTCGCAGCAACTATCCTGAAATCCGTTTCGACTTCTACATAAACGATGCAACAAGTGTTCTGGAGAGATTGGAGCACGGCAGTTTGGATTTCGCTGTCTTGTTGGAACCCATAGACACCACAAAATACGAATACTTCTCTTTGGATGACAGCACCAACTGGGGGCTTCTGCTGCCGGCCAGCTGCAAACTTGCGAAGAAGGATTCTGTGGAAAGAAAGGATTTAGGGAACATCCCTCTTATCATGCACCATCGAATAGGGCTACAACAGGAAATCTCACACTGGGCGCAGACAAAGATCGAAGAGTTGGACGTTGCTGCAACCTACAATGTCCTGAATGGGAATCCGGAGACCTTTGTACAAAGCGGCCTGGGATATCTTTTGACAACAGACGACCACATTCCAAAGCAGTTGAGCCCAGAACTATGCTTCCGTCCCCTCTTCCCTACTTTGGAGATTCGCCATGCCCTTGTATGGAAGCGATATGCAACATTCAGCAAAGCAGCCGAAGCATTCCTGCAGGAGATGAAGAACTCCAAGCCCGTTTCTCGTGACACCAGTTTCCAATGAAACAGTGTTGTAGGCCAAGCGCTGCTCAACAAAAACCAATCAACTGAAAAGTCTTCCCTCTGCAATGAACTCCGGGATGTTGAAATGTTTTATTCCATTTCTATGTTGTATCAAATCATCACGGGTCAGAATATACTTTGGATAGTTGTCCCTTATAGCTTCCAATGCACGATACTCCCTGTCCTCGGTTTTCTCATCGTTCATGATTGTCATTGCAACTTGGACATATGAATATCCCATTTCAGGACTTCTTATCAGGAAATCGCATTCAAGGTTTCCAATGCGACCAACACTGACCTCATAATCCTTAGAACGCATGTATTGATAGACTATGTTCTCAAGTACAGGTCCATAGTTTATTCTGTTGTCAACATTCAATGTAAAATAGAAAGACAAATCGGCAAGATAGAATTTCTCTTCTCCTTGAAGGGACTTCTTTGATTTCAAATCAAAGCGTCTACATTTATACAGAATCTTTGCATCCAATAGAATATCTATATACCTCTTGAGCGTTTCCCTTTTCACCTTGGTTCCTTGTTTTTCCAATTCTCGGAGCATACTTGAAATGCTGAAAGTAGAACCAAAGTTGTTGATTAAGAATGTTTGCATTTTATCAAATGTATCTTTGTTTCTTATCTTCACACGTCTTTTAATATCCTTCTCAAATATTTCCTTGACAACGCTTTCAACATAACGACGTTTGTCTTTGAGCGAAGGATATTCCAAAGACTTTGGAAACCCACCTTCCAGGATATAGGAATCAAGTTCTTTTACGAGATTTGGATAGGCTTCTTGTCCATAGAACCGTTTCATGCCTAAATATTCATCGAATGTCAGAGTAAACATTTCAAAAGCAATATAACGCCCTGTAAGCTGAGTTGTAAGCTCACCACTGAGCAAATACGAATTTGAACCTGTAATGAAAATTGAATACTCCTCTTCTTCCCTATATGCCTCAATTACAGTCTCAAAACCTTCTACATTCTGAATCTCATCTATGAAGAGATATTTTACACCTTGGGCTTCGCATTCAGAATCAATGACATCTTCCAACTGACTTGGAGTCTTTATTGATTTGTAGCCTCGTTTCTTTAAATCTATGAAAACAATGTTGTCGCTAGGAATTCCAGAAAAAAGAAGTTCTTCCTCTATTGTATGCATAAGACAGGATTTCCCGCAACGGCGAACACCTGTAATGACCTTTATCATACCAGTGTCATGATAAAAACCTCTAATCTTCTTCAGATAGTTTTCTCTTTTGTAAAGCTTCATAGAGCAATCCTCTATGATGAGAGGATAATTCCCTTGTAAGTAAAAGTCAAGTTAAGGGGGTATTTTTCATCTTTTTCGCGAAGAATGTCCCTCTAACTCTGCAAATTAAATCAAAATATTTTGTTCATAAAAACCTTTCAGCAACAAACCTTCCACTCCTATGTCTTCTCAAAACCTTCATGGTTAGATATAACTAACCGCAACATGGAAAAAGAAAACCACAAAAAACTTTCAGGAGACGAACAATGAAAGCCACCACTCTCGACGAGAACATCTTCCACGACATAGGCCATTCCTTTGGCTATTACGACTACAAAGAGGAACATGGCTTGGTTGATGCATACCCAAGCAATGATGCAGCAGCGGAGTATATATGCGGATATGCAAAGATGGCGTTGCAAAGCGGAATGCTCCACACAACAAGCAAAGACCAAGAAGCCTTCATTGCATATAAGAAGCCCGGCGAAAGGGTTGGATTCAAAGCCGGACTCATACTCATAAAAGCAATGCTGAACACAATGAAATTGAAGGGACTCTTCCGCTTTGCCAAAACATTGTCCAAGAGCGGACAAAGCCTGTCGAAACGGTTCGACAAAGAAAAGAAACCATACATATTCGTAGGGCTTGTCTGTGTCAGAGAGCAATACCAAGGACAGGGCTACATGAGAAAAGCCATGGCCATAGCTTTTGCAGAAGGCGAAAGACTTGGAATCCCAGTGATACTTGAGACCGATGCCAAATCAAAGTGCGACAAATACATGCACCTTGGGATGGAGCTTGCAGGAACGAGGAAGTTCACAACGAGCGGCAAAAAAGGTACTTTGTACGACCTTGTCAAATATCCAAACCGCCAAAAGAAGACTTCGGAGGAACCGTCAAAATGATTTTACTGCAACTTGCCATCTACTGCCTGCTTTTCACAGGCATCGTGAAACTTGCCGTATTGGGAAATCCTGTGAACGGATTGT
>OHRU01000982.1_pt1 | contig 10298 bp, 7 predicted proteins | sample 1578491 | NCBI WGS metagenome assembly OHRU01 (sample SAMEA3879565, study PRJEB24766) | human gut metagenome | biome: human-associated habitat; feature: feces | place: USA | collected 1985/1987 | reverse complement strand
TGAAATACGTGCCATACGACTGGAGCGACGACCGCAGTCCGGACGAGGCCGCGGAATATCTGATAAAGCGCTGCGGCGGCGATGCTGGTGCTGGCCGCCGTCCTGCTCCCCGCCCTGTCCCTGCGGCTGGACGGCACCGCCACTCCCCTGCCCTACACCGTCGCCCTTGCACGGGGCGACATCGCGGCGGCGGAGGGTCTGCGCTTCCGCACCGCCATCAAGTACGGCTCCCAGCTGCGCTGGGACACCGTCTACAACGTACACGACAACACATGGGACACCACCCACCGTCTGGTGAACAACCAGGGCAGCGGCCGCCTTAGTTTCTACGACCGGCAGCAGGAGCGGGAGGAACTCTACTACGGCCTCTACACCGACCGGCGGTATATCTCCCTGATAGCACAGCCGGACGACCCGCTGATGACCCGTCTCATCCAAGGCTATCAGACCTATGGGAACAACGATCCCTACGGCAATGGCAGGGGCTATACCGAGCGGATACGGCTGCGGGAGTTCTACGACACCTATCCCCTGTACCTGTCCCCGGACTATGGGGATCTGAGCCTGCTGCTGCGGGACAGCGAAAGAGACTACTACGCCGACTGCTATCCCGCCTTTGACAAGCTCCGTATCCCCGTGGGGGAGACGGACTGGATGGAGCCGACCCTCTATTACTATGCAACGAACCAGATGTATCTGTCCGGTGACACCACGCCCCACATGGAGAATCGCTTCACCCCCTTCTCCATCGGACGGGAGGACGGCTTTCTGACCACGGTGGGCTTTGCCCCCGACGCAGACCCCCAGCCGGAGTGGGCGCCGGAGGGCTTCGGCCTGTGGTATGTCCCAACGAAGCTGAACAGCTACACCTCCTCCGCCGGAGGCGGCTACTCCCTGCGTGTTCCGGACATGGCGCGGCTCCGGCTGGTCTATCCGCTGGATATCGCCGGGCAGCGGGTGGTGGGTCTGCAATTCACCTATGACCAGTCCGAGATCCTGCTGACCACGGCGGAGAACGGGCAGTACGTCCTGCGGGTGCTGGACGCCGCCGACTTCCACTGCAAGCTGACGCTGGTGGTGGATGAGGATGCGGAGTTACAGCACCACGAGGCCACCATGGGTACCCAGAGCGGCACAGCCTACGAGCTGGATTGCTACAACTATGTGCTGCCGGTCTACAACAGCACCGAGGACCTGCTGGTGGCCTGCGCCGGAAATCACCTCACCGTGCTGCGTCCCGGCGGCGACGGCTGGGTGGTGGACTTTTCCTTCGAGATGGCGTGGCCGAGGTGGAACGAGGACGGGCAACTCATCTGGAGCGACCTCCGCTATCCGCTGGACGCCAGCGTCTACGGGTATGACTATGGCTACATCGACGGCTTTGGGTCGCCGGGGCTTTCAGACAAGCTGGACGATATCTCCATGCTCTACCGGGACGGCAAGCTGGCGCTTGCCATCGGCGACGGCGAGGGGACCTACACGCTGGTGTCGGTGTACGACCGCACCGGTACGCAGGCCGTCCGCAAGGCGTGGATGTTCTTCGATCCCATGCGCCGCACAGAGGTTCTCTGGGACTGAACGCACAGGTAAAGCCTCCGGCCTGACCGGAGGCTTTACTTTTTGTTTCCGTCCGGGAAAATGTTTCTTGACAAACGCCGTTTTGCGGTGATACACTCTGTATACAAGGCAGATTCTGCCGCGTACAAGTACATATCGATCGGACGATGGGATCGGGAGAGATCGCAATTGCGGCGCCGAAGGGGAACGCAGAAGCTCTCAGGCAAAAGGACCGGTTCCGGACGATACTCCGAAAAGGCCGGACGGCAACGCCCGACCACCGAAGGTGCAACCTCCCATCAGGAGGGAATCTCTCAGGTAACTCAACGGGGGCACAAGGCCGTGATGAGCGGTTTTGTGTCCTTTTTTGCTGCCCAAAAACGATCCATGATCTTGAAGGAGGAAAAACGTATGAGCGAGCTGAAGCGTACCCAGCTGTATGACGTCCATGTGGCCGCCGGTGCGGAAATGGTGGACTTCGGCGGATGGGAGATGCCCATTCAGTACCCCGCCGGCATTATTGCCGAGCACCTGTATACCCGACAGGTGTGCAGTCTGTTCGATGTGTCCCACATGGGGCGACTGCTCATTGAGGGCCCCGAGCGTCAGGCCTTTTTGCAGCACATGCTGACCAGCAACGTGGCGGCACTGGATGTGGGTCTGGCACAGTACTGCATCATCGCCAATGAGAACGGCGGCGCCGTGGACGATGCCTACCTCTATATGTTTGAGGCGGACAACTATCTGCTGGTGGTGAACGCCGCCAACACGGAGAAGGATCTGGTGCATCTGCGCGCCGCGCTGACCGGCTTCGACTGCACCATCACCGACATCTCCAAGGAGTGGGCGGCCATCGCCGTGCAGGGCCCCAAGTGCAAGGAGCTGCTGATGGGTCTCAACGGCGGCAAGCAGCTGACCGAGCCCATGAAGAACGCGCTGGGCATCGTGTCGCTGGAGGGTCACGAGGCCCGCGTCGCCAAGACCGGCTACACCGGCGAGCCTCTGGGCTATGAGGTCTATGTCCGCAGCGACGACGCCGCGTGGCTGTGGAACCGTCTGGTGGAGCTGGGCGCACGTCCCGCCGGTCTGGGCGCCCGCGATACCCTGCGTATGGAGGCATCCCTGCCCCTGTATGGCCACGAGATGGGTACCGCCCCCGACGGCAGTGAGATCCCCATCTTCGCCGTGCCGCTGGCCAAGTTCGCCGTCAGCTTCTCCGCCCAGAAGGGCGACTACATCGGCCGCGCCGCGCTGGAAAAGCAGCAGCGCTACTTCAAGAAGTACATGGATCGCGACTTCGCCGATATGTCCGGTCTGCCCCGGAAGATCGCGCCCATCGCACTGGTGGACCGCGGCGTCATGCGCGCCGGTATGGAGATCTATCAGGGCGACAAGCTGGTGGGCTGGGTCACCAGCGGCACCATGGTACCCTACTTCAAGACCGAGGGCGAGGGTCTCTCCACCGTCATTCTGGAGGCCAGCGGCAAGCGCGCCATCGGCCTGTGCTACATCGACAGCGACATCCTGACGGATGACCCCGTAGAGGTGGATGTCCGCGGCAAGCGGCTGAAGGCCGTGATCCCCGCCCGCCACATGAGCGTGGGCGCGCCTCCCTTCGCCCGCCCCCTGCTGTACGGTGAGCAGGAGGAGGTCCGCACCGTGGCCGGCGGCGACCGCACCGGCAAGGCCCTGGCCCTGCTGCACAAGGCCATCGAGAACCACGTCTGGCGTCAGGAGCAGTGCGTGAACCTGATTCCCTCCGAGAATACCCCCAGCCGGGCCGTGCGCCTGCTGTCCGGCAGCGACCCGGCCTGCCGCTATGCCGAGCACAAGAAGATCCTGGCCTTTTATGAGAAGGAGGTGTTCTATTACCAGGGCACCAAGTTCATCGACCAGGTGGAGCGTATGCTCACCGAGGAAATGCGCGCCTACTTCGGCTGCACCGAGGTGGAGACCCGCACCCTCAGCGGCCAGATGTCCAACATGGCGGTGTTCTCCGCCCTGACGGACTGGAAGAACCGCTTCGACCGCAAGAAGGATGCCAAGCGCCTGGGCTACGTCATGAACAACCACATCATCAAGGGCGGTCACCTGTCTGCCCAGCCCATGGGCGCCCTCCACGACTATATCGCCGTGGACCCCGTCACCGAAAAGCCCGCCGTGGTAAACTTCCCCGTCTGCCGGGACAACCCCTATAAGATGGACGTGGAGGAGACCAAGAAGCTCATCGACCGCTACCGTCCCGAGCTCATCATCTTCGGCAAGTCCATGGTTCTGCATAAGGAGCCTGTGGCCCAGATCCGCCGCTTTGTGGACGAGCAGAAGATTCCCACCACCATCATGTACGACATGGCCCATGTGCTGGGCCTCATCGGCGACCATTTCCAGAACCCCTTCCAGGAGGGCGCGGAGATCGTCACCGGCTCCACCCACAAGACCTTCTTCGGCCCCCAGCGCGGCGTCATCGGCGTCAACTATAAGGAGGAGGACCTGAAATACGGCCTGTGGAAGACCATCGAGAGCCGCACCTTCCCCGGCAGCGTATCCAACCACCACCTGGGCACCCAGCTGGGTATGCTCATGGCGGCCTATGAAATGAACCAGTTCCGCGACGCGTATCAGAGCGCCATTATCCGCAACGCCAAGTCCTTCGCCCGCAGCCTCAGGAGCTATGGCCTGGACGTGGTGGGCGATCCCGCCATCGACTACACCGAGACCCACCAGGTCATCGTCTCCGTGGGCTACGGCGAGGGCGCGGAAATCGCCGAGCGCCTGGAGCAGAACAACGTCATCGTCAACTACCAGGCCACCCCCGATGAGGAGGGCTTCACCGCCTCCGGCGCCCTGCGTATGGGCGTCAGCGAGATGACCCGCTTCGGCTTTGAGGAGAAGGACTTCGACCAGCTGGCCTCCCTGATGGCCGACTGCATCCTCCGGGGCCGCGAGATCAAGGCCGATGTGGAGCGGCTCCGGGCCCGTCACACCGAAATGCGCTACTGCTTCGACGACGCCGCCATCAACGACGCGCTGGAGCAGCTGGCCGGCAAGCTGGACATTTGAACAAACAACAAAACATATTTAATTTGGAGGTAAATCACAATGCTGTATCCGACTGATCTGAAGTATTCCAAGTCCCACGAGTGGGTGAAGATGGAGGACGGCGTGGCCGTCATCGGCATTTCCGACTTTGCACAGGACGCCCTGGGCGATGTGGTGTTCGTGAACCTGCCCGGCGAGGGCGACGACGTCACCTGCGGCGAGGCCTTCGGCGATGTGGAGTCCGTCAAGGCCGTGTCCGACCTGGTGTGCCCCGTCACCGGCGCCGTCTGCGCCGTCAACGAGGACCTGCTGGACCAGCCCGAGCTGCTGAACAAGGAGCCCTATGACGCCTGGATCATCAAGGTGGAGAACATCACCGACACCGAGGAGCTGCTGGACGCCGCCGCTTACGAGGCATTCTGCACCGAGGAGGGCTGAGCATGGGCAGCTATGTCCCCTCCACCCAGGCCCAGCGGGAGCAGATGCTCCGGGCCGTGGGGCTGGAAAACATCATGGATCTGTACCGGGATGTGCCGGAGCAGATGCTCCTGCGGAAGCCCCTGAACATCCCCGACGGCATGAGCGAGCTGGAGGCAAGCCGGGCGGTGTCCGCCATGGCCGCCGAAAACCGCACCTACGCCACCGTTCTCCGGGGCGCAGGGGCCTATGACCACTACATCCCCTCCATCGTCAAATATATCCCCGCCAAGGAGGAGTTCCTCACGGCCTACACCCCCTATCAGGCGGAAATGAGCCAGGGCCTGCTGCAATCCATCTTCGAGTATCAGACCATGATCTGTGAGCTCACCGGCATGGACGTGTCCAACGCCTCTGTGTACGATGGGGCCACTGCCGCCGCCGAGGCGGCGGCCATGTGCCGCGAGCGCAAGCGCCGGGTGACCCTCATTTCCGGCGCGGCCCACCCCGACACCATCAACACCGTCCGCACCTATTGCTACGGCACCGGCGACGAGCTGCGCGTGGTGCCGACCAAGGACGGCAAAACCGACCTGGAGGCCCTGGCCTCCATGCTGAATGAGGAGGTTGCCTCCTTCTACGTCCAGCAGCCCAACTTCTTCGGCCTGTTTGAGGACGCCGAGGCCCTGGGCCAGGCCGTCCACCAGGCCGGGGCCAGGTACATCATGGGCTGCAACCCCATTGCCCTGGCCGTTATGAAAACGCCCCGGGACTGCGGAGCGGACATCGCCGTGGGCGAGGGGCAGCCCTTGGGTCTGCCTCTGGGCTGCGGCGGCCCGTATCTGGGCTATATGGCCGCCACCGATAAGCTCATGCGCAAGCTCCCCGGCCGCATCGTGGGCGAGACCACCGACCATCAGGGCCGCCGGGCCTACGTCCTGAGTCTCCAGGCCCGGGAGCAGCACATCCGCCGGGAGAAGGCCAGCAGCAACATCTGCTCCAACGAGGCGCTGTGCGCCCTGACCGCCGGGCTGTACATGGCCACCATGGGTCCCGACGGCATGGCGGAGGCTGCGGAGCAGTCCATGGCCAAGGCTCATTATCTGGAAAAGGCCCTGTGCGCCCTGCCCGGAGTGGAGCCGGTATACGGCGGTGCGTATTTCCACGAGTTTGTCCTGAAAATGCCCCGCAGCCAGGAGCTGCTGGAGGCCCTGGACCGCCGGGGCATCCTGGGCGGTCTGCCTCTGGGCGACGACCGGGTCCTGTGGTGCGCCACGGAGAAGGTCAGCCGCCGGGAGCTGGACGAAGCCGTATCCATCGTCAAGGAGGTGCTGGACAAATGAAGCTGATTTTTGAAAAGAGCGTGCCCGGCCGCCGGTGCACCATCCTGCCCCCCTGCGACGTGGATGCCGTCTCCCTGCCGGAGTCCCTGCGCCGGGAGACGAAGCCCGACCTGCCCCAGCTCAGCGAGACCGACATCTCCCGCCACTATACGGAGCTGTGCCACCAGGTACACGGCGTCAACTGCGGCTTCTACCCCCTGGGCTCCTGTACCATGAAGTACAATCCCCGCATCGACGAGGAGATGGCAGCCCTGCCTGGCTTTACCGGCTGCCACCCCCTGGCCCCCCGGGAATCCCTGGCGGGTATGCGCCATGTGCTGGACACCGCGCAGGAGTACCTGTGCCAGATCACCGGCATGGACGGCATGACCTTCCAGCCTGCCGCCGGAGCCCACGGCGAGTTCACCGGCGTCCTGCTGATCAAGCAGTACCACGATGCCCGGGGCGACCACAAGCGCACCAAGATCATCGTGCCCGACTCGGCCCATGGCACCAACCCCGCCACGGCGGCTATGTGCGGCTATGAGGTGGTGAACATCGCCTCCGGCCCGGACGGCTGCGTGGACCTGGAGAGTCTGAAGGCCGCCCTGGGCGACGACACCGCGGGTCTGATGCTGACAAACCCCAACACCGTGGGCATCTTCGACAAGAACATCCTGGAGATCACGCGTCTGGTCCATGAGGCCGGCGGCCTGTGCTACTACGACGGGGCCAACCTCAACGCCGTTATGGGCATCGTCCGCCCCGGCGACATGGGCTTTGACTGCATCCACATGAACCTGCACAAGACCTTCGCCACGCCTCATGGCGGCGGCGGTCCCGGCGCAGGCGCCGTGGGCTGCAAGGATTTCCTGATCCCCTATCTGCCTCATTCCGCCCTGGCGGAGGAGCCCGGCCATATCCAGGTCCGCAGCTTCATGGGCAACTTCCTGGTGGTGGTCCGGGCGCTGACGTACCTGCTGACCCTGGGCCGCCAGGGCATCCCCGAGGCGGCGCAGAACGCCGTGCTCAATGCCAACTATCTGCAAGAGAAGCTCCGGGGCACCTTCCAGCCGGCCTATGACCGCATCTGTATGCACGAGTTCGTGCTGGATCTCAGCGGCCTGAAGAAGGAGACCGGCGTCTCCGCCCTGGATGTGGCCAAGTCCCTGATTGACGAGGGCATTCATCCGCCCACCATGTACTTCCCCCTGATCGTCCATGAGGCCCTGATGCTGGAGCCCACGGAGACCGAGGGACCCGAGGTCCTGGACCAGGCGGCGGAGGTGCTGCGGATGCTGTACCAGCGGGCCTACGATGACCCCGAAGCCATGCACGATGCACCCCACCATATGCCCATCGGCCGTCCCGACGAGGTAAAGGCCGCCCGGCACCCGATTCTGCGTTGGAGGAAACCATGATCAAGCACCTGTATACCTATTCCGGCAACGGAACCGATCCCTATCGCAACCTGGCCCTGGAGCAATACCTGACGGAGCATGTGGCGGACGACGCCTGCATCCTCTACCTGTGGCAGAACCAGAACACCGTGGTCATCGGCCGCAACCAGAACGCCTGGCAGGAGTGCCGCACCGGCCTTCTGGAGCAGGAGGGAGGCACCCTGGCCCGCCGTCTGTCCGGCGGCGGTGCAGTGTTCCACGACATGGGGAATCTGAACTTCACCTTCTCCGTGTCCACCGGGAATTATGACCTGCCCCGCCAGCAGCGGGTGATCCTGGAGGCCTGCCGTCTGCTGGGCATCCAGGCGGAGCTGTCCGGCCGCAACGACCTGCTGGCCCAGGGCCGGAAATTCTCCGGCAACTCCTTCTACAATCACGGCGGCCGCTCCTTCCACAACGGCACCCTGCTCATCGACGCGGACATGACCAAAATGGGCCGCTATCTCAGCCCGTCCCCGGCCAAGATCGCCAGCAAGGGCGTGGCGTCCGTGGCGTCCCGGGTGGTGAATCTGCGGGAGCTGTGCCCCGGCCTGACGGTGGCGGGCATGACCGACGCCATGAACCGGGCCTTCCAGCAGGTATACGGCCTGACGGCCCAGCCCCTGGAGGAGAAGGATTTTGACCAGGAGGCCCTGGAGAAGCTGTACAGGCAGTTCAGCAGCCGAGACTGGGTATACGGGGCCACGTTCCCCTTTGATTTTTCCTGCACCGAAAAGTTCCCCTGGGGCGAGGTCAGCATCCGGCTGCGGGTGGAGCAGGGCATTTGCCGCCAGGCGGCGGTGTATACCGACGCCATGGACGCCCACCTGTTCGACGTTCTGACCCGGAAGCTGGAGGGCTGCGCCTTCTCCGGCGCGGCGTTGTGCGGCGCGGTGGAGTCTGCGGACCTGCCTGCGGACGTAGCCGGGGATCTCTGCGGCCTGATCCGCAGCCAAAACCTATAACGAATAACGGAGGATGGACCAATGTCCGATTATCAGCTCATTGTCATCGGCGCGGGGCCCGGGGGCTACACCGCCGCCCTGCAGGCGGCCAAGCGCGGCCTGCACACCGCCGTGGTGGAGCGCCGGGAGGTGGGCGGCACCTGCCTGAACCGGGGCTGCATCCCCACCAAGACTCTGCTCCATGCCTCCCAGGTGTACCGGGACGCCGTGGACGGAGCCCCTGCCGGGGTCCACGCCGGAGACATCACCTTTGACCTGGCGGAGATGTTCGCCTATAAGCGCGGCGTCTCCGAAAAGCTCCGGGGGGGTATCCACGCCCTGCTGAAGGGGGCCAGGGTGGACCTGCTGGAGGGGACCGCCCGCATCGACGCTCCGGGCCGGGTCACCGTCACCGGCCCGGCAGGGGAGACTGCCTACACCGCCGACCGCCTCCTGATCGCCACCGGCTCCGTGCCGGTGCGCCCGCCGATTCCGGGGCTGGATCTGCCGGGGGTCATGACCTCCGACCAGCTGCTGGAGGGCAGCGACACCCTGTATGAGTCCCTGGTCATCATGGGCGGGGGCGTCATCGGCGTGGAGTTTGCCACGTTTTATGCCAACCTGGGCTGCCGGGTCACCCTCATCGAGGGCATGGACCGGCTGCTGCCCACCATGGACCGGGAGCTGGGCCAGAATCTGGGCCAGATCCTGAAAAAGCAGGGGGTGGAGGTGCTGACCTCCGCCATGGTCCAAAGCGTGGAGCAGGCTCCCCAGGGCCTGACCGTCCATATTGACCAGAAGGGCAAGGAAAAGGCCGTCACCGGCGAAAAGGTCCTGTGCGCCATTGGCCGCCGTCCCTGCTGGGACGGGCTGTTTGCCCCGGACCTGACGCCTGAGACCCGGGGCCGCAGTCTCCAGGTGGACGAGGATTTCCAGACCAGCATCCCCGGCGTATACGCCATCGGCGATGTGTCCGCCGTGATCCAGCTGGCCCATGTGGCCGCCGCCCAGGGCATTGCCTGCGTGGACCGCCTGTGCGGCGCGGCCTCTGCCACGGATCTGAACGTGGTGCCCAGCTGCATTTACAGCTGCCCCGAGATCGCCGTGGTGGGCCTCACCGAGGCTGAGGCCAAGGAGCAGGGTATCAACGCCGTGTCCGGCAAGTGCACCATGTTCGGCAACGCCCGCACGGTCATTGAGGACCCGGGCCGCTGCTTCATGAAGCTGGTGGCCGACCGGGATACCGGACGACTCATCGGCGCGCAGCTGATGTGCCAGCACGCCAGCGACATCATCAGCCAGCTCAGCGCCGCCCTGGTCAACGGTCTGACGGTGCGCCAGCTGCTGGCCGTTATGCGTCCCCACCCCTCCTTCGAGGAGGCCATGACCGAGGCGCTGGAGCGCCTGGCCGAAAAGCTGTAACTTCCCCATAATAAAGCATGCCCTGGGCACAACGCCCAGGGCATGCCAGTCTGTCAAAAAAGCCTCGCAGAGTTCGCGGCCCGCAGGCCGCGAATAAGGTTCAATCCATTTTTCGCGGCGGCGTGTACGTCGCGAAAAATACTTTGCGCGGAGAGAGT
>OHRU01000975.1_pt1 | contig 10377 bp, 10 predicted proteins | sample 1578491 | NCBI WGS metagenome assembly OHRU01 (sample SAMEA3879565, study PRJEB24766) | human gut metagenome | biome: human-associated habitat; feature: feces | place: USA | collected 1985/1987 | reverse complement strand
ATATTTTCTCTATTATTTTGAAAATACTGCCTCATCTGCTCAATACCATTATAAAAGGCATTATTATCAAATGGAATTTCCGTAACACTTAATTTTTTTAAGCAAGCAATAAACTTATCAATAAAAGATTCTTCTGAATTATAAAACATATTATCTTCCCTTCCCTCGGTAGGGTGTTATGAGCATACCTCACCTACTGTCTAAGGTACTCTGTCATCTACTATTATTCTATGCTGGATTCAACAAAAAATACATGATAATATTATAGAGCAGAAAGGCTCTAAAATCAATACATTAATACGAATTTGTATTAAAAATTATATGTAAAGCGTTGACGGCAACCCTTGATTTCCCTGATATTTCAAAACAGGCTCTGTCAAAGGCTCGCCAATTTATTAACCCTGCCTTATTTAAAGAGCTCTACTATTTATCAGTTGATTTATTCTATAAGCAGCTCCCATCTCGTAAACTTTGGAATGGATATCATTCATTTGCCATTGATGGTTCTAAAATAGAATTGCCTAATTCGAAATCGAATTTCGAGTTCTTTGGTGAAATGTTTGGATATCCTGATTCAAGCCGCCGTTTTACTATGGGACTTGGTTCCATTGTTTATGATGTTCTTGATGATTATATTGTCCATGCTTCTTTTCAACGATATCTTGCATCTGAACGTTCCGCTGCTTTAGAGCATTTGCATAATTTAGAAGATTTAAATATCTATCAAAACAGCGTTGTAATCTTTGATCGTGGCTATTATTCTGAAGATATGTTTCGTTACTGTGTCGAGCATCAGCACCTTTGTCTTATGCGCTTAAAACAGAATTATAACATTGCTAAGAAATGCTCTGGAGACATAATCACGGGTCTTCCCGGCAACGAAAAAGACGGGTCTGAGGATATTTACTTCTATCGCTGGCCAGTCGAAACAAAATATAAGGAAATCCTGTGTAATCTTTTCGATTTATCTGCACTTGATATACTATATAAGGAATCTCTCCGATGCAGATCTCAGATTATGCCTGGAAGAACATTCCGACGAAAGAAGAATAAAGCAATAAGCAGAACACTTTTTAACAATAAAAAAGTTGCATTCTAATATCAATAGCTGTTAATAGGGCTTTTTCTGTGAAGCTCTATTAAGGTGCGTCTTCTTTTCAAATCTACCTTCCTCTTTTTTCAATTTCACACCGTTAGTCATTAACCTGAGCAGGCACTTGTCTTAAGTTGACATTAGGTTGACCACATTGGTGCCTGACCCTTTCTACTTTCCTTAAAAATATATCCTCTGTAATCTTTCCAAAATCATATTATTGTGTCTCTTTGCATATATTAATCTCAATATCATTGCCAAATACTTGATTTATTTTGGAACAATCTGCTATAATGAAAGGGAAAATCTATATGAGGAGAAAACCTATGAAAGTATTTATTAGTTGGTCAGGTAATGTCAGTTGGAAAGTTGCAGTTACTTTTAGGGATTGGCTTCCATCTGTTATACAATCACTCGAACCATATGTTTCGTCTGAAGACATTGATAAAGGTGCTAGATGGAGCACTGATATAGCAAAAGAACTTGAAGATTCAACATTTGGAATATTATGTGTAACCAAAGAAAATTTAGAGGCTCCATGGCTATCTTTTGAAGCAGGTGCACTTTCTAAGACAATGGAAAAATCCTTTGTCACACCGTTTTTATTTGATATAAAGCGTTCAGAAGTACAGGGACCAATTTTACAATTTCAGTCAACTATTTTTCAAAAAGATGATATTAAGAAAATGGTTCAAACATTAAATAAAGCTTGTGGTGATGCAGGTATATCTGAGCAGCGCCTTGATAAATCATTTGATGTTTGGTATCCGACTCTTGAACAAGAATTAATCGAATTGAGGGATGAAAGTTCAAATAAAGATGAAGATGTTGCACCAGAAGATGTCAATCATTCTTCTGAAATATTAGAAGAAATCCTCGAACTTTCCAGAGACAATCAAAAATTGTTACGAAATCCCGATGATAAACTGTACGATGATATGGCAAAAATTAAAGATTCCTTAGAACGGATTTCTATGAGAAATGAAATGACATTTGAACGGAAAAGAATGTCTAGAAAATATAGTTCTATGTTTTTTGATGAAATTATGCATATGAGCGGCAAACGTAGTTCTTATGCATTTTTGATGACGCTCAGTCTATTAAAAGAAGATTTTCCTTGGATTTATGATATGGGGAAAGAACTGATTGACATACTAAAAAGTGGAAATAGCTCTGACGAAAAATCAATTGCCATTAGAGAATTTAGAGACATGGTTGATTTTACTTTTAGTCATCCTATGATGAGAGATATGTTTGGTCGTACTAAAGATAGTATAATGTTTATGAAAGAGCTTCCATATTCTTTAATGAAGTATTTGGATGAAATATCAGAGCAATACAATTGATTGTACTGTAAAAAAATTCAAATGCCGTTGCCCATAAATACTAATAGCGTTTTCTTCACTTTTAGGAAATGTGAGCTTTGAAATGAGATAATCGCTTTGTTTGCGGTAAGTACCGCCGTATTGTTCAAACAATGGTAAGTGATGAATAACCACACGGGTATCCGAACCAGGGAACCCTAAATTGGCAGGTTCCCACGATTTTCTGGAAGTTCCAGGCCATCATCTATGATTCCTGAACACTTATCCTGTACAAATGTACTCCATGGTAGCAGCTGTTCTATGCCTGCGGGCTCATTTTTGTAGTCCGGCATATACAGAAGCAGGGTGTACAGATACTTGTAATCATTCAGGTTGTTTGCTTTTGCTGTCTCGACAAGACTCATAACGATTGCAGAAGGCGACTCCTTTTTCAGCAGGAAGCAGATAAGAATCCCATGCATTGGGATTTTAATAGCAGTTGCAGTAATCTCCTCTGAACTACAATTCATTGGTAATTCAGATACAGGATTGAAATTCAGTTCCACAACTTCCTGCTTCTGGCAGGGAATCACGGCACCGACAGCAGCTGGTGGAATACTGCATTCTTTATTGCGAAGTCGTTTGACATGGTAATAAAAAGTACTGATTCCGATTTGGTGCTCCATGCACCAGTCCTTGTCAGAGAGCCCGCTTGACCGGCATTCGCTAATCAGGTCCAGCCACTTTTCATCGGAGTAGTGCAGTCTTTTTGAACTCATAGTAATTCACTCCTAAAGGTTATTCAGAGTGAATTCAATCGGAATCAATCACAGTTAGAGTAAACGGCTCCAACTACAAATGTAGCTGATCCAGAGATATACTCACTCCTGAAGTGATTATCTCATGAAAAGTTGGTGGCGACAAACCGTGCGATTATACATCGCTTACTCTTCACTTCTGGAACTCCAGATTTTACAGATGCTACAAAAAGGTAAATCTTGATGACTACGGAAGTTTGCGGATTTTCTGGGTGCTCTTGACATACCAGCTTATTTTTGCTATTAAATAAACAACGGCTTAACCACAGAAATCTGCTGTTAAGCCGTATCAATTATCATAGAAGATCTGAATTTACAGAAAAAATTTCACACCGTCCATATACTGGGTTACCTATATATTATTGATAGTTAATCCCTGACCTTGTTACTTTTTTTACCATGTCTGAATGTAACAAAAACGGAGCGACTGCATTTGGTTTATCAATTTTAGAGCCTAAAATGATTTCTTTATAAATAAGCTTTCTTTGTAAATCAACATATAATTTTGGAATACTTAATTCATTTTGTCCATCATCAACTTGAATTTCAGCGTTATCAGCGTGAATAATAATTCTAACTTCATTTTCATAATCATAATCACTATCTTTAAATAAAAATCTTATTTCATCCAACAGTGCCATAATCCATATTCTTACAGATTCATATTTTGATATAATGCCTTCAAATAAATCTAATATACTAGCAATTTTTTTAAGATAGCCTACAATTAAATCTGATTCATTCAAAGTATCCATATCTACATATTTTACCCGATATAAAGTCAGCTCTTGGGGAGAAACACTTTTTTCATCCGCTTTAGATTTCGACTCAATTAATTCATTCTTCTTATCAAAAAAGTAGTCATCAAAAACCAAGCAACACCCTTTGCTATCATCACCATAAAGAGTCCACATTGGCAATTTATTTTTTGCTGTAGAAAAACTACCAATAAAAACTTTGCTAAATGGAACTTCAATTAATTTGTTTTCATCTGGATTGCCTTTACCAAAAAGCATATTAAAAACATTGCTTTTAACAGATTTCTTTAACAACTGTAAAAGGACATTCCCCTCCGATGGGTCATTTAAATAAGCTATATTACTTATTCTAAGTCTCGGCTGAGGCTGACTATCTTTTACTCGAATTATGTGCTTTAGGGTTGCTAATTTTGAATAATGGCAGATTTCTGTTTCTCCAGTAGTTTCAAAAATAAGTTCTTTTTTTATAAATCCAATAATGAGTTGAAATTCCGAAAAATTATTATAAAACAAACTGTAATCCGTCTTATCTACACTTTCTAACTCTTTTAGAACCTTTCTTGTCATCTTATCTATTTCTTCATTTGATTTGTCTGAGGATACAGACCTCTCACTTAAGTTAGTTATATTTGTAATATTATTATCTTTCCCAATAACATTAATAGAATTTGATACAAATTCATTTAAACCAATTGGCTCATGTTGCATTTTTAGTGCTTTATTATAATAATTTAGCGCTTTTTGATAATCACCCTGTTTTTGATAAATAGAAGCAATTTTAGTATATACAGTTGCAATATACGGATTTTCCGTACCTAATGCATTATTATAAATGTTTAATGCTTTTTCATAAAACAAAATTGATTTTTCAAACTCATTTTGTATATCATATATTTCTGCAATGCTGGTACAGGTTTTAGCCGTATCTGGATGATTCGTGCCCAAAACTCTTTCACGAATTGACAACGCTTCGTAGTAATAATTTAATGCATGTGCATATTCTCCAATTTCACAATATACAACCGCTAAATTACTTAATGTTGCAGCAATAAAAGGATGCTCATTATGAAAATTTTCTTTAAAAATTGTTAAAGCATTATTATATTGGGAAATAGCTTCTTCATATTTCTTTTTATGACGAAGAATTGAAGCTAGATTGTTATATGTTATTCCGACATCAATATTATCAATATCCAGACTATCATTTCCCAATCCCTCTATGCTGATTTTAAGAATCTTATTATATAGCTCTTCAGCTCTATCATAATAACCTAAATCTTGATAAACTGAAGCAATACTATTATAGACATTAATACACTTACTGCTTTGCTCTTTCTCAAGCAACTCTAACGATTTATAATAATATTTTAACGCATTAGAATAATCTCCTTGCTCTTTATATACAGATGCAATATTTACATATGTACTCGCTGAATTGACATTATTTTCCCAAAAATTATGCTGCTTTAGAAAATCAGTTACAGTTAGATCGTTGTTAACAATATATTTAGCCGCCATCTGCAAGTTAAATGGAATATTTCCTAAAGTGTTTGACAATTTTATTAAATCCTCATTTGTGCCACTCACACCATGAAGTTTTAAAAACTTTATCGCTGTTTCTGTTGAAAAAACATCTACTGTTATTGCACTAGCGCCACTTTTTTCCCATAAAAAATCCCTTGATGTTATTAAGACATTTCCTTGGTGCTTTTCTGGTATATAAAATTGGACTACATCAAAATCAATTACATCGTCAAAAACAAATAGCCAATTATCTGTTTCCTGCATCCATTTTTTAACGACACTAACTACTCGCTCTTCATTCACTATCTCATCAATATCATTAATTAAATTATTTTCATTTGCAAAGTCATTATAAGCTTTCAGAATAGATTCATCATTATGAGCATCAATCCACCATATCAAATTATATAGATACCCAAATTGATAAATGTAATTTCGAGCTATCACGGTTTTCCCTGTGCCAGCTAAACCTGATAATGTTAAAGTCGATGAAACAGTATTATTCCTGTCAAATGCTTGCTTAATTGCTCTAACTTTTTCATTCCCACCCAATATAATTTCTTCATTATTAAAATGAAGATTATTTATTGGCAGTGTTCCTGGAAACTTTGCTTCGATTACGTGGAGTTTTTCAGTATCTTGAGCTCCCGGAAATGGTGATTTATTTGAAAATGTCTTCTTTTTATCCGCTTTGATTGCCTTTAATAATCTGTCTTTTGCTTCAATTTCATCGACATTATACAAATCAACATATAATAAATTAGACAAGTCTCCCATTGGTTGAGTTTCTGATATTTTAACAGGTATAATATTACTTTTTTCTTTACTAAGCATTGCTGAAACTTCTGCTTGGCAAAATGTTGATGAAAAATAGGATGGTGAAAAAATAGCTATAAGTTTGTCTGCCATTTCAATATATTCTTGTATAATTGATACAAAGTTATCTCCAACCTTTAAATCACGCTCTCCCCAAAACGTCGAATAACCTTCTTTCTCTAAAATATTAGCAATCCATTCTGCCCATTTTTTATCAACATGAGAATGGCTAATAAAAAAATCTATTCTATCTCTCATTAAAACACCTTCTAATCTTTAAAAATAAATGTAAATTAGCATGTCCATAATCTAGCAATATCATAGCATATATAAATTTTTTAATCAAATTAAGAGTAAATGGCGACATCATCATAGACATCGCCATTTATATCACAAATTTTTCGCAAGGACATATTGGCAATGCCAGATGTAGATAGAATTTGCGAGATTATTTTAAAATATAAAAAATTAAATTATGGAGGAAAAGAGGAATTCAGGATAAATTCGGGGTATTCAAAGTTTTTTAGGGTCTTTACTTTTTAGGGTCTTTCGTTCGGGTTCTTCAGTAGGGTCTTTCAGTAGGGTCTGGTTTTAGGGTTTATCGTGAGGGTTTGAACCTATATTTATAATAAAAACAGGGTATGTTAGCTCGTATTACACAAGCTAATCTACCCTGTTTCTTTTTTGTCCTGCCTCATTTATGATTATTTTGCGGAAATAAAATTTCAAAGGAGGACAAATGAATAATATCACAGATTTACTAGACCTTGAAGACTCTGATATAAAGATTTCAGACATTATTATTGAAGGTCAAACCAAAACTCTTATTATCGAAACTCCACCTGTTGCCAGCTATTGTCCAATCTGTGGTTTTCGCATGCACTCTCGTGGTGTAAAGAAAAGGACTATTAACCATCCCATTCTTCAGGATGGTTATTCCTTGATTCTGCTACTCAAACAGCGCCGCTGGCGTTGTTCCAATCCAGACTGTCTGTATGAAGTTAATGAATCCTTCCGCTTTGTCAACAAGGGACGTAGAACTACAAATGCAACTGACATGCTCATTGTAGAGGCATATCGAAATCTTTTAGAAACATCCGCATCTATCGCTAAAAGATTCCATATGTCTGACACATATGTGCACGAGATCTTTGACCGTTATGTCAAGCTGGACAGGCTTCCTCTTACAGATGCCATTTCCATTGATGAAGTTCACCTAGATATGGATGATGACTGTAAATACGCATTGGTCATCCAGGATTTCCATACCGGTGACCCCATTGACTTGCTTCGCAGTCGAAGAACTTCCGTAACGGAACCGTACTTTGTCTCAATCCCTGCAACAGAACGGAATCAGGTAAAATACCTTATTTCCGACATGTACAATCCTTACATTGCCTATGTAGAAAAGTACTTCCCCAACGCAGTCCCTGTTGTTGATTCCTTTCATGTAATTCAATGGATTACACGTTCTATTGACAACTACATACGGCTGCTTCTAAAAAAATACAGGCAACGCGACCGTGAATATCAGGACAAGCTTTCCTATGAGCAGCAACGACCTGTTTCACTTCCGCCATCAGACGAAGTATACCTTCTGCAAAAATACAGATGGTTAATTCTGTCCAATCAGTCCAACATCCGGTACCACAGTGACCCTCGCATGGATTCTCACTTTCATGTATTAATGAACACCTATGATTACGAAGATGCTCTCTTTCGAATTGATCCAAACTTGAAAGATTTTCGAGACTTAAAAGAGATGTACGTTTATCTAATGGTCCCATCGAATCCATTAACCGCAAAGTAAAAGATTTAAAGCGACTGGGCAGAGGTTTCCGCAACTTTGAGCACTTTCGCAACAAATTTCTTTTTGCAACCAGACAAACACCGGTGCTTAATGGAATCACTGATTATAACCCTATAACTTATTATGAAGAAAATGATTTTTAGGAGGAAACCACATGGAAAACTACTGTGCATTTAGCAAAAACCACACTTGCCTTAAATGGCTTGACTACGTAATAACACGTCAAGAACTAGAGGAAGCAGACTCTCTCTGTCACGGAAACTGGATAGAGATTCAACACAAGAACCAATACATTCAGACCCTACAGGAGATTCTGGACAGCAATCACATCTCATACCCCGATGAAATATAGTTTAATTTAATAAAAGGTCTGGCTACCCAGCCAGACCCTCATAAAAGACCCTCACGAAAGACCCTAAAACCAGACCCTATCGAAGAACCCTAAAAAACTATGCTTTTTTTAAGGCCAGACCCTATCGACAAACCCTAAAATAGATTGGCAAACCCTAAAGAACTTTGATTATCCAGTTTTCTCTATCCAATGGGGGTCTTTATTATCATATAGTTTTTAGTACAGCTTTGCGCCTGCTGGGATTCTGTCATTTACCATCAGAAGGTTCAGTCCTTCGTGACCGTCTTCCTCATGTACTGCTGAAATTAGCATACCCTCGGAATCAATGCCCATCATCTTTCTTGGTGGCAGGTTCACGATAGCGATTGCAAGATAGGACTTTCCTGCATCAGATTCACCAAGAATGCAGAGATTGTAGCCTCTTTCAATGAAATCCAAGGAAGAAAGCATCTCTGTTATGCCTGTTGGCAGATACTCTCGTTTATCAGAATCAACGCAGTCTGTCAATTCTTACTATTATCGATTCTTACATTCTTCCTCAAACTCCAATTCACTTGAAGTCTTTCTTTTGAAAGAATCATCGTCTAAAAAAAGTTCAACATCATTCATAAAAATAAGATTTAACATGTTACTAAAGCATCTGTACGTGCACAATAAAAGACATGATAATATATATGCCAAAATTTGAATATTCCATTTTTCATACCAAGTATCTTTATACTGATCTCGAAAATATACTGTAACAGAAACAATAATAACTAAAACCCCAACTATCAAGGTTTGCTTAATTCTGAACTTTTCATAAAAGTTACACTAAATGCCATGTGCCCCTCTCGTGGCACTGCAATTAGCCCTCTATGAATATCATGAGTTCACGCATACTTTTTCCACTCTTACGGAACGCATCCATGACCTGCTTTGATTCAATTTCCTGTTTTTGTTTTTGTAATTCAAGCAAGGTTGACTCTAGACTTTCCTGCTTGTTACGTACTTTAATAAGTTCTGCCTCGATTTTCTGAATTTCAGAATCAATCGAAGAAATCGAACGTGTCCTCGCCATAGGTTTCCTCCTCCGTAGTCTCTGTTAATAGTGATTGATTGTTAGATAACATTGTATTGATGTTGGATGCTAATGTTTTTATATCTTCATCATCCATACCAAATGCGCTTAGTATGGTTCGTTGTCGCTTTGATATCGCATGATCCAATCGGTATCCCCCATTGCTTCTTCGAACCATTTCAATCTTCTCTAATTCTCTTATGGATGCTGGCACAGTCATATAATTCTGCCGTGTTTCCATTCCCAGAAGTGTTTCCTTCAGAAGATTGTAGATTCGATTTCTGACAATGAGTGCGATGAATATCTTTGCTGATAATGATTCATCAGACTGCACTCGCATACTCTTGGAACCAATAAATGATTTATCGGAGCTAAAGAGTTTTTCAGATACATCTCGACCTTTGTAATGAATCAAAGCTTCCTTCGCAGACATCTCTTCGGATGTGATAATGCAGAAGTAACCACATGTTTCCAGCTTTGATTCGATGTATGCTGTATTTTCATCATAAGAAGTAAATTCACCTTTTTTATTGAGATGGACATTAAAATACTTCTTATAAGACTAAGGGATTGTAAGAACTTCACCTATGTGCTTGTCAAGGTACATCTTCATCCGGTCCAAGTTCTGCTCAAGCTGTTCGCGCTCAGCAGCCTGCTTAGATGGATTGTAGTATATATGAAACTGCCTTTCGCAGATATCATCTTCATAAAGTTTTGAAATTGTCAATAATATCTTCCGATATATCTTGAATAAGCTCGTTACTAATAATCGATTCCGCCATTGATTTTGAAATATCATCCATTACTTTACCTCATTTTACTTTGCCATAACATCTGCATGT
>OHRU01000972.1_pt1 | contig 10380 bp, 9 predicted proteins | sample 1578491 | NCBI WGS metagenome assembly OHRU01 (sample SAMEA3879565, study PRJEB24766) | human gut metagenome | biome: human-associated habitat; feature: feces | place: USA | collected 1985/1987 | reverse complement strand
GGGTTTCAGTAGGGGAAGAGAAAATTGTGGTATTGGGCATGGAGTGATTGTCTTAAGAAATGAGTCAGTCCGCACAGGCAGACAAGCTTGTCGAGGCATCACACAGGATATTCGTCAAATGCGTAGAGCACCGTTGAGAGATAGCGTTCGCCCGTGTCGGGCAGTAGGGCAACGATGGTTTTCCCTTTGTTTTCCGGCTGGCGGGCCAGTTGGATGGCGGCGTGCAGGGCCGCGCCTGAGGAAATCCCCACCAGCAAGCCCTCGTGTTTCGCCAGAAGACGTGAGGCGCGGATGGCATCGTTGTCGGCCACCGCGATGACCCCGTCTGCCGCCGCACGGTCGAAATTCTTGGGGATGAAGTTGGCGCCGATGCCTTGGATTTTGTGAGCACTCGCCGGCGCCCCCGAAATCATAGCCGACGAGGCCGGTTCAACAGCGTAAGCCTTGATGGCCGCGTTGTGCCGCTTCAGTCCGCGAGCCACACCGCTGAGCGTGCCACCCGTGCCAACGCCAGCCACAAAAATGTCAACTTCCCCCTCCGTGTCTCTCCAAATCTCCTGCGCCGTGGTGGCCACGTGGGCCGCGGGGTTGGCAGGATTGTCAAACTGTCCTGGGATGAAAGCCCCCGGATGTTCCGTTCGCAATTCTTCGGCGCGCCGAATCGCCCCCTTCATGCCTTCCGCCCCTGGCGTCAACACCAGTTCGGCCCCCAGCGCCCTCAGCAGATTACGGCGTTCGAGGCTCATCGTTTCGGGCATGGTCAGGATGATGCGATAACCCTTCACCGACGCCACCCATGCCAGTCCCACTCCCGTGTTGCCGCTCGTCGGTTCGATGATGATGCCGCCGGGCCGCAGGGCGCCGCGCCGTTCCGCATCTTCAATCATGGCCAGAGCCACGCGGTCTTTCACGCTGCCGCCGGGGTTGAAATATTCCAATTTAACAACGAGCCGCGCTTCCAGTTGCAGTTCCTTTTCAATTCTCTTCACTTCGAGCAGTGGCGTGTTGCCAACAAGCTCCGTCAGATTGTCATATATTTTGCTCATGATGTATTCGCTGTTGGTTGGAGATTATTTTTGAGGGGAGTAAGTCAGAAATTAAAAAATGGGCATCCACCTGCGTGCAGGCGGATGCTCATGCGTTTTCAGATTTCCCTTTAGCGGTTTAAATCGCTTCAAACGCCTGCGAGAGGTCGTCAATGATGTCGTTGATGTGCTCCGTGCCGATGCTCAGTCGGATGGTCGATGGCGTGATGTGTTGTTGCGCCAGTTCTTCAGGCGACATCTGCGAGTGAGTAGTGGTGTAGGGGTGAATTACGAGACTCTTCACGTCGGCCACATTGGCGAGCAGGGAAAAAATCTGCAATGCGTCGATGAATTTCCAGGCCTCTTCCTGGCCGCCTTTGATTTCGAAGGTGAAAATGCTGCCTGCGCCGTTCGGGAAATACTTCTCATAAAGCGCGTGGTCGGGGTGTGAAGGCAGAGAGGGGTGGTTCACCTTCGCCACCTTCGGATGGTTGGCCAGGAAATTGACCACCTTCAAGGCATTTGCCACATGGCGCTCCACACGCAACGACAGTGTTTCCAATCCTTGGAGAAGGATGAAAGCGTTGAAGGGCGAGATGGTGGCGCCCGTGTCGCGCAGGATGACGGCGCGGATGCGTGTCACAAAAGCTGCCTTCCCCGCCACGTCGGCAAACACGGCACCGTGGTAAGAAGGGTCGGGCTTCGCCAGCGACGGATATTTGTCGGCATTGGCTTTCCAGTTGAAGGTGCCGCCGTCAACGATGACACCGCCGAGACTCGAACCGTGGCCGCCGATGAATTTCGTAGCAGAATGCACCACGATGTCAGCCCCGTGTTCAATGGGGCGGATGAGATAAGGCGTGCCGAAGGTGTTGTCAACGATGAAGACGATGTTGTGGCGATGGGCCACCTCTGCCACGGCCTCCAGGTTCGTGACGTCGGAATTGGGGTTGCCAAACGTTTCCGCGTAAACCACCTTCGTGTTCGGGCGGATGGCAGCCTCCAGCGCCTCCGTGTCGTTGACGTTGACGATGGTGTTGCTGATGCCCTGTGTGGCCAGCGTGTGCGTGATGAGGTTAAACGAACCGCCGTAGAGATTGTCGGCGGCAACGATGTGATCGCCAGCGGCCAGCACATTTTGTAAGGCGTAGGTCACGGCAGCGGCGCCGCTTGCAACGGCCAGACCCGCCACGCCGCCTTCGAGGGCGGCCACGCGCGTTTCAAAAACGCCCTGTGTGGAATTAGTCAGACGTCCGTAGATGTTTCCTGCATCGCGCAGGCCAAAGCGGTCGGCCGCATGTTGCGAGTTGCGAAACACGTAAGAGGTGGTTTGGTAAATGGGCACGGCGCGTGCGTCGGTGGCTGGGTCGGGCTGTTCCTGTCCGATATGGAGTTGCAGCGTTTCAAAGTGAAGTTTCTTGGTAGTCATAGGGTATGCATATTGGGTTATAAGTAATGGAGAAAAATAATTCTCATCGTTGGTAGAGATCCAAGGAGCTTGCCTCGGCTTAATTCTCCCTCGTTTCTGGATGCAAAGTTACGGATTATGGAAAAACTGTCCAAATATATTTTGAAACTTGGATTATTTTTCTAACTTTGTGTTGTTGTATAGAAAATCAATAATTAAAAGGAACACAGAAAGGTCGCGTCATGGAAAAATATTCTGCCGCCCCTCAGTGTTCCAGAAAAGAATGAAAGGAAAAAGATGGAGAAAACAGAGTTGCTGGATGCCGTTGACATGGAAATTCTCCGTGCCCTGCAAAAAAATGCCCGCCTCACCACCAAGGAGTTGGCGGCGATGGTCAATCTCTCGACCACACCCGTTTTCGAGCGCGTCAAGCGTTTGGAGCAGCGGGGCTATGTCAAAGGCTATGTGGCCGTGCTCGATGCAGAAAAGCTTGGCCGTGGTTTCGTTGTGTTTTGCAGTGTGAAGATGCGCCGCATCGGGCGCGAGATAGCGGAAGATTTCGCCCGTGTGGTGCGCAGCATCCCCGAAGTCACCGAATGCTACAACATCTCGGGCAGTTACGACTATCTGCTGAAAATCCATGCGCCCAACATGAAATACTATCAGGAGTTCGTTTTGAACATTCTTGGCAACATCGACCACCTTGGTTCCCTGGAGAGCACCTTCGTGATGGACGAAATCAAACATGATTTCGGGTTACACATATAATATATAGTATATAGGAGGGACTATAAGTCGTATAAGCGTGCCCTCTCATATAAAAAAATAGCAACAGAATATATGGTCAAACTGACATTGGTGCGTCATGGCGAAACCGAGGAGAATGTGTCTGGCATTCTTCAGGGACGGATGCCGGGGACGCTGACAGAAAAAGGATGGCGGCAGATAGCCGCCTTGAGAGACACCCTGGCCGCGCAGCCGACGCCTTTCGATTTGATGCTGACGAGCCCCCTGCTGCGTGCCGTTCAGACGGCCAACGCGCTCAACGCGTCGTTGCATCTGCCCTTGCAAGAAGCGCCGCTTTTGCAGGAGCGCGACTGGGGTGAACTGACGGGGCGCCCCGTGGCAGAGGTGCGTGCCTTGAAAGAGATGCCTGGCAGCGTGGAAACGGTTGGTGCCATGTTCCTTCGCGCCCATGCCTTCCTGAAGCAGGTGTTGGCGGAGTGCGACGGAAAATGCGTGCTGGCCGTCACGCACGGCCTCTTTGCGCGTTGCCTGCAGGCCGCCTTTTATGGCGTCACCATTCGCGAAATCCCGCCGATGGACAACACCGAGACACGCCTGCTGGAGATTACGCCAGGCGCCCTCGGATTGGGGTCGTGTGGAGCATCGGCCGACGTGGTCTCCGACAAATAATGCCCCGTCCCCCCGATGTCATTCCCGTGCGCGGTGGGCATCGCGCCGCCAGTTTTTTCGGGGGCGGCGTGGGAAGTATTTTTAACCACATAGGCAGTATATACAACCGCTTAGGCATTAATTCCGACCACTGGTGCGTGATGTTACGAAAGTGAAATTTTGCACATAAAAAATAAAATGTAACTTTGTGCTTTTAATCGCTGTGCAGGTCGGCCGGGCGTTCCCGCCGCCTGTTCATAAACAATCAGACAGAAATGGCATGTAGCGCAAACAAGAAACTCGTTGTGTTCATCGTGGACGACGAGCCGGGACCATTGCAAACTTTGGCAAACGACTTAAAGGAAATGCCAGAGGTGGGCGAGGTGTGCACCTTCAGTTCCTACAGCGATGCCGTCTACCCGCTCATCACGAAACAGCCCGACGTCGTTTTTCTTGATGTTGAGGTGCCAGGAAAGAGTGGGCTGGATTTTCTCAGAGACATCCGTCCGCGCATATCCTTCACCTTCCATGCCGTGTTCTACACGGCCTACAGCCATTACATGATTGACGCCATCCGCAATTCCGCCTTCGATTTTCTCTTGAAGCCCTACAAGTCCGAGGAGTTACGCACGGTGATCGACCGCGTGATTCTGGCGCCAGCCGACAGTGTGCCACCTTTCAGCCACTATCCCCCCAAGCACCAGCCTGGGACGCACAAGCTCGCCCTGCAAACCATTAGCGAACTGCTGCTGGTGTCGGTCAGCGAAGTCCTGATGTTGCAATACGAGCGACAGAGCCGCGCGTGGCTGCTCTATCTGACGGACAACAGCACCCACCGCCTGCATTCAGGCATCAAGGCAACGGAACTGCTCAACATGTCGAGCGCGTTCGTGCAAACCAGTTCTGGCTGCATCGTCAATCTCACCTATTTGGCCGCCATTGAAAACACCACCCAGCGCTGCCGTTTCTGCCAGCCTTTCGAGGGGGTGGAACTTTACGCTTCGCAGCGCTATTTCAGCAAACTCAAGGAGCGCTTTGAGATGATATAGAAAAACGGACGGACCGACGCCTTAAACCGTTGTTTTCCAGCGACGCATTTCTGTAAGCGTTGGCTTCGTTGTGTCTCTTTGATATCTGCTGAATCAAGACATTCCAACATCTTGATTCACATAATAATAGGTATTCGAAATTAGTTGATATTTTCAAAGCAGAGATTCCCCCATATTAAAAACTATGATTTTTGGCGAATCTGCCCCCAGGCGCGTCCGAATCTGGGAGCAGGCGCGGTCGTCTCTGGGAGCAGATACGGATGCGCCTGCTCCCGCGTTCGTTAACAACTATAGGGAAAGGATTGTTAGGCAAGCAGATAGTCGTGTTTTTCCTTGAAAATCCATTTATGACCTGCATTTACGAGACTGTCTATTTCGTTTGAATCTTTGGCCACACCAATAGTAATCAACTCTTTGTAAATGCCCTTTGTCTTCTCTGCAACAACAACACTTGTTGTTCCAGACCGATTCTTCTTTCTTTTGACAAACATAGTTAAAAAACCTTTTGCGTACCCCAAAATAAGGGTATGCAAAGATACAAAATATTGTTTATCAATTAATTACAAAATGGACATTTTTGAGTGACGAAGTCAGGTGCTATGACTGACCCTCGTCTCGGCGGCATCGGCAGTGTCAGTCTGTCGTCGTAACCGTACAACCGTCTCTTCCTCAATTCGTTACACCTAATGCTCCAAATCCTTCACAAAATCGTGCAAACCCCATACTCGTGCCTTTTACCGCCATTCTCAGCGATTAGCCTCCGCTCTACCCAATGCAAATATTGTCGTTTCCACCCAAAAGCCATTGGCTAAAAACAGCGGAAAACAAAATTTAAAAAGAAAACAATATTGTAATAATTAAAATTTTTCGTACCTTTGTTTACGAATCGATTACATACGACTAAGAATAAATTCTGGTATATTGCTGCACGAATCATATCCTTCCTTGATGCAAGGCTGCCACGGACAGTACTTTCAGGAAAATCTTGATTATGCAGTTTTTGCCGGCTACCTTTCGGAAATTATACAACAATATATTTTAAAAGTTCTTATGCAAGTAACGAAAAGAAACGGGACAACAGAGCCCTACAACAGGGATAAAATTGCTGTCGCAATAAGAAAGAGTTTCGCCAGTACCGGTCGGGAGGCTGCGGATGACACTATTCAGAAAATGGTGCATGAGGTGGAATCCTTCGTGCGTGACGACGCTACAGGCAGAAGTGTGGAGCGAATCCAAGATGAAGTGGAACGCTGCCTGATGGAGCATGGCTTTTATGCGGAGGCAAAAAACTACATTCTCTACCGATGGCAGCGCACGGAGTGCAGGAAGACATTAAGCTATATCGCCGCGGAGACTGCCCGACCGCAGATTATGGATGTGCTCAAGGGCATACAGGCCGACTTCGCCTCCAACGAATACAGCCTTACCTTGCTGGCAGAGAGGTTTTCGGGATTCTGCAAGCCGGAGATGTCGGCAGATGAACGCATGGCGGCACTCATAAAAACAGCCGTGGAACTCACCACGCAGGAAGCCCCAGACTGGGAGTTTATAGCCGCACGACTGCTTGACTTCGTGCTTTCTGAAAAGCTGGAGAGGCAAGCACGCCTTGCAGGAGTACATTCGCTCTATGAGAAACTGCGTTATCTTACGGACGAAGGGCTGTACGGAAGCTACATCCTTGACTCGTATTCACGACAGGAAATAGAGGAAGCTGCGGCATTCATGCGCCCCGAACGTGACAAACTGCTCAACTACTCGGGACTCGACCTCCTCTACAAACGCTACCTCATACGCACTCACTCGCACGAACCTATGGAGTCTGTGCAGGAAATGTACCTGGGTATAGCCTTGCACCTCGCCATGCCTGAGAAGAATGGGCGGCTGCAATGGGTGAGGAAGTTCTACGAAATGCTTAGCCGTCTGGAGGTGACAATGGCGACACCTACGCTTTCCAATGCGCGCAAGCCCTATCATCAGCTTTCCAGTTGCTTCATCGACACCGTGCCAGACAGCTTGGAAGGCATCTATCGCAGTATCGACAACTTTGCAATGGTGAGCAAGTTCGGCGGCGGCATGGGCATGTATTTCGGTAAAGTGCGTGCTGCCGGTGGCAACATAAGGGGCTTCAAAGGCGTGGCAGGAGGAGTGATACGATGGATGAAACTCGTGAACGACACTGCCGTTGCAGTCGATCAGCTGGGCATGCGCCAAGGGGCGGCAGCTGTTTATCTGGATGTGTGGCACAAGGACTTGCCGGAGTTCCTTCAGCTCCGTACTAATAATGGAGACGACCGCATGAAGGCTCACGACATCTTTCCTGCCGTGTGCTACCCCGACCTGTTCTGGCGACTGGCGAAGGAGAATCTCGACAGGCAGTGGTTCCTCTTCTGCCCGAACGAAATAATGACGGTGAAAGGCTACTGCTTGGAGGACTATTACGGAGAGGAATGGGAAAAACGCTATTGGGACTGTGTGAACGATGCACGCCTTTCCAGACGCACCATAAGCATAAAGGACGTGGTAAGGTTGGTGTTAAGGTCGGCGGTTGAGACCGGCACCCCATTTACATTCAATCGTGACATAGTGAATCGTGCCAACCCGAACAGCCACAAAGGAATGATTTATTGCTCCAACCTGTGTACGGAGATTGCACAGAACATGTCGCCCATAGAGTCTGTTTCGTCTGAAATACGCACGGAGGGCGGCGACACGGTGGTGGTGACAACGGTCAAGCCGGGCGACTTTGTCGTGTGCAACCTTGCCAGTCTGTCGCTCGGACACCTCCCTTTGGAGGACGACGCCTTGATGAAGGAAAAGGTGGCGACAGTCGTTCGTGCACTTGACAATGTCATCGATCTTAACTTCTACTCCATCCCTTACGCCAAGATTACCAACCGCCGTTATCGCAGCATCGGACTTGGCGTGAGCGGCTACCACCACGCACTTGCCATACGCGGAATACGTTGGGAAAGCGAGGAGCACCTTAGCTTTATGGACGAGGTCTTTGAACGCCTCAATTATGCTGCGATAGAAGCCAGTGCGAAACTGGCGAAAGAGAAAGGAAGATATGAATGCTTCGCAGGAAGCGGATGGCAGACAGGCGATTACTTCACCAAACGCGGCTACACATCTTTAAAATGGCAGACTTTAGCGGAAAAGGTGGCGCACGACGGTATGCGCAATGCCTATTTGCTGGCAATTGCCCCTACCAGCAGTACAAGCATCATTGCCGGAACAACTGCCGGAACCGACCCCGTGATGAAACGTTTCTTCCTTGAGGAAAAGAAAGGGGCGATGCTGCCACGGGTGGCTCCAGCACTGTCGGACAGAACTTTCTGGAAGTACAAGAGTGCCTACCTCATCGACCAGACATGGAGCATCCGTGCCGCAGGCATACGGCAACGGCACATCGACCAGTCGCAAAGTCTGAATATTTATATTACGAACGACTTCACAATGAGGCAACTTCTCAACCTCTACCTAATGGCTTGGGAATGTGGAGTGAAAACGCTCTATTATGTGCGTAGCAAATCATTGGAAGTGGAAGAGTGTGAGAATTGTGCATCATAACATAAGTTCCGCATCTCTACGTGATGCGGAACTCAAAAAACAAAACAGGTAAAATGGAAATTATGAAACTGAAGAAGAACGCCCTGTTCAATCCGGCTGGCGACACGGAAACACGCCTCAGAAGGATGATTGGGGGAAACACGACAAACCTTAACGACTTTAACAATGTGCGGTATAAATGGGTGAGCGACTGGTATCGGCAGGCAATGAACAACTTCTGGATTCCGGAAGAAATAAATCTCGCCCAGGATGTGAAGGACTATACGCGTCTGGACAGCAGGGAACGCACGGCATACGACAAGATACTTAGCTTCCTCGTCTTCCTCGACTCGTTGCAGAGCAACAACCTTCCGAATATCAGCGAGTACATAACTGCCAACGAAGTGAACCTATGTCTGCACATACAGGCTTTTCAGGAGTGCGTGCACAGCCAGAGCTACAGCTATATGCTCGACTCGATATGCAGTCCGGAAAAGCGCAACGAAATTCTGTATCAATGGAAAACCGACGAGCATCTGCTGAAAAGAAACACGTTCATCGGAAACTGCTATAACGAGTTTCAGAAAGAACAGACCGGCGACACGCTCATGAAGACACTGATGGCAAACTACATTCTGGAGGGAATCTATTTCTACAGCGGCTTCATGTTCTTCTATAATCTGAGCCGCAACGGAAAAATGCCGGGCTCGGCGCAGGAAATACGCTATATCAATCGGGACGAGAACACACACCTATGGCTCTTCCGAAACATCATACTGGAACTGAAAAAGGAATCCCCCGAACTCTTCACCGCCGATAAAGTGAAAACCTATGAAGCAATGATGCGTGAGGGGGTGGAGCAGGAAACGGCATGGGGAAAGTATGTGATAGGCAACAATATCCAAGGGTTGAATGAGCAGATGGTGGCAGACTACATACGATATCTGGGCAACCTGCGTTGGAACAGTCTTGGATACGGCGTCCTGTATGACGGCTATGAAAGAGAACCGGAAAGCATGCGATGGGTGTCACAATACTCAAACGCCAACATGGTGAAGACCGATTTCTTCGAAGCGAAAAGCACGGCCTACGCCAAGAGCACAGCTATCGTGGACGATTTGTAGAATTTATGAATTGTCTCGGCCTCTCATTACTTCGTGAACCCGTGGGAAAAAAAGTAGGAAGAGAACCGCTGTTCTCTTCCTGAACTACCGAGTGTGCTGAGACCGAAACCACCTGACTTCCTCATTGCGTACCCCAAAAATCTTCGTCAAAGAGTTTAGATATTTTCTGATGCCTTGCCATCAGCATGGTTTGGGTGTAAACCTCCTTGTTCAGAGGTAGCTTAATTTGTATGGTTGTGATTGTCTTTGCCAATGCAAGCACCTTGCCCACGCTCATCTTAATCTCTGAGACTTTCAGCATGCGCTCTAGTTCCTTGTATATTTTCAAAGCCACGAAGCAGATGCATATATGGGCTTCGATGCGTTTGCGTGTAAAGTGAAACATGGGGCGTATATCTATCTTTGATTTGGCTATACGGAAAGCCCGTTCTACATGCCAAAGATTGTGATATGCTGTATATACATCCTGTATTGGTATATCCGTATTGGTGAGATATCCTTTTAGACCGTCCCATTTGGAGTCGTCGGCAATACGGTCATAGTTGATGGCGACTTTCACCTCACCATCCATGGATAAGAACTTATTGTAACCTCTCTTGTTGATGTTACCTTTCGTAAGCACGCCATGCTTGTAAGCCTTTTCCAACCTGCGTATTCCCTTCTCCCGGTTATAGGCATCTTTCTTTGCACGGTCATCTGTATAGCCGACCAGGAGACGGCGTCCGCCTCCTTTGTCATATTCAACCATCTGGCAGTCGCACTTGGGCTGTTCCAGTATCCAGTTCTTGACTTCCTGACTTTCATTCTTTATCTTCGCACCTATTATATAC
>OHRU01000964.1_pt1 | contig 10426 bp, 7 predicted proteins | sample 1578491 | NCBI WGS metagenome assembly OHRU01 (sample SAMEA3879565, study PRJEB24766) | human gut metagenome | biome: human-associated habitat; feature: feces | place: USA | collected 1985/1987 | reverse complement strand
CCTTTGGTGATAGGATAGGGGCGTTGCATCCGTTCCACCCACGGCGCCCCGTGATACAAAGCCTTCCCCCATTTCTTTTGCACTTTCGATGAAGCTCCGTTCATGTCCGTAACAAGATGCTCTATGGGGATTCCGTTACCGTATATAATAATAGTATAAGCGTTGTATGGCGCAGGAAGCAAACGTTTTACGGCACGATAGATTTCATCAACCTTATCCCTGCTAAAAGACTGCCCGGCAAAGAGTTCATTCAGGTAAATCTCTGCCGTCCGTGCAGAAGCATCTACCTTGACCGTTTCTATCCGACAGCGGTCGGTGGCTGTGGTATAAGATGTCTGATAGTCAGAGAAATAATCACCCAATTTGGCTTTTACTATTTTCTCACCACTCTGTGAATATACGGAAAGTCCCAGCAAGAATGCTCCCGCCAGGACCATAAGCCTTTTTTTCATACTTATCATTATTTTAATCCGGTTGCGAACTTTTCAGGATGTCGTCCTGTGAAATCTTTGAAGTATGTTTTAATGTCGTTCATCTGTTCATCTATGTTTCCGTTGGGGATGATTACCTGAGTGCAACGTATAGTTTTGGTTGGATAGTCAACTCCATACAGTAAAATAGGCAGCCCGGCTTTCAAGGCGATATAATAGAATCCTTTTTTCCATTCTTCCGTACGTGAACGAGTGCCTTCCGGAGTAATGCAAAGGTGAAAATTATCCCGTTCCCGGGCCACTTGTGCCAACTGGTCCGTCATACTCATCTTCTTGTTCCGGTATACTGGGATTCCTCCCAACCATCGCATTAAGATTCCCAAAGGCCAGAAAAACCATTCCTTTTTCATTAAGAAGTCGCAACGGAAGTCCATTGCACGGCTATAAAGCACTCCTAGCACGAAATCGAAATTACTTGTATGAGGTGCCAGTGCAATGATATACTTATCTCCCATGGGGACCGTCACGTCTACTTTCCATCCCATCACCCTGAACAGGAGGAAACTGCAAAAATGCCGGCTCATTTAACAAAGCTGACTGATTGTGCTGATGATATCGCTGACTTGTGCATTGAAATCCATACGCAGCTTCTTGTAGAATCCTTTTGCGTTTCCTGGTTCCGTATGACTGATCCTGCTGACAAATTCATCATGCATCAACAATATGCGGACCATTACGTTGTCCACATCTTCTTGTTTTATATCTACTTTGTAATGCGTCAACGCTACGCATTCCGCAAACAGTTCACTACAGATATAGTTGATATTCTTTTTTAATGTCTTTCTTTTAGCCATATTCTTTGATTTCAAATAATGATGTAAATCAGTAACTATAGACAAAGGTACGCAAAGTTGGTGATATCGGGAAATTTTATAGAAGAAAATAAACCGTATGTTTTTGGGGTGAGAGTTTCTTCATTCCGACAAAAAACATTAATTTTGCATGCAGAAAATTCTTTTTCAACAAATTATTAAGTAACACGACATGGAAAAAAGTGCATTGCAAATTGCAAGAGCGGCTTATCAGCCCAAGTTACCCAAAGGATTGCAGGGTAACGTATCTGTAAAGGAAGGCGCACCCACGCAGTCTGTGGCCGACCAAGAGGAAATCAAGAAATTATTCCCGAACACTTATGGAATGCCTCTCATTGAGTTCGTTCCGGGCGAGGCTCAATCTTACGCCCCGTTCAACGTCGGTGTAATTCTTTCCGGTGGCCAAGCTCCCGGCGGGCATAATGTCATTTGCGGCTTGTTCGACGGTATTAAAAGACTGAACCCAGAAAGCAAGTTGTATGGCTTTATTTTGGGACCTGGCGGATTGGTGGATCACAAATACATGGAGTTGACGGCTGACATCATAGACCAATATCGTAATACAGGCGGTTTTGACATGATCGGTTCCGGACGTACTAAACTTGAAAAAGAGGAACAGTTCGAAAAGGGGCTTGAAATCATCAAGGAATTGGGTATTAAAGCCATTGTCATCATTGGTGGTGACGACTCCAATACGAACGCCTGTGTCTTGGCTGAATATTATGCTGCGAAAAAATGCGGTGTGCAGGTTATCGGTTGTCCGAAGACCATCGACGGTGATTTGAAGAACGACCAGATTGAAACTTCTTTCGGTTTCGATACGGCTTGTAAAACGTATGCAGAGGTTATTGGCAACATTCAACGCGATGCGAACTCCGCTCGTAAATATTGGCATTTCATCAAGTTGATGGGACGTTCGGCTTCGCATATCGCTTTGGAATGCGCTTTACAGTGCCAACCCAACATTTGTATCGTATCGGAAGAAGTGGAAGCCAAAAACCAGACTTTGGATGATATCGTTACTTATATTGCTCAGGTTGTAGCCGACCGTGCAGCCGATGGAAACAATTTTGGTACGGTATTGATTCCGGAAGGCTTGATTGAGTTCATCCCGGCGATGAAGGCTTTGATTGCAGAATTGAACGACTTGTTGGCAACTCCGGAAGGTGTTGCATTGGCTAAGGACCAACAACGCGAATGGATTTTGAATAAACTTTCTGCAGCAAACAAGGCTGTATATGAATCTCTTCCCTTGGGAGTAGCTGCCCAGTTGACTATGGAGCGTGATCCGCATGGAAACGTGCAGGTTTCATTGATTGAAACGGAAAAACTGTTGTCTGAAATGGTTGCCAACAAGTTGGCTGCATGGAAGAAAGAAGGTAAGTTCAACGGTAAGTTCTCGGCGTTGCACCATTTCTTCGGCTATGAAGGACGTTGTGCTGCTCCTTCCAACTACGATGCTGATTATTGTTATGCTTTGGGTACAAGTGCCGCCATGTTGATGGCTAACGGCAAGACCGGTTATATGGCTATTGTGAAGAACACGACGGCACCGGCTGCTGAATGGATTGCCGGTGGTGTGCCCATCACCATGATGATGAATATGGAGAAGCGTAATGGCGAAATGAAACCGGTAATTAAAAAGGCATTGGTTCGTTTGGACGGTGCCCCGTTCAAGGAATTTGCATCGAGACGCAACCAATGGGCTCGTGAAACTTGTTTCGTATATCCTGGTCCGATACAGTATTTCGGTCCGACCGAAGTTTGTGACCAAGCAACCAAGACTTTACAATTGGAACAAGCTAAGTAATTCATTTATAGATATGCAAGTCCCTTTGTCCATTGATAAAGGGACTTGCTATTTTTCTGAATAAAGGGGAAAAGAGAGACCGTTTCTATCATGTGTGCACAAATGCCGCAAACTGTAAAAAACAGAAAAACGACTGTTCAGAGGGGAAACCGTAAGAAAGTGGATAACATTCCCACGTCACGTAGTCCTAAGAGGAAAACAGCCTTATGCAAGAAGCAAAAGAAGAAAGGGGGAAGCAAATGGTTGTTTTTCAAACGTTGGCCGTCGTGGGCGATATGGGTCGGGGCCTTGTCTTTGGGAGTAGCTTATATACTTTTCTTTTATTATTTCTTTGTCGGGCCTTATTCATTCCGTTGGAAGGCCATTTACGGAGATCCCGTATATCCTGAAGGTTTTGATGTACATGGCATTGATGTTTCTCATTATCAGGAAAACATAGACTGGGAGCGTTTGCGCAACGCCAGTTTGAATTCATCTCCCGTCAGTTTTGTTTTCATCAAGGCAACCGAAGGCACGACGCTATTGGATGAAAATTTCAACCTAAACTTTTATGAAGCAAAGCAAAATGACTTTATAAGAGGAGCTTATCATTTCTTTTTGCCGGATGTGGATGCCCAAAAGCAAGCCCGGTTTTTCTTAAAGCAAGTGCATTTGGAACCTGGTGACCTCCCTCCTGTTTTAGATGTGGAAAAGGCCGGAAAGCTGACGGAAACACAGCTCCAAAAAGCTGTAAAGACTTGGTTGGATATTGTAGAAAAAGAATATGGTGTGAAACCCATTATTTATACAGGATACAAATTCAAATTGCATTATCTGAATACTCCTGCATTCAATGAATATCCTTATTGGATAGCGCATTATTATGTGGAGAAGTTAGAATATAAAGGAAAATGGAATTTCTGGCAACATACTGACTGTGGGAAAGTTACCGGAATCAAAGGTAATGTAGACTGTAATATCTTCAATGGGTCGTTTGAAGATTTGATGAACCTGACCATACCGGAACAGGAAGACGATTATACCTATCCTGAAGATTCATTATAGACAGGAATAAAGCCGCCGGAAGTCCTACAGGCATTACCGGCAGCTCTGGATTCATGTCGCTTATTATAAACGTTCGAATAAAAGCGTAGCCCAGTTCTCCTTTTCCGTATGGTTGAGATAGCTCAGTCCCAAGCTTTCCGCTTTTTGCACAAGCAAGGGTATATCCTCTACATAAAAACCGCTGAGAATCATTTGGCTTCCTGCATGCATAACCGATACGAACGATGGCAAGTCGGCTAAAAGAATGTTCCGGTTGATATTGGCTAAAATCAAGTCGAAAGCGTCTTTTCCTTGTAATATGGAGGCATTCCCTTCAACCACTTCCATGTTTTTCACACCATTCAGTTGCATGTTCTCTTTCGTATTGTCTACACTCCAACGATCTATATCGTAAGCCCACACCGATTTCGCCCCTTTCAACGTACAGAATATACCTAACACGCCAGTACCGCACCCGGCATCCAATACGGTTTTATGTCCGAGGTTCATCCCGAGCAAACGTTCCAATATCATGCCTGTAGTGTGATGCGTACCGGTACCGAAAGCCTGATGGGGATTTATCACGATATCATATTCGGCAGGAGACAGATTATGATGCTCCGGACTATGAATCAGAATACGGTCGGCGATTCGGACTGGTTCAAAGCCGTTACGTTCCCATTCCTCGTTCCAATTCTTATCTTCCGCTTCCGCCAACCGGTAGGTTACTTTCACATCCTCTATGGGAAAGAAATCTAGCAGGTTATCCAATACGGATTGCTCGAAAAGTCCGGTTTGCACATATCCTTTCACCCCCTGCGGAGTATCTACAAAACTTTCCAAACCGGCATCGGCCACCAAGGCTATCAAGATGTCGGCTGCATCCCTACTATAAGGGGATATAATGAAATCCAATTCCAAATATTTCATACTGTTTATTTTGTGTCGAGAATCTATTGGTTCTGCAAAAATAGCAAAAAAAGAGTTATATACTAAACTTTATTCGCGTTTCCGTATTGCCCGTCAACCGAGAAAAAGTTATATTTGCATATAATATAGGTAAAGGAGAAAAGACAATGAAAAACAGAATATTATTTTCACTCATCGTTGCAGTGATTCCGTTTTTTGGCTTTGCACAAATAGATGATATGTATTTCGTCCCTCAAAAAGAGACGAAAGTGAATGAGGATAAGCATCCCCAACCGCAACCTTCGGTACGTATGATTTCAGAAAATACGGCAGTGGACACCCGCTCAGGATATGCTCAGGGAAGCATCAGGGATGTAGATGAATATAACCGACGATATCGTTGGGATAATGATAGTATATCTGCCGCTGAAGAGGAAGTGGCAGGTCAAGATAGTGCTTCAACCGATAACAACCGGGAAGAAGGGGGAGACTATCAATATACGAAACGAATTCTTCGTTTCAACACCCCGACCATCGGCGTTGCGGTCAGCAGTCCTTTATACTGGGACTTACGTTATGGTCCCAATTCCATATATTGGGATGTATATGATGATGGATTTTACGCATACGCTTATCCTAGCAGTTGGTATTGGGGACCTACCTTCTCCTACTCGTGGGGATGGGGATTATATAATCCTTATTGGGCGTGGGGAGGTCCTTGGTATGCCGGATGGTATGATCCTTGGTATTGGGGACCGCACTGGCATCATCCGCATTGGGGACATCCCGGTCATGGATGGTATCCATCAAGACCGGTTACTCGTCCCAGTGTAAGATATCGGGAGAATAGTTCCCTGGCAAGAGGAACATCCCGCACTAATGTAAGAAACAGTTCTTCTGCCAGAAGAACCATACGAAACACAGGTAACACCAACCGGCAAACCATTTCGGAGAATTCTGCACGATTTACTCCAAATCGTTCTTCAACAACTACCAGGCAGTCTCCTCGCACGCGTACGACTTCAACTCTTCAACGTAACACTCAACCGTCGAGAAGTTCTAATTTCACGCCATCGACTACAAGAAGCACTTTCCGTCCGTCGGTAAGTTCCCCCAGCCGTTCCGGAGGTGGTTTCTCCCCATCCAGGAGCGGAGGAGCACGAGGCGGTCGACGTTAACAAACAAAGATAAACCATAAAAGGAAGAAATAATGAAAAGAAAAAACCTCATATTTGTAAGCGCATTGCTAGCAAGCCAGTCTATGATGGCACAGACACCATATATGAACGAGAATTATATGCCGACCGATTTAATCGGAAGTGCGCGCTATGTAGGTATGGGCGGTGCATTAGGGGCATTGGGTGCTGATTTGTCTACCGCTTCTTCCAATCCGGCAGCATTAGGGCTTTACCGCAGAAGCGATGCAGCTTTATCATTCAGCGTGTTGACCCAACAGGAAAAACCGGATTTAAATGCAGACATGACTCATTTGTCTTTTGACCAGATGGGATTCGTGGTAAGTATCCCGGTTATGGCCAAAAGCGTAAGGTATGTTAATTTTGGAGTCAATTATCAGAAAAGAGCCAACTTCAACCAGTCATTTATCGCAGACAACGGAGCTTTGAACGGTTTGTCGCAGACGCAACAAATGGCAGACATTCTGAACCATACCCAGTATTCCACTCCTTTGGCAGACCTGATGTATAATTCCTGCCTTGTGAATCCGGAATACATACGGGATAACCAAGGTAATGTGCAGGTAGACCAAGAGGGGAATCCCTTATACGATTCTTATAATGCTTTAGAGTCAGATCGGAATAATTACGACCGTACGACGGAAGGCGGTATCGCAGGATATGATTTCAACCTGTCTATGAACATCAAAGACCGAGTGTATTTAGGTTTCACTTTAGGCGTGAACGACGTGGACTATTACAGTTACAGCACTTATCGGGAGTTCGGCACGATTTCGGACGGCCAAGGTAACTCTTACAGCGATTTCGAGAATTATTCCTTATATAATACCCAACATGTAAGTGGATATGGAATCAATGTGAAGTTGGGTGGTATATTCCGTCCCATCGGAAATTCCCCCTTCCGCATAGGGCTGGCCGTAGAAACGCCGACCTTCTATCATTTGGAATCTTATTCTTCATATAGCATAGACTCTCCCATGATGGAGGATGAGAACTATGACATCTACATCAATCAAGACAGAAACGGTAATTTTATATATACCAATTATTTTCCGGAGGTGGATTTGGCTAACTTGCACATGAAAATTACCACACCGTGGAAATTTCGGGTTTCGTTAGGACATACGATTGGAACTTATCTGGCTATAGGAGCTGAATATGAATACGCTGATTACTCTAAAACGAAACAGGGGTATGAAGACTGGGACTACGACTATTGGGGCTATGGTTATTCCAGAGGAACGACACACGACCGCGATATGGACGCGTTGCACAAGTCTACGCTACGCGGAAGCCATTCTTTCAAGTTCGGTATGGAATTGAATCTGACGGATAATGTCGCATTTCGTGCGGGGTATAATTATTATTCCCGCATGTTCAAGGAAGAAGCGACTTTAGATCAAACGGGGCCTTCTCCGGCTTTCGGTTATCAAACGACAACAGATTATATGAATAAAGACGACGTGAATATATTCACAGCCGGTTTAGGTTACCACGGAAAGCATTTTTATGCCGATATGGCTTATAAGTGCCGCGTACAGTCGGGAGATTTCTATGCATTCGACGATACTTATATCACACAAACCGGAACTCGTCTTACTCCAGTGGATGTAAACCTAAATACTCATCAGGTGTTTTTTACATTAGGATATAAATTCTGATTATAAAGGAGCAAAGTCAGAAGAAAAAACAGCAAAAAAGTTTTGCGTTTCAAAAAATATATCTAACTTTGCATCGTCAAAAAGGTTGGGGTATTAGCTCATCTGGCTAGAGCGTTTGACTGGCAGTCAAAAGGTGGCAGGTTCGAGTCCTGTATACTCCACTTTACATAAAAGCGAAAAAACTTGCAGTCGCTAAAACCAATATTTTTATTGGTGAATTTTATTATTCTATTTGGGTTATTCAACTTTATTACATTTTTTTTCTTTCTCTATTTTTCTTCCCTTAAAAAAGAGCTTATTTAAAAGAAATTCTGTATATTTGCCCATGTAATATTCAAACTATACCAACATTTACTCTTAAATCTCTTTGCTTATGAAAAAAGGGACATTTTTATGGTTGGGGCGAATGGGATTACCCCTTTCTTTGGCGTTATGCCATATATATCCTCTTGCAGCACAGAACAAAGTGATTCTGCCGGACTCCATTCCTTGGATGTTATCGGATTCATTAATGAAAGGGGATGTGCTGCAAATCGGTTATGCCACAGGAGACCGGAGAACCGTAGCAGGTTCTGTAGATCAGGTATCTGAAAATAGAATGAACAAAGGCATGATTTCCAATCCTTTAAACTCTATTAACGGGCAAGTGGCCGGTGTCAGTATGTTACCGGGAAGGGAGGCCATGCTCAACTCCGTACGTGTCCGGGGTACAACCTCCCTGACGGGGGGGAATGATCCTTTGGTAATCATTGATGGCGTATTTGCTGATTTGAGCACGCTAAGTATGATTTTTCCTGCGGACATCGAAAGCTTCACTATTCTCAAGGATGCTTCAGAAACGGCTCAATATGGCGCACGAGGTGCTTCGGGTGTCATAAAAGTAAGTACCAAACAAGGACACAGCGGAAGTTTCAGTTTGAGTTATGACGGAAATTTTAGTGTCGAGTCTATTTATAAAAACATAAAAATGCTTTCTGGAGAGGCTTTCAGGAACGTGGCACACGAAAGAGGCATATCAATTCTGGATTTGGGATATGACACGGATTTTCCAGAGGAAATCACGCGCATGGGATGGGTGCAAAATCATCATGTAGCTTTTGGAGGTGGTACGGAATCCTCTTATTACCGTGCTTCTCTGGCGCTTTTGGATCGAAAAGACGTGGTGAAAAGTTCAGACTACCGGAATTACATGGCCAAAATAGATATTACGCAACGGGCGTTCAACGACCGCCTGCGTTTCGACCTGGGGGTAATGGGGGCAGTACGTAAGAGCAACAATTTGGTAGATATACAAAAGACATTTTATTCAGCAGCAGCTTTCAATCCCACTTTTCCGGCCCACAAGAATGCGACGGGCGGTTGGGATCAAGTGACAACTGCCAGTTGGATTACCAACCCTTTGGCCTGGATGGAAGTAAGCGACGAAGAATCGAATGCGCATTTTAATGCCCATTTGAAAATGGAGTTGGTTTTAACCCCACATTTGGTACTTTCCGCCTTTGGTTCTTACCTGTACAATGTCATAGATAACGGACAATATCTTCCTACTACCGTATGGGCACATGGACAAGCTTATCGAGGCGAACAGAAGGTGGAAGATGTGTTGGGAAATATGATGTTGAACTTCAATCGAGCTTTTGGAAAACATAAACTGGACGCTCTCCTATTGGGAGAAGCGCAACAACGTATCATGTCCGGCTTCCACACAACTGTTACGAATTTCACAACCGACAAGTTCGGTTTTCACAACCTGCAGGCCGGAGCCGTAAGACTATGGGAGGGGACAGGCTCTTATTATGAGAATCCTCGTCTGGCATCTTTTTTAGGACGTGTCAATTATGTATACGACGATCGTTATGTGGCTACCGTAAACATGCGTACCGATGCTTCATCCAAGGTGGGACGTAACCATCGTTGGGGCTTTTTCCCATCGCTTTCCGCTGCCTGGATTCTGAGCGAGGAAGATTTCATGAAATCTCTCTATTGGCTGAACAACCTCAAATTCAGAGTCGGTTACGGGTACTCTGGTAATCAGGATGCCATTGATTCTTACAATTCCCTCCAGTTGGTGAAACCTAATGGAGTAGTATCTTCTGGTGGTGACCCAACGGTGACAATGGGTTTGATACGCAATGCCAATCCTGACTTGCGTTGGGAGGTAAAACGTACGATGAACGTTGGACTGGATGCTGCTTTTTGGGACGGACGGGCTATTTTCACATTTGATTATTACCATTCCGTCACGGATGACATGCTGTACCAATACGATGTAAGCGTACCGCCATTTGCCTATAATAAATTGTTGGCCAATTTAGGTTCCATGCGTAACAGCGGAGTGGAATTGGGATTCGGCTTCACTCCTTTGCGTAAAAAAGACATGGAACTGAACGTCAACGTCAACGTCACGTTCCAACGCAATAAGTTACTTTCTCTAAGTGGAATGTATAATGGAGAATATATGTCGGCTCCACAATATACGCCGATTGCCGACTTAACCGGTGCGGGCTTTCATGGCGGATATAAT
>OHRU01000961.1_pt1 | contig 10429 bp, 5 predicted proteins | sample 1578491 | NCBI WGS metagenome assembly OHRU01 (sample SAMEA3879565, study PRJEB24766) | human gut metagenome | biome: human-associated habitat; feature: feces | place: USA | collected 1985/1987 | reverse complement strand
CGACGCTCAAGTCGGTCGTCGGCATCCAGCAGTTCGATTCCGGCAGGATCACGATCGGCGGGCACTCCATTCAGGACGATCCCATCGCCTGCAAGCGCGTGCTTGCATACATCCCCGACAATCCCGACCTGTACGAGTACATGACGGGCATAAAGTACCTCAATTTCATCGCCGACATCTTCGGCGTGAGCCCCGAGGCTCGTAAGGAACGCATCGAAAAATACGCCGGGCTCTTTGAACTGACAAATGATCTTGCTCAGCCCGTATCGGCCTACTCTCACGGCATGAAGCAGAAGCTTGCCATCATTTCCGCGTGGCTGCACTCGCCGAAGCTCATCATCATGGACGAGCCCTTCGTCGGTCTCGACCCGAAGGCAGCGCACATTCTAAAGGGCATGATGCGCGAGCTGTGCGACGAAGGCGGCGCTATCTTCTTCTCGACCCACGTTCTTGAGGTCGCCGAAAAGCTCTGCGACCAGGTCGCCATCATAAAGGGCGGCAAGCTCATCCGCTCGGGCACCATGGCCGAGGTCAAGGGCGACGACAGTCTTGAGGAAGTGTTCCTTGAGCTGGAGGATGAGTCATGCTGAAGATCCTTTTGAGAAAGCAGCTCTACGAGCTCAACAGCAGCTTTTTCTACGACCGCAAGAAGGGCAGGGTGCGCTCGAAGGGCACGAGCATACTGCTGATCGTGCTGTACGCGCTTTTGATGATCGTCATCATGGGCGGTATCTTCACGATGCTGTCTGTCATGCTGTGCGCCCCGTTTGTCGGACTGGGGCTTGACTGGCTGTATTTTGACATGATGACGCTCATAGCACTGTTTCTCGGCGTTTTCGGCGGCGTTTTCAACACCTATTCGAGCCTTTACAAGGCCAGGGACAACGATCTTATGCTCTCGCTGCCGATCCCGACGAGGTATGTCCTCATCTCGCGTCTTACGGGCGTTTACCTCATGGGACTTATGTTCAGCGCCATCGTCATGCTGCCCGCCGTCATAGTATATTTCGTCGTCGCGCATCCGGCCGTCGAAGGCGTTGTCGGCAGTCTGCTGCTGACGGTGCTCGTGAGCGTATTTGTCTTTATTCTCTCCTGCCTTCTCGGCTGGGTGGTTGCGAAAATAAGCGTGCACCTCAAGAGCAGGTCTCTTATAGTCGTCATCCTCTCGCTCGTGTTCTTCGGGCTTTACTACTTTGTCTGCTTCAACGCCTACGAGCTGCTTCAGGAGCTTATCATGAACGCCCTCACCGTCGGTGAAAAGATCATGGACTCGGCCCATATCCTGTACATCATCGGCGATTGCGGCCGGGGCGGACTGCTTTCGATGCTGTATTTGACGCTCGCGGTCGTAATCCTCTTTATCATCACCTACCGCATTCTCGCACACAGCTTTATCAGGATCGCAACGACCTCCGACAGGGTCGCAAGGCGCGAATACCGCGCACAGACGGCAAAAATGCGCAGCGCATCGTCCGCCCTGCTGCACCGTGAGTTCTCGCGTCTTCTCGCAAGCCCGACGTACATGCTCAACTGCGCCCTCGGCACTCCCATACTTATCATCGCCGGAGCGGTGCTGCTCATAAAGGGGCAGGACCTCGTTGCGCTCGCTGACATGCTCCCCTTCCCTGACGGTTTTCTCACCGTCATGATGGCCGTCGGCATATGCGTCATAGGCGCTATGAACGACCTCACGGCGCCCTCTATATCCCTTGAGGGCAAGAGCCTGTGGATAGCGCAGTCGCTGCCGGTAAGGCCGCAGGAGGTTTTGCATGCAAAGCTCAGGCTCCACATGCTGCTGACCGTTATCCCGGAGCTGTTCTGCTCTGCCTGTGTCTGCATCCTGCTGCGCCCCGACCTCGTGACCGGAGTCCTGTGTGTCATTTTGCCGCCGGTTTTCACGCTGTTTATCGCTGCCTTCGGCCTCGTCGTAAATCTCAAAAAGCCGAACCTCAGCTGGCAGACCGAGGCCGTCGCCGTCAAGCAGAGTATCGGCATTCTCATCGCGATGCTCGGCGGCTGGGCCATCGCTGCTGTTCTCGGTGCGGCTTATTATCTGCTGTACGCAAAGCTCGGCTCTGCCGCGTTTCTGGCTCTTGCGATCGCCGTGCTCACCGTTTTATCAGTGCTTGAGCTTAAATGGATAAACACCCGCGGCAGCGAGATATTCAGATATCTGTGATATACAAGCCGACGAAAAAACAGCTCCGTATGGATTTCCATACGGAGCTGTTTTCATTTCATTTTGCTTTACAGGCCGTAAGCTTCAGCGAGCTTTTTGAACGCCGGAAGCGAAGCCTCGACGGTCTTTTCGGAGACGCAGTAGGCAAGGCGGGCATAGCCCTCGACGCCGAAGCTGTCCGACGGGACGAGAAGTATCTCGAAGCCCTTTGCCTTCTCGCAGAACTCTGACGCACTGTCGCCCCCGGGCGCTTTTATAAACAGATAAAACGCGCCGTCCGGCTTTACGCAGGCAAAGCCCATGGAGCTGAGCGCGTCGTAGAGCGTATCGCGGTTTTTGGCGTAGCTCGTGATATCCGGCCGGACGTCGGCGCATTTTGCGAGCATGTGCTGCATAAGGCTCGGCGCACAGACATAGCCGAGCGCTCTGCCTGCGCCGCAAACGGCAGCAAAAACGTCGCCGCTGTCCTTTACGCAGGGCGGCACCATGATGTATCCGATGCGCTCTCCGGGCAGGGAGAAGCTCTTGGAGTAGGAATAGCAGACAAGGGTGTTGTGATAGATATTCGGAACGAAGGGAACGGTAACATCGCCGTAGACAAGCTCGCGGTAGGGCTCGTCGGATACAAGATAAATGCTCCTGCCCTGCTCCTCCTCGGCGACCTTGAGTATCTTCGCCATGACCCTCAGGGTCTGCTCGCTGAGTATGGCGCCGGAGGGGTTGTTCGGGGAGTTGATGATCACCGCCGCGACGCCCTGCTCGACGGCGTTTTCAAAGGCCGCCATAAACGGCTGCATATCGTCGCCCGCGGGCGGCACGACTATCAGCTCCGCGCCCGCATTTTCGGCAAATACCCTGTACTCCGGAAAAAACGGCGCCAGAACCGCGACCTTCTCGCCCTCACTGACGAGCGCCGACATGACTATCGACAGCGACGAGGCCGCGCCGCAGGTGAGGTAGATGCTGTCGGAGGGTATCTCATAGCCGGCTCTTTTGCTCTCCTGCGCGGCGACCGCCTTGCGCGCTGCCATAGCGCCGGGGGAGGCGGTGTAGCCGTGAAGGGCAAGGCTCTCCTCGCTTCGGAGAAGCTCAATGAGCGTGTTCTTCACCTTATCCGGCGCGGGCACGCTGGGGTTTCCGATGCTGAAGTCAAAAACATTTTCGCTGCCGATCTCGCTGCGGCGCTTATCGCCGTATGCCGCGATGGTGCGTATTGCCGAAGCGCTTTTGCCGAGTGCGAGCATTTTCCTTACAATCATGGTGATTCTCCTTTCTTTTGTTCGTGTGTTACTTTTTTATCTCAGCTCTGCCAGCTCGTAGATGAGCCTTTCGGTCTTATCCCAGCCGAGGCAGGCGTCTGTTATGCTCTTGCCGTAAACTCCGCCGTCGGGCTTCTGATTGCCGTCTTCGATGTAGGACTCTATCATGAGACCCTTGACGAGACGGAGTATATCGTTTGAGTGGCGCGTGCTGTGGAGTATCTCCTTTGCGATGCGCGGCTGCTCGTCCCACTGCTTGCCTGAGTTAGAGTGGTTCGTGTCAATAACGACCGCCGGGTTTTTAAGGCCGCTTTTAGCATAGAGCTCGCACAGGAGCTTAATGTCCTCGTAGTGGTAGTTGGGTATAGTTCTGCCGTGCTTATTGGACGAGCCGCGCAGGATAGCATGCGCAAGAGGATTGCCCTTGCTTTGCACCTCCCAGTTGGAATAAACGAAGGTATGCGGATGCTGGGCGGCGGTGATGGAGTTCATCATGACGGAAAGGTCGCCGCTTGTGGGGTTTTTCATGCCTACCGGCAGGTCAAGTCCGCTGGCCGTGAGCCTGTGCAGCTGGTTTTCAACAGACCTTGCACCGACGGCGACATAGCTGAGCATATCCGACAGGTAGTGGTGATTTTCCGGATACAGCATCTCGTCCGCGCAGGCAAAGCCGGTCTCTCTCACCGCGCGGGTATGCAGACGGCGGATAGCGATGATGCCCTCGAGCATGTCGGGCTTTTTGCTCGGGTCGGGCTGGTGGAGCATGCCGCCGCCCGCATTGACGAAGAGCAGGCTGCCAAATCCATGGACCGCATGATGTCCGGCCAATTTGATTTCAACGACTTTCTGGTTTTTTTTGGCTTCGTTTTTGCGCTTTTGCACTTCGTATTTATATTTGCCGTAATCCAAAACCTTGCATACCGGGGGCACTGCCTGCGGAGAAATCTCTATCAAATCAAGACCGGCCTCGTCCGCGATGGCCAATGCCTCTCGAATCGAAACGACGCCGCGATTTTCTCCGTTCTCGTCAATTAAGCGTACTTCCTTTACTCTGATGTTCTCATTAATACGCGGTCCGTCGTCTTCACGTACTGGCGCATTGCTATTGTCCTTTATTATTGGTGCCTCCTATAAATTATTAAATTCTTATCCATATTACAAAAAAATCCGTCTTTCGCAAGCGAAATGTTACAGAATCTGCGGGGGAATATAGACTCCCCGGCTATGATTTCAACGCATATATATCAAAATTATATATACATATTCCTTAATTTTTCGTTTTCAATTTTGCTTGACTTGCAAAAAATTCTTTGTTAATATCCTGCTATATCAAGTGGTTAAAAAACTCCCGAAAAAATTGTTTATTTTTTTTGAAAAAAGTTATTGACATCTGTCCGGGTATGTCCTATAAACCACTTCGCCGACGGGGTGAGGCAAGTTGAAAAAAAACGAACCGGGCCAAGGCGGCAGGCTTCTTAAGGGAAGTAGTTATAGAAGAGAGTAAATAAGTTAAAGAAGAGGATACGCAGACGGCGGGTATTTGTGAAAATAAATATGTAAAGTCTAGTGTATCTGAAAAAAAGGAACCAAGAAAATTCTTTTATGAGTAAGTAATTAGACGGGATTGAAGAATCATTTTAAGATGAGAGTTTGATCCTGGCTCAGAACGAACGCTGGCGGCAGGCTTAACACATGCAAGTTGAACGGGATTTGTGTGGTGCTTGCACCATATAATGAGAGTAGCGCACTGGTGAGTAACACGTGGGAACGTACCTTTTGGTGGGGGACAACATCTGGAAACGGATGCTAATACCGCATAAGACCTGAGGGTGAAAGATTTATCGCCGAAAGAACGGCCCGCGGAAGATTAGGCAGTTGGTGGGGTAAAGGCCTACCAAACCTACGATCTATAGCTGGTCTGAGAGGACGATCAGCCACACTGGAACTGAGACACGGTCCAGACTCCTACGGGAGGCAGCAGTGAGGAATATTGGGCAATGGAGGCAACTCTGACCCAGCCATGCCGCGTGAGTGAAGAAGGTTTTCGGATTGTAAAGCTCTTTCGGATGTGACGATGATGACGGTAGCATCTAAAGAAGCCCCGGCTAACTTCGTGCCAGCAGCCGCGGTAATACGAAGGGGGCGAGCGTTGTTCGGAATTACTGGGCGTAAAGGGTGTGTAGGCGGTTATGTAAGATAGCGGTGAAATCCCGGGGCTTAACCTCGGAATAGCCGTTATAACTATGTAGCTAGAGTTATGGAGAGGATAGCGGAATACCCAGTGTAGAGGTGAAATTCGTAGATATTGGGTAGAACACCGGTGGCGAAGGCGGCTATCTGGCCATATACTGACGCTGAGGCACGAAAGCATGGGGATCAAACAGGATTAGATACCCTGGTAGTCCATGCTGTAAACGATGAATGCTGGTTGTCGGCTTTAGGGTCGGTGACGAAGTTAACGCGATAAGCATTCCGCCTGGGGAGTACGGTCGCAAGATTAAAACTCAAAGGAATTGACGGGGACCCGCACAAGCGGTGGAGCATGTGGTTTAATTCGAAGCAACGCGAAGAACCTTACCAGGTCTTGACATCGATCTAAAAGGGATGGAGACATCCTCATAGCTATAGAGAAGACAGGTGGTGCATGGTTGTCGTCAGCTCGTGTCGTGAGATGTTGGGTTAAGTCCCGCAACGAGCGCAACCCCTGCTATCAGTTGCCAGCGAGTAAAGTTGGGCACTCTGATAGGACTGCCGGTGACAAGCCGGAGGAAGGTGGGGATGACGTCAAGTCATCATGGCTCTTACGAGTTGGGCTACACACGTGCTACAATGGTAACTACAGAGGGGAGCGAGACCGCGAGGTTGAGCCAATCTTAAAAAGTTATCTCAGTTCGGATTGTTCTCTGCAACTCGAGAACATGAAGTTGGAATCGCTAGTAATCGCGGATCAGCATGCCGCGGTGAATACGTTCCCGGGTCTTGTACACACCGCCCGTCACGCCATGGGAGTTGGTTCTGCCTGACGGCGTTGAGGTAACCCGCAAGGGAGCCTGGCGACCACGGTAGGGTCAGCGACTGGGGCGAAGTCGTAACAAGGTAGCCGTAGGGGAACCTGCGGCTGGATCACCTCCTTTCAAAGACAAGAAGACGAATATTCGCTGTCTGCGTATCCTCTTAAAGATTGAAGAAACTGGTGAGAGACCGTTAAGTTGAAGACTTAAGGGTTTGTAGCTCAGGTGGTTAGAGCGCACGCCTGATAAGCGTGAGGTCGGAAGTTCAAGTCTTCCCAGACCCACCACTCTTAGAGGGGGTATAGCTCAGCTGGGAGAGCACCTGCTTTGCAAGCAGGGGGTCAGGAGTTCGATCCTCCTTACCTCCACCAAGGCTTTGATCTGGATAGTTATAAAACATTGTGAATAAGAAGAAAGAAATGAGATTGTTATTGTTGATAGCAATATTGACGATAACGACGACATTTTGGAATTAGAATAAAATCTAAGGAAAAAATTAAGTATGAAAATATACACCTTTTAATATGAAAAGTATTAAAAGCGGGTAGATTTTTGTTGAGAGTATGAATGGTTTGTCCGAGAGGGCGGATTATTTATACGTTAAGAATCAAGCGATAGGTAAGGGCATTTGGTGAATGCCTTGGCAATCAGAGGCGAAGAAGGACGTGGTACACTGCGAAAAGTTACGGGGAGTTGTGAACAAGCATTGATCCGTAAATATCCGAATGGGGAAACCCACAGAGCAATCTGTACTGTATGATGAATAAATAGTCATGCAGGGCGAACGCAGGGAACTGAAACATCTAAGTACCTGTAGGAAAGGAAATCAACCGAGACTCCGAAAGTAGTGGCGAGCGAAATCGGACCAGCCGATGGATAGTCAGTAAAGAATCAGAATTACCTGGAAAGGTAAGCCGGAGAGGGTGACAGCCCCGTACGAGTAGAAAAGCTGACTGTTCTTGAGTAAGGCGGAGCACGAGAAATTCTGTCTGAAAATGGGGAGACCACTCTCCAAGGCTAAGTACTACTGATTGACCGATAGTGAACAAGTACCGTGAGGGAAAGGTGAAAAGCACCCCTATAAGGGGAGTGAAAGAGAACCTGAAACCGGATGCCTACAAGCAGTCGGAGGGTCTATAAGGCCTGACGGCGTACCTTTTGTATAATGGGTCAGCGACTTAATTTATGTAGCAAGCTTAAGCCGATAGGTGTAGGCGTAGAGAAATCGAGTGTTAACAGCGCGTTAAGTTACATGAATTAGACCCGAAACCGAGTGATCTAGCCATGATCAGGTTGAAGGTTGGGTAACACCAACTGGAGGACCGAACCCACTCCCGTTGAAAAGGTAGGGGATGAATTGTGGCTAGGGGTGAAAGGCCAATCAAACTCGGAAATAGCTGGTTCTCCGCGAAAACTATTTAGGTAGTGCGGTGAGCGGACACCTTGAGGGGTAGAGCACTGGAAGAGCTAAGGGGGAGCGATCCTTACTAAACTTTACCAAACTCCGAATACTCAAGAGTGATACTCACCAGACAGACATTAGGTGCTAAGGTCTAGTGTCGAGAGGGAAAGAGCCCAGACCGCCAATTAAGGTCCCAAAATTATGGCTAAGTGGTAAAGGAAGTGAAACGTCCAAAACAGTCAGGAGGTTGGCTTAGAAGCAGCCATCCTTTAAAGAAAGCGTAATAGCTCACTGATCTAAACAAGACGTCTTGCGCCGAAGATGTAACGGGGCTAAAGCCATATACCGAAGTTGCGGATTTACACGTTAAAGTGTAAGTGGTAGCGGAGCGTTCTGTAAGCCTGCGAAGGTGTACCGTAAGGTATGCTGGAGGTATCAGAAGTGAGAATGCTGACATGAGTAGCGAAAAGAAGAGTGAGAGACTCTTCCGCTGAAAGTCCAAGGTTTCCTGCGTAAAGCTAATCTGCGCAGGGTTAGTCGGTCCCTAAGGCGAGGCAGAGATGCGTAGTCGATGGCAATCAGGTTAATATTCCTGAACCGGCCCGGAAGTGACGGATTGAGTAAATTGTAAGTTCTTATTGGATTGAACTTGCAGTGAATCAGTCCCAGGAAATAGCCCGGGCTAAGACCGTACCCGAAACCGACACAGGTGGACAGGTAGAGAATACCAAAGCGCTTGAGAGAACTATGTTGAAGGAACTAGGCAAAATACTTGCGTAACTTCGGGATAAGCAAGCCCCATTTTAAGGCAACTTAGGGTGGGGGGCACATACTAGGGGGTAGCGACTGTTTACTAAAAACACAGGGCTCTGCTAAATTGAAAGATGAAGTATAGGGTCTGACGCCTGCCCGGTGCTGGAAGGTTAAGGAGAGATGTGCAAGCATTGAACTGAAGCCCCAGTAAACGGCGGCCGTAACTATAACGGTCCTAAGGTAGCGAAATTCCTTGTCGGGTAAGTTCCGACCTGCACGAATGGCGTAACGACTTCCCCGCTGTCTCCAACATAGGCTCAGCGAAATTGAACTCTGAGTTAAGATGCTCAGTACCCGCGGTTAGACGGAAAGACCCCGTGAACCTTTACTATAGCTTTGCAGTGGTATTAGGTAACAAATGTGTAGAATAGGTGGGATGCTATGAAGCTACGACGCCAGTTGTAGTGGAGCAGACTTTGAAATACCACCCTTTTGTTGTTTGATATCTAACCTGCTCCCGTTATCCGGGAGAGGGACCCTGCATGGTGGGTAGTTTGACTGGGGCGGTCGCCTCCCAAAGAGTAACGGAGGCGCGCAAAGGTTGGCTCAGATTGGTCAGAAATCAATCGTCGAGTGCAATGGCATAAGCCAGCCTGACTGCGAGAGAGACATTTCGAGCAGATACGAAAGTAGGTCATAGTGATCCGGTGGTCCCGAGTGGAAGGGCCATCGCTCAACGGATAAAAGGTACTCCGGGGATAACAGGCTGATTCCGCCCAAGAGTTCACATCGACGGCGGAGTTTGGCACCTCGATGTCGGCTCATCACATCCTGGGGCTGGAGAAGGTCCCAAGGGTTCGGCTGTTCGCCGATTAAAGTGGTACGCGAGCTGGGTTTAGAACGTCGTGAGACAGTTCGGTCCCTATCTGCCGTGGGTGTAGGATACTTGAGAGGATTTGTCCTTAGTACGAGAGGACCGGGATGAACATACCTCTGGTGTACCAGTTGTTCCGCCAGGAGCAACGCTGGGTAGCTAAGTATGGACGGGATAACCGCTGAATGCATCTAAGCGGGAAACCCACCTCAAAACAAGGTATCCCAATTAAGACCGTGGTAGACCACCACGTTGATAGGTCAGGTGTGTAAGCGCAGCAATGTGTTTAGCTAACTGATACTAATAGTCTGATTGGCTTGATTTTTTAACGTATAAATAATCTGCTCCACAGATTTGGTTCTAATTCTTTCAGATGGTGTTTAGATGACCTGGTGGTAATAGCGAAGGTGTCCCACCCGATCCCATTCCGAACTCGGACGTTAAACCCTTTTGCGCCCATGGTACTTTGTCTTAAGGCACGGGAGAGTAGGTCGCTGCCAGGTCTTCTAAACACCATCTGGAATGAATTCTTCTTATTGCAAGTTTTTAAGCCTCCTGCTTTTGCAGGAGGTTTTTTTTAACGGATCTTCAGAAACTTTGTTTGCAGATGCCGGTCGGTTCAGGCCGGTTTTTTGCGTCGCTGAGACGGATTGGGTTCGCTTCGGAAAAATGCCGGCCTTGCTGCGGCAGGGCGTTCTGCGGCCGTTGTGGCGGCTTTCTTGCGGTCATGCTTTCCATTATATGTTTTGCGGACAAAAAATGGCGAGGCTCAAGGAAGGTATACAAAATTAAAGGGCGCACAAAATGCAATGAGTACGAAAAATTCGATACCTGCTCCCGAAAAATAGCTCATTGCCTTTCTTCCTCATTCCTTTACAATCTCTTCCGTAATCTCATTCACGTTATTATTCTTTTTTTATCCTTATATCTCTTTTTAATTTTATTTTTTAT
>OHRU01000957.1_pt1 | contig 10469 bp, 7 predicted proteins | sample 1578491 | NCBI WGS metagenome assembly OHRU01 (sample SAMEA3879565, study PRJEB24766) | human gut metagenome | biome: human-associated habitat; feature: feces | place: USA | collected 1985/1987 | reverse complement strand
AAGCCGAGAATCGACTTCATCTTCATGCGCGGTGCTGTGCAGCCTGTGTATTGCAAGATGCTGACGGATACTGTCAATGGCATTCTACCGAGTGACCATTATTTCATTGTGGCGGATTTGAAGATAGGAAACAACGACTAAATTTTCGATATATGACATCAGACCAGGCCGGAATCAGGCAATACATTGAGGAAAATAAGGACAGGTTCTTCGAGGAACTGTTCTCGCTTATGAGAATACCTTCGGTCAGCGCGAAGCCGGAGAACAAACAGGACATGTGGAAGTGTGCGGAGCGTTATGCCGAACTTCTCAGGGAGGCCGGTGCAGATGAGGCCGGTGTGTTCCCGACAGAGGGGAATCCTGTAGTATTCGGACAGAAGATCATTGACCCGACATATAAGACGGCATTGGTTTACGGTCATTATGACGTGCAGCCGGCAGAACCGCTCGAAAAATGGAACTCGGATCCTTTCGAGCCGGAAATCCACGACGGAGCCATCTGGGGACGCGGTGCCAATGACGACAAGGGCCAGACTTTTATGCACGTGAAGGCTTTCGAATACCTCGTCAGGAACGGACTGCTCAAGCACAATGTGAAATTCATCTTCGAAGGCGAGGAGGAAGTCGGCAGCAAGAATCTTCCGGCCTGGGTCGAAGCTAACAAGGAAAGGCTTGCCTGCGACGTGATTCTCGTTTCGGACACGACAATGTTGTCCGACAAGGTGCCTTCCATCAACTGCGGAATGCGCGGCGTGACTTATCTTCAGGTCAATGTCAAGGGACCAGACAAGGACTTGCATTCAGGACATTACGGCGGGGCTGTGGCCAATCCGATAAATACCCTGTGTGATATGATTTCGTCATTGATAGACAAGGACGGAAGAGTCACCATTCCGGGGTTCTATGACGATGTGGAGGAACTTTCTGCTGAGGACAGGGCTTCACTCGCACGTGCACCGTTCGATATGGAAGAATATAAGGAAAGCATCGGCATCAAGGAAGTCAAGGGCGAAAAGGGCTACACTACGCTTGAGCGTACGGCGATAAGACCTTGTCTGGATGTATGCGGAATCTGGGGCGGCTACACCGGAGCCGGCAGCAAGACGGTGCTTCCGTCAGAGGCTCATGCCAAAATTTCCATGCGCATCGTGCCGAACCAGAAGGCTGACAAGATCATTGACCTGGCTGCAAAGCATATCCTCGCGATAGCGCCTCCTTATGTCGAGGTCAGCGTCGAGAAGATGGAGGCGGGCAACGGATTCCTGATTCCGATCACTTCTCCAGCTTACAAGGCAGCATCCCGTGCGATGACGGAAGTCTATGGTATTGAGCCTGTTCCAAGTCGTGGAGGCGGCAGTATCTGTGTGCTTGCGGACATGAGGAACATTCTCGGTGCGGACCCTCTGCTGATGGGCTTCGGTCTGGAACGTGATACCATACATTCTCCGAACGAGAGTTATCTGCTCCGTCAGTTCTATGCGGGAATTGAGTCTATAACCCTGTTTTACGAATATTGGAAATAATCATAATAAACTAATAATGAACGAATTGAATACCATACTGGGAAATTTCGCGATAGAGGGCGAAATCAGTGAAATCAAGCCTCTCGGCAACGGACTTATCAATGACACTTACAAGGTGACCACAGCCGGCGATGCGCCTGACTATGTGCTGCAGCGGATCAACAATGCCATCTTCCAGGATATGGACATGCTTCAGAACAATATCGAGGCTGTAACTTCCCACATCCGCAAGAAACTTGTCGAGGCAGGGAAAAATGACATTGATCGTAAAGTGTTGAGATTTATCCCTTTGAAGGACTCGACCAAGACTTATCTTGAGGTGGACGGAAAGTTCTGGAGAGTGTCTGTTTTCATTCCTGACGCCTACACTTACGAGACTGTAAATCCGGAGTATTCTTACTGTGCCGGCAAGGCTTTCGGTAATTTCGAGTCAATGCTTTCTGACCTCGACACCGAGCTCGGCGAGACAATTCCTGATTTCCACAATATGGAACTCCGTATGGCTCAGCTTATCGACGCCGTGGAAAATGACTGCCGCTGCAGGATTGATGAACCAGAAGATGGTGATGGAAGAGAGCCGATTGCTGATGACCCTGACCACAGTGACGAGGTAGTGGCAATGCTGGATGATATCGACGAGCACAGTGAAGAGATGTGCAAGGCGGAGCGTATGTATCGCGACGGGCAGCTGCCTAAACGTATCTGCCACTGCGATACCAAGGTCAATAATATGATGTTCGACAAGGATGGCAACATCTTGTGTGTCATCGACTTGGATACTGTGATGCCGAGCTTTGTGTTCTCGGATTTCGGTGATTTCCTGCGCACTGCGGCCAATACCGCGCCTGAGGATGAGCCGGATACTTCCAAGATCAGTTTCAATATGGATATCTTCAAGGCGTTCGCACGTGGATATATCGAGTCCACCAAAGGCTTCCTGACTGACGTGGAGAAGGAGAATCTGCCTTATGCTGCATGTATGTTCCCGTTTATGCAGGCTGTGAGGTTCCTCGCTGACTATCTGAACGGCGACACCTATTTCAAGACCAAGTACATTGACCATAACTTTGTCCGCGCGCGTGCCCAGATGGCTCTGTTCCACAGCGCAATGGATCATCGTCAGGAGATGACCGACTTCATCAACAGCCTTTAATGTTTTCTAAGAGGGTGACCCGGATTTCTTGGGGCACCCTTCTTCGTATATCCTGTTTCTAAGAATGCGATTGCAGAACGCATGAAATGCTCAGATAAAATAATTGTCAGAAAGTCTGAATTAAATGACATTGAGCATTTGAAAGATATATTTGCCCGCGCAAGGTCTTTTATGGAAATGACCGGCAATCCCGACCAGTGGGGAGGCGGCTACCCGAGCGAAGAACTCATTTTGGATGATATCAGCAGTGGGGACAGCTACGTCTGCGTCTCGGAAGGACGTGTTGTCGCCACTTTCGTCCTGCGCGGCGGTGATGACCCGACCTATGCGCAAATATATGAAGGCCAATGGCTTGATTCTGCGCCCTACGCTACTATCCACCGGATTGCCTCTTCCGGAGAGGTGAAGCACATCTTTCACATTGCTCTTCAGTTTGCATTGACCCGCTACGACAGCATCCGTATCGACACTCACAGCGCGAACAAAGTCATGCAGGCGGCCATCCTCAAGGAAGGATTCCGCTACTGTGGTGTCATCCGCTGCTGGAACGGTACAGAACGTCTTGCCTATCAGTATATTAAGTGATTGTGGATTGTCCTGAACATGTCCGGGATGATCAGAATCGGTGACGTGAAGAGAAGGATGATTCCCCAATCCTGGAGAGACAGAGCTTCAACATTGAATGCAGGGCCGCAGAAATTCACGATAATGAACTGGCCGGCGAGAATTACGAAAGCGATGATGACAAATCCGCGTCCGATGGCTTTCTTTCCTTCCTTCGGGTTCTTGAACAGCATGACCAGGTCGCCCAGCAGACTTCTGCCAGTCCTGAAGAACCTTGCATTGAACAGATTCCAGAACTGCAGCACAACGAAAATTGAGAAGAAGATGCCTTTCTCGTAAGTGGTCAGGACATTGTCCGCAGTGTGGCCGGACAGGAATTCCGTAAAGAATGACTTCATTGCTTCTTTAGTGAAAAGGCCGCTCATGCTGGTAATGTCCAGATGCCAGAGAACCTGCCACAGAAGAGCCAGGTATATGAAGAAGCAGATGCTCACGGAGAATATCGACTTGGCCATCTTTCTGTCGATTATATGGCTCTTTGGACTACGTGGCTTCTCGTTCATCACTTTAGGATCGGCAGGCAACGAAGACAGAGCCATGGCTGCGAATGTATCCATAATCAGGTTCACCCAAAGCATCTGTGTGACTGTCAGCGGGGATTCCATTCCGATGAATGAACCCAAAAGTACCACAAGGCAGGCACATACGTTGATTGTCATCTGGAAGAGAATGAACCTCTTGATATTCAGATAGATGGAACGTCCCCAGAGGATGCCTGTATTGATGCTTGAGAACGAATTGTCGATTATGGTGATGTCGCTTGCCTCTTTTGCCCTTGCCGTGCCGTCTCCCATTGACAAACCGACCTGAGCCTTTTTGAGTGCAGGAGCGTCATTGGTCCCGTCTCCGGTTACCGCTACCACTTCGCCCATCCTTTGCAGCAGGGTTACAAGCCTGGCTTTGTCTTCCGGCTTGGCTCTGGACAATATCTTAAGGCGCGGAATGATCTTCATGGCCTGTTCATCCGACATCTCCTCAAAGGATTGGCCGCTCAATGTCAGGTCCTCTCCACCATCATTGATGATGCCCAATTCACGTCCTATCTCATTGGCCGTCACTGCCACGTCGCCGGTAACCATTATTACCCGAACACCGGCTTTCCCCTGACACATATCTATGGCGTCTTTCACATCAGGACGAACAGGATCGGCTATCCCGACCATTCCGACGAATGCGAGATCGCCTTCATTTCCGTCAGGGTCAATGTATTGTGCTGCAAATGCGAGCGTTCTCATCGCTTTGCTTTGCCACCCGTTCAGCGTGTCCTTGATATTTTCGGCAGGTGCACCCTCAGGGAAAGCGATGCATCGTGAAATGATTATCTCAGGTGCTCCTTTCAGCAGCCGGATCTTTCCGCCCTTCACGTCAGGATTCTCAATGAGCGTCTCCATGCTTTTCGTCAATGAGGAGAAACTCTTCCTGTCCAATATCGTGCAATCTTCTCTAATCGGAAGATAATCAATGCCTTTCTCTTCTTTCAACCACATCAGCAGCGCTCCTTCCGTAGGATTGCCGATAGCCTTGACATTGCCATCTTCATCCTCGGACAGGCCGGCTGTAGCGTTTATAGCAATGCTTTTGCTGATAATGTCATCGTTTCCGAAGAACTGTGATTGAAGGACTTTCATCTTGTTTTCCGTGAGTGTACCGGTCTTGTCAGTACAGATGACCGTGGTCGCTCCCATTGTTTCGCATGCGTGCAACTTCCGGACAAGATTCTTCTCCTTGAGCATCTTCTTCATGCTCAGTGCAAGACTGATGGTAATGCTCATCGGAAGTCCTTCAGGAACGGCCACCACAATCAGCGTCACAGCTATCATTATCGAACTCAGCACGTATTCCAGAATCTGGACTATGTCAGTGTTGTTGTCAATGTTCCCGTCCAGGAAGAAATAATAGAAAAGTCTCCCCACCACTATAAGGCCGGCAATGATGTAGCTCGCCTTAGTAATCATATTACCCAGATTGTCAAGCTGTTGCGAAAGGGGAGTGGTGACTTCCTGTTCTTCCTGAATCAGTTTTGCGCCCTTTCCTTCCTCCGTGTCGGTTCCGACAGCAGTCACGCGACAAACACACAGCCCCTCGATAATCGTGGAACCGCGCAGGACCATGTTCGCCGGGAAAGTAGTATCTTGTTTTCCTTCAGGTACAGTTGCATATTTGTCAGCATAGAGCTCACCGGTGAATATGGATTCGTCCACCTTCAGGGAAGCAGCTTCAAGGACAATGGCATCCGCAGGCACCTCATCTCCGCTTTCTAACTGGACAATATCACCTACGCAGACATCGCATTTGCGTATTTCGTAGAACTGTGTCTGTCTGCCGTTGCTGGACTTGCGGATTACCTTGACCGGTCTTTCATCCTTGACCTTGTTCAGCACTTCAAACTCTTTCTCGGCGCGCACCTCAAATATGAAACCGATACCGGTAGCAAGCAGAATCGCCACAAGTATCCCGGCAGGTTCTATCAGGGATGAAGCCGGTTTTCCCAACCAATACACCTCATATACAGACACGATTACCGAAAAAACCAATACCACGAGCAGAATGATTATGATCGGGTCCCTGAACTTGTCCAGGAACTTCTTCCACAGAGATTCCTTTTCCGCTTCGGGTATAATGTTCTTTCCGGCTCCGTTCATCACTTCCGGAGAGCCTTGCGCAAGGCAGCTTGATATGTATGATTTGTTCATCTTTGGGGCGATTGTCATGGCAAAGGTATTGAATTATTTATAAGACGGAAACGCTCGTTCAGATCTTCAAGAAATCTCATTTCATCGTCTTCAATGATGGAATCAGCTTCTATCAGGTCTGACAATATCCGTGCGAAAGCAATTCGTTGAAGTCTATCTTTCAGAAGCATTTTAAATCAAAATCCGATGAATTGTGAGAGGGCTTGGGTGATGTCGTTGTAAGTTGCCTCGAAATCGCCAGTGTACCAGGGGTCTGCCACGTCACGTGCATTGCCTGTGAGTGACATCAGCAGGGATACGTTGGCGTTTTTCCCGGGGAACATGCGTTCCAGATTACGCAGGTTGTTCCTGTCCATGACGAAAATACGGTCGAAGCGGGAATAGTCTTCCGCCGTTATTCTGCGTGCAGCCCTGCGTTCGAACGGAATCCCGTGCAGGGTCAATGTCCTTTTGGCCGGCGGATAGATGTCGTTGCCGATTTCCTCCGTCGATGTGGCTGCGGATGCTATTTCAAATTCATTCTCTTTCCCTGCATCCCTGACCATTTTCTTCATTATAAACTCAGCCATCGGACTTCTGCATATGTTTCCGTGGCACACGAAAAGCACTTTTGTCATTTCCTCATAATTTCTGCTGTAAAATTACAGAAAAAAAAGCAGATTCCTACATCTTCCGCTGTGGCAGACTGTCTGCCAATTCACCATTACATACAATGGAAGTAAAGCCTGACGGCATCGAAGCGCCGAGCGGCCAGGTCCTCTTTGCGGATGAGGAAATTCAGCATGCCGCAGTCGTAGAAGCGCAGGTTCCATCTTTCGTCCTCGTCTATCTGGAGAAGGGAGATGTACTCAGGGGCAGCCTCGTGGACTTCCTCGAAAAACGGCATACCGAGAAGCTTGTGCCCGTAGTCGAAATCAGCAGTTGTCTTGAAACAGATCGCTTCGTCGCATAGACAAGCCGCCTCGCCGTCTTCATTGATGGTGATGTGAGTGTTGAGATTCTCGTCTTCAGGAGAATAGATTACCTTGAACGACTCCTTCGGCCAGAAACCCAAACCCTCGGCCGGAGCTTCCATATCGCCAAGGAAATAATCGAGGTCGGCGAAGAAATACAGCATTCCCTTATGCGGAAGAAGGTTTTCCTCGTCATATCCGGCGATCTCGTCCAGCTTTATCTGACAGATGAACGTCATCAGCAGCTCGCCTTCGCCATCGTAGTCATCGTCATTGTCCTGCAGAAGCGGAAACTCCACCCCGTCCGGAAGGTCCGGAAAACCCCACCAATGGCTCTTTCCCTGGAGAGAACCATCTGTCAATGAGGTAGTTATCTTTATCGCCATAACTGTCTGTCAATCTGTGTTTTTGTAAAGTTAACAAATATATTATCTTTGCCGACGGAAAATATAATTTTCAATGTTATGAATAAAGCAAGATTGACAGTACTTCTTTTCACCCTGACAGCCTCAGTGGCTGTCTCAGCACAGAACTTCCAATCCAGGCGACCTGCAGAAGGGGAGCGGCTGTTCACCTCAGAGAAAATAGAAAGCGTGATAGACAATGTCACGGCGCAGCTTACGAATCCGAAACTCGCGTGGATGTTCCGCAACTGTTTCCCTAATACGCTTGACACTACCGTACACTTCCGCGAAGACAGTGACGGCAACCCTGACACTTTCGTCTATACAGGCGATATTCATGCGATGTGGCTGCGGGATTCCGGAGCACAAGTCTGGCCATACGTCCGTTATGCGTCTGAAGACGAGCACCTTAGGACAATGATTGCAGGCGTTATCAATAGGCAGTTCCTCTCCCTCAGCATTGACCCTTATGCAAATGCATTCAATGATGGACCGACAGGCGAAGGTTGGACGACAGATGATACAGGCTCGCCAAAAGATCCGAATGTCTATGAGAGAAAATGGGAAATCGACTCTCAATGTTACCCTATTCGCCTTGCATACGAGTACTGGAAAGTCACCGGAGATACGTCAGTATTCGGCGACAAGTGGATAAATGGAATGAAACGTGTCCTCGAGGTGATGAGAGAACAGCAGCGCAGAGAGGGGCCGGGCTCTTATATATTCCTGCGTGTGACAGACCGTCAGCTCGATACCAAATGCTACCGGGGACATGGCAATCCGGTGAAACCGTGCGGCCTGATCGCCTCAGCGTTCCGTCCGTCAGACGATGCCACTACATTTGAATACCTCGTTCCGTCCAATTTCTTCGCGGTTTCTTCACTCAGAAAAGCAGCCGAGATCTTCGAAAAGGTGAACAAGGACAAGAAAATGGCAAAGGAATGTCGTGCGATCGCAGATGAAGTGGCTGCAGCACTCAAGAAGGAAGCAGTCGTATATCATCCTGAGTTCGGAAACATCTATGCATTCGAAGTGGACGGCTACGGAAACCATTTCCTGATGGATGATGCCAATGCACCAAGCCTCCTGTCGCTTGCATACCTCGATCCGTCCATGGCCAATGATCCTATCTATCTCAATACCAGGCGTTTCGTATGGAGTGACAGTAATCCGTATTTCTATAAGGGCACGGCAGGCGAAGGCATCAGCGGACCGCATATCGGTTTTGAGAATATCTGGCCGATGAGTATAATGATGCGCGCTTTCACATCTACAGATGACAACGAGCTTCTGGACTGCATCCTGATGCTGCTAAATACCGATGCCGGCACCGGATTCATTCACGAATCATTCTATAAGGATGACCAATATGACTTCACCCGTGAGTGGTTCGCATGGCAGAACACGCTCTTCGGAGAACTCATCCTCAAGCTCATCGACGATAACAAACTGCCACTTCTGAACAGCATTGCACTGGATGCCGACGGGAAGGCATATTTGAAAAATTCTACTTTACGCTGAAAAAGTGCGGAAACAAAGCAGAATTTTTTTAACTTTGGGCGTTTTTGCGGGTAATCATACGGAAAGCATTAAACTTTCGACAGCAAGGTATGTCTAAAATACGTTTGGTTAAAATCTGCGGGTGAAAAAGGCATGGCTATATACAGCGGTCATCATGACTGCGTTACTTACAACTCATGCTCTTCAGGCTCAGTCCAATGAGTCTGTAAGTGCGGGCATAAATATAACTGCCACACGCCCCAAGGCCAATTCCGACAAGATTTTAGGAATCGACCGCTGGTCTTTCCGGGTCAATGCCCTAGAACTTCTCTGTACAGTTCCCAATGTCAATGCTGAGTTCGACATTTCGTCTTCACCCTATAACAGATGGACTCTCGGACTTACTGCAAAATATAACTGGAACACCTGGCACAGCGTCCCTCCATCTCATGTATTCAATATGTTTGAGGTACGGCCGGAATTCCGCAAGTGGTTCAGAATGAAGCCGAAAGAAGGTTCGAAAGACCCTGTTAAAGAGCGCGCGTACTTCATCGGCGGCTATGTCAGTGGCGGCACATATTCCATAAAACCGGGAAAATACGGCATTCAAGGACCTCTTTTCAGTGTCGGAGCCCTTTTCGGATATGACTTTCCTTTATATACATACAGACATTTTGCGATAGACTTTGAACTCGGGGCTGCTGCAGGAGTCGGTGTGACGTCCTATACAGGATATTCAATGAACCGCAGCAGTACTGACTTTGTGGAAGCACCGGAACATTCCAAAGGATGGCACGTGTGTCCTTTCCCTGTCGTATCTGAAATCAAGGCGAGTCTGGTGTTCAGGACATTGTCCATCAAGGAGAAATATAAGAAAGTAGATAGTCAGAAACTGATTCTCAAGCAGGAAGCTGAGGATGCCAAGCGTCTGGCTGCCGAGAAAAAGGCCGAACTGAAACAGCAAAAGAAAGAACTGAAGCATCAGAAAGCGGAAATCAAAAAACAGAAGCGTGAAGTCGCTGAACAGCAGCGCCTAAAGGCTGATGACGAGAAAAAGGAGGTGGTACAATGAAAAATAACTTCCTGAATATCATTGTCCCGCTCAGACGAGCCATTGTTCCGCTGACCCTTATCGGTGCTTTTGCATTGTCCTGCGTCCAGCTCGACTTGAAGACCGCAGACGATACTTCGGATGAGGCGCAGATTGCCTTTTCTGTGGATTGGGGCGAAAAAGAGAACACGTCGCGTCCGGACTCGGTTTATATTGCGATGAACAAGATCTCCGACAATATCAGGTATTCATACTCGACCGATGCAGCCGGAGCGTTCTTCCTTACAGATGAAGATACTACCGGAGTGCATCGGGAATATGCCGTGTATGGTAACTATGTGATGTTGGCATATTATTGTGACAGAAGTGATTACAGTCTTTCAGGACCGCAGCGTTTCATGAAGGACAAAACCCTTTCGGTGAGAGATTTCACCGCTACAGTCAATGACCTTCCGGCAGAGGAACTGGATGATTTCCGCGGCGGCTCGAAAGTGGATTTCAATTCGGCTTACCGCTTTATCCGTACGCCGGGGCCTGTCTGGACAGCATCGCTGAAAGGAGTGGTTTC